>JGI20131J14367_1000005_pt1 | contig 33646 bp, 41 predicted proteins | sample ConCONMetagenome_FD_14367 | JGI IMG/M metagenome (IMG submission 14367)
ACCTACAAGTCCCCTCTAATACCTCTGGTTTTAAGTGATAGAACAGGTGTTATCCTAGAGGTTAAACGTAATGGTAAGCCTGTAGACTTTGGTTTCACAATATCAGGTATAACAGTTGAGGGTGCCAGGGATGTCGCTGGGGGTCGTGGCTACGGTAGAATCGTGGTTGATGTAACAAGCTATATCGACGACGTTGTTAGGGTTTTAAGGGAGGCTAACTCGAACCCAGCATACAGTGGATTAGGACTCCTAACATTCATTGTTTCGAAGGTGGAGGAGGGTGGAGAGGAGTACATTGCAACAGACATAATATCAATACCCGTGATACCGGGGAAGGCTAGGGGTAAGAGCATAGTAGTGGAGGTTGAGTTCAAACCATTACACAAGATAAAGTTAAACAAGACGAGCGGTGGAGAGCAAACGGGTAAAGCCGAGGTACCACAGACAACATCACCAAGCTGGATATACGATGTGTGTTACGGCATAGAAGGCTATGCATGTTATTGGTGGGAGCTTAATAGAGTACTTCTAGGCTCACACATAGTAGGAGCTCCAACAGTGATAGCCTACGTGGATGTCACAGATGGAGGTTACATTTACCAAGTTTATTTATCTAACGATATGATAATAAGTAGAAGTTGGATAAGCTTCGAGCTCGCTCTTACATTCCTTCAAACGGTTAATTTCGTCGCTCCAGGGCCCGGTTACTATATTGATAGTGGTTCGGATGATGGGATACTACTCTNTTTTGACTGTATGTTTTTCAACTCCAAACTTATTAACAGATCATCGAATTGCGTCTATATGGACCGAGAGTTCATATATCCTAGGAACTTCTACGGTGAAGCCCTCGTGGCCATAGGCTTTCATGGCTACATGTGGCTTGTTGAGTATAACTACATCGAGTATAAGTATGGTATTGAGAAGGTTATCGATAGATCTCTTGCGGTCTACCTGGTTCCGTTATTCAATAGTAGGGGTAAGATAGAGTACTGGTACGATGTAGATGATAACCCCTATGATGGGCGTGGTATGCTGGAGAAGGTATTCTGGAATATCACCACGAACCAGTATGTGAAGCCCATAGACTTCCCATCATTTATTGGCACGCGGTGGTTCGTTGATAACCTTGATGTGAAGGTTATTTCTTTATCTCCCCCAGTCTTCGTCATCGCGATCCCGGTAGGAGCTCTAGCCATCCTGGCCCTTGGGGGAATTCTACCATCTCCGTGGTCTACATTAGAATCGACTATCTCCGCCTTAGCAATGCCCATAGTTGGCTCTAGCATAGCCATAGCGAGTTTCTCTGCAACTCAGAGTGTCATGTTCCACCCTCGCTACTACCATGTGGATAAGCCTTATGTGGTGAAGGGGGTTGGGGGTGAGTTTAGGGTACCATTCATGGTATTTCATGCTAACGTACGCTCTTCAATATAGCGCCTTCACCTTCTACTCTACCTTCTATGTGTTTTTTCACCTCACCATACACCTCGCGTCCTACCTCCTCTATGCTCCTCTCGACCCCATTCTCAACCCCCTTGATCCTCACCACCCTTACCCCTCTAGCCTCGGCTCTCCCCAGTATTGTTTCAAATGCCTCCTTCACCTTTCTCAGTCTCTCTAACGTCTCGTAGTAGTATGTTATCCTCCTAGCTTGCACCCTGTTTAACGCTACCTCTGGTGGTACGTCGAGGTAAACTATTATGTCTGCTTCCGGAGCCCTACTATTGATGGCCTCGATCCACTCTACGGGGGCTCCTAGGCTTTGGTATGCCATGCTCGAATACTTGTACCTATCTAGGACCACTATGTAGCCTTCCTCAAGGGCTTTTAACAGGCCTACCCCGAGGCAGCTGTGAACTCTGAGATGCCATAGCCTATCAGCTGCGTATAGCAAAGCTAGTATCTCGTGGTCTACGGTAGGCTGTAGTAGGAGCTCCCTTATAAGAGCTCCAATAGGGCTCCACGTAGGCTCCTTACTATACCCGACTCTATACCCGGCCTCCCTGAGCTTGTAGACAAGTAACCTTGAATGGGTGGTTAAGCCGGAGCCATCGATGCCCTCGAAGGCTACTAATACGCCTTTAGAGCTCAAGACTCCTACACCGCATGTTATAGTTGGAGAGTCTGAATTTAATAGGGTGATCTGGGTATATGTTTAGAAACTCAGGCTCTACAAAAGGAGCTCTTTGTAAGATTGTGGGTATGAGGTTGCTTCACCTAGTCTTTAGGCTACTTAACCAAGACGACCTCTCCATTCTCTCTAACAACAATCTTATCCCCGTCTCTCGCATACCTCATTACATCCTCTGGCACACCATCTACTAGGACGACCTCCGCTAAGACCGCCCCAGCTACTAGCACTGGATCGCTTTTAGAGGTTAGTATGATAGCCTTAGGAGCCTTCCCTTTCCTCTTGAGAGCATAGAGTATGTAAGGGCCCACAGTGCTACCCCTACCTTTCCTAGCGAGCACAATCCTACCAGCTATACTTCTACCATCAACTAGAGACCCTGAGTCTACGTTTACATCACCATAGAAACTTACAGATTCGACAACAACAACCTCCCCATCCACATACCCTGCTACAACAGGCCTCCCCTTATACTCCTTAAAGGAGCTCCGCTCCATAACCACCACCGCTTAACCGGTACGCGTTCAACTGCACTTCATTAGATCCATCTAATACCTCTATCCAAGTGTTGTAAGCTAAAAGTTTATATACATGTACATAACACATCCTTCACAACGTGTTAGAAGCTTCGTCCTCTTATGGCAGAGAGAGTTGTGTTCATATACCCTACCCGCTCTAAACCTATGCTTGATGTCGACTGCGGGCGAGCTTAGCAGACGAGGAGCCCGCACCTCCCCAGGCTGACGGCCGGGCCTGAGCGTAGGCGATGAAGTCGCACCCGTGAGGGGCTCCTCGAAGGGGTGAGAGGAAGCCCTAGTGGGTGTAGAACCCCCGCCTTTTCAGGGGCGGAGTCAGCTACCCCCACATCCCCCTTCTAGCTTCTAAGACTAGGATAAACTATATAAGCCCTCCACCCTGTTAACTATATAGGGTTTAGAGGTTGTTGTGAATGGAGGAGTTAGATAACCTTATAGACAGCCTGGTGGCTAAGATAGGGCTTCCTCAACAGGTTAGAGATGATGCGAGAATGATAGCATCTAAGATGATAGAGGGTAGGCTTGCTGTCAGAGTACAGGCCCATATTGTTGCTATAGCATCCATACTAGTAGCCTGCAGGCTTAACGGAGTAGGGATAGGGGTTAGGCAGATATCAACATTACTACCAGGTAGACTGGGCTCTAAGAGAGCCGCTAAGAGGGCTTTCGAGCTAGCGAGGAGGTACGTAGAGCTATTCAAACCCCAAGTTGGAGTAGCTAGGTACGAGGATTACGTGAGGCTAGCGTCAAAGATGTTGGAGATACCAGAGGATGCTGAGATGGTGGCCGTTGAGCTAGCAAAAGCGTTCAAGGAGAAGTATGGAAGAAAGCTAAAACCAATGGCCGTAGCCGGGGCGTCGATCTACGTAGCGTTAAGTAAGACTGGAAAGCAGAGGATCCCAATGTCCATTATATGCTCCAAACTAAACGTAACAGAGCCGACCCTAAGAAATGCTGTAAGACACATATACGCGGTGAAGGCAGATTAAACCCTCAAGACAGCTGTAGACCTTAAAACACTAAAACCCAGCATAGGAGTCACCAGCCTCCTCCAACCCTTAAAGGGTAGAGCTTTCAACTGTAACCTTTAAACTCGTTAAACATGCTCCTTCAGGTAGGAGGCCTCCTGTAGCATTTAAACTTTATTACCTAGCTTTGTACTGTTATAGTATTCTTATAAGTACCCTACCTCCCTAGTGATATTATGGGTTAAGAGGGTAGTGCGGGGGGTTGAGTGTTGGGAGTTTTTGGTGTTTGTAAACCTTTAATCGGAGTCATCCACCTACCTCCTCTTCCAGGTTCTCCTGGTTATAGGAGGGTTAGATTTCCCGATGTTGGTGGTAATACTTGGGATTTCGAGAGCGTTGTAGAGTACGCTATTAGCCAGGCTAGAGTTTACGAGTCCGCTGGTTTCGATGGGGTTATTGTCGAGAATTATGGTGATAGACCTTACTCTGCAAGGGTTGGTGTAGGTCAGGTTGCATCCATGTCATATATCGTGGGTTCTGTTGTGAAATCCGTTTCCATACCTGTTGGTGTTAACATGCTTAGGAGCTCCGGCTACGAAGCCTTCTACGTGGCCTACGTTACAGGGGCTAAGTTCATAAGGGTTAACAACCTTTGCGAGTTGAGGGTATCACAGGAGGGTATATTGAGGCCTGAGGCTAGAAGGCTCTCTAAGGCTTTAAGCGAGCTGGGAGCGTACGAGGATTTATACTCTGGAAAGCTACTAGTAATGGCCGATGTCAATGTAAAGCACAGTAGCCCCCTCGTTCAAATCCAAAGCCTGCAAGACCTGGTAAGAGAGTGTATTGAGAGATGCGGAATACCATTATACTCGATAATAGTAACGGGAGCTAGAACCGGGGAGGAGCCTGGATACGATAGAGTCGAGGAGGTCCTACCCGTAGCCAAAGACATGGGAGTACAGATGTACATAGGCAGCGGGGTAAACCACACAAACATATCAAAGTACTGGAACGTAGCAGATGGATTCATAGTAGGAACAAGCGTTAAAATAGGGGGTAGAACGGAAAACCCGGTAAGCGAGGAGAAGGCAATTGCCTTAGCTAAGCTAGTCAAACATAGTAGAGAAGTAGTAGGGTGCAAGTAACCGTTTCTCGGTAGATGGTAGTTCACTGCCCTAATATTCATGGATTCAGGCTCCCACCACCCAGCCTCACAAAGGCTCCAAGGCCCGAGACCGCCCTACGGGAGCGTTTGCCCCCGGTCGCCCGAAGGGTACATCCACTCCCCCTCCAGGCAATCTCAGATCCAAAAAGGCTCGTAGACCTCAAGACCTCGTCGGCCTCAGCAACTATAAAAGCAGCGGGGAAACGCTTCATAAATTTAACCTATATGACTTCCTAGACGAGCACGCAACATCAGCGTATATAGTAGTGCTAAGGAGGCCTCATACATAAAAGCATGTAAATGATACGAACAACCATGAAAATAGAAACAGCTTCCTAACCCTTCGAACTTGAAGGACGGTATTTTATAGTTGAAAGCCTCGCCTTTTAGGGCGGGGAGGGGGCTAGCTTCTAGTTTAAAGGTCTAGGGTGGACCTCCATCTATAGGGTGTTGGTTTGTGTTTGCAGAGAGGTTATCTCGTATACTTAGCTTTGACGTTAGCTCGGTGGCTTCTTTGATAGAATCCACGCTTCTCGACCCTTTCTCTGGTACTAGTAGGTTTGAGGATCTTGTTGTTGAAGCTTCTCGTTGGGGGTTTAGGTGTGTTATTGTTCCTGTGTCGGTTTTAAGTTTTATTCGTAAACATGCTCTCGACCGCGGGGTTAGGGTTTGCTCTGTTATAGGTTTTCCTTCGGGTTTTCAGCCTTTAAGGTCTAAGGTTTTGGAGGTTGAGGAGGCTTGTGGTTATGATGTGTTTGAGGTGGATGTGGTTCCTAACTTTAACTTTGTTAAGAGCGGTCTGTGGGATGGTGTTTTTAAGGAGCTCTCAGCTCTAGTTGATGTTGCTAGGTCTCATGGTGTTGGGGTTAAGGTTATAGTTGAGGCTCCCCTCCTAGGCGATGGAGAGCTTGAAGCTCTAGTGGAGTGGGCCTCTAAGGCGGGGGCTTCCTTTGTTAAGACGAGTACTGGGGTTCACTCTAAGGGTGGTGATCCTAGCACTGTGTATAGGTTGTATAGATTTGCTTCGAGGAGAGGGCTTAGGGTTAAAGCTGCTGGTGGTGTTAGAAGCTTCTTAGACCTAGCTTTGGCCTATGCTTTCGGGGCTGATAGTGTGGGGTCTAGTAGTGCTAGCCGTATATTAGAGGATTACTTAAGGTTTAAAGAGGTTAGAGTTGGATAGGGTATCCGGGGGGCGTTTAGGTGAGAATAGCCCTTATAACGAGTAGTACTGCGAGGGAGCTTGTAGAAAGCTATGTTAGGACGAAGGCTGGCATGCCGGCTCTAGAGATAACCGTCATAGATATACCTGTCCACGCTATATCAATGCTGTCAACAGAGACCATAGCAAGGATAATAGGTAAGAATGTGAGCTTAGCTGAGAGGTTGAAGGGGAACGATGTAATACTGGTGCCTGGGAGCGTAAGGGGGGATACCAGCGTTATATCCCAGATTCTAGGGAAGCCTGTATACAAAGCCTCCAAGTCCTTGGCTTTACTACCGCAGGTTTTAAAACACCTAGCCTCAAAGGGGTCGCTGGATACAGTTAAGGCGGCTGAGAACGTCATGGCCATGTCCCCTCCTCCAGTAGACTACGTGGAGGCCTTCAAGGTCAACGGTGTTAGCATACCATTGAGAGGGCCCCCTATGGTTTTATCAGCAGAGATAGCCTACTGGGTGGACGATGAGATGTTTAAGAGGACGCTATCCAGGTATGCTGGTGAAGGAGCGCAAATAATAGTGGTAGGCTCCTCCTTCGAGAGCAGCCCTGAGAGCTTAGCTGAGAAGGTGTCAATAGCTGTGGAGCTAGGATACCCTGTCCTAGCCGAGGCTCCAGGCAGGGATCACGCTAGGGAGGCCTTAAACTCCGGAGCCTCAGGGCTTATCATATCATCCGACTCCGCAGATGAAATCCTAGAGCTTCTACCAAGTGATAGAGTCTTAGTAGTAGGGGATAGGAGTGTAGAGCGTCTGGAGAAGGTTGTTGGGAAAGCTGTGGAGGTTGGGGTATCGAGGATTATCCTAGACCCTGTAGTGGGGATCCCCCTGGTTGATCTATCCTCGACGGTTGAGAGATATAGGCTTGCATCGAAACTAGGCTTCCCCACCCTGTTCTCCTCAGCAAATGTAACTGAGGAGATTGAAGCAGACTCCCACAGCCTCCACGCTCTACTAGTAGTCCTAGCTTTAGAGCTTGGAGCCTCTGTATACCATGTTGTAGAAGACTCATACAAGACTATACACTCTGTTAGCGAAGCCCGAGAGGCCCTTAACCTAGCTGTGGAAGCTTACACTAGGAGGGAGAGCATGAGGGGTTACCACAGTAGGCTCCTTATAGTAAAACAGGGTAGTAGGCCTGAAGGAGCTCTTATCGGGCCTGGGGAGAGGGTGGATTACATAGAGCCCAGGTGGGATAGGAGGGGATATGTTAGAATAGAGGTTAACCATGAGAGGGGGGTTATTGTAGCAGCCCACATAGGGTATGATGGTAGTAGGGTTGTGGTCGAGGGTAGGCATGGGCCGAGTATAGCTAGAGCTCTTATAAGGAGAGTGGGTTTGGAGGCGGAGCACGCAGCTTACATAGGCTATGAGCTGGCTAAGGCTGAGATGGCTTTGAAGCTTGGTAAAACTTATATTCAGGACGAGGAGTTACTAGTAACACCGTGGGGTTAAGGTGTGGGCGGTGTTGTAGCTAGCGCTCCCGGTAAGCTTATACTATTCGGAGAGCATTTTGTCGTAAAAGGCTATAGGGCCATAGCTACTTCCATAAGCCTTAGAGCTAGAGTTAGAGTAGAGGATACGAGCGGTAGCTGGGTGGAGCTCCACAGCCCAACGCTAGGTGTTAGATCGAGAATCCCACTGGATCTTAGCAGGTCGGCTGGAGGGGAGCTCGATGTCTACGTTGAGATACTTAGAGCTCTTAGGAAGGAGGGTTTCAGCATAGTGCCACATAGGGTTGTGGTTGAGAGCGAGATGCCTGTAGCTGCTGGTCTAGGATCTAGTGCCGCTACAAGTGTAGCGTACACCCTAGCCTATACAACTCTGTTGGGGAGCCCTCTCTACGGGGAAAACCTGTTGAGAGTATCATTTGAGGGGGAGAGGGTGGCTCACGGTAGGCCTAGCGGTATTGATACTACAATAGCAGCATTAGGGGGGACAATTCTCTATAGGAGGGGTGAAAAGCCGGCCCCTGTGAGCGCTAGAATCCCGGAGGGTTATGTGTTCCTGGTAGCTGATACTGGCTTGAAGAGATCCACGAGGGATGTTGTAGATTACGTCCTAAGAGTAGCTGAGATGATGGGAGAGGCGGGGGAGCAGGTGTATGCTGTAGCTGATAAGGTGGTGGAGAAAGCTGTTAAAGCTCTAGAATCCGGTGATATGGAGTTGCTAGGAAACCTTATGTACTTCAACCACGGCCTCCTAGTAGCAGTGGGGGCTTCCAATCTAGCTCTAGACACTATGGTAGACATAGCTAGGATGAGAGGAGCTCTAGGAGCTAAACTTACAGGGGCTGGGTGGGGTGGGTGTGCTGTTGTCCTAGCTAGGAGGGGTGATGTTGAAGTTCTCAGGGGGGAGTTGGAGAGGCACGCTCGCATGGTTAAGGTTATTAATGTGAACGTTCCAGGAGCTACTGTGGAAAACATTTTGTCTAAATAGCGTTTATTTAAAAGTAGGTATTAAAGGATATAAGCCTCCGTTTCCAGAGTATATATAGGTATCGCCTGTCTAGCTTTGGAGGTTGAGGTGTTGGGTTATGAGTAGTAACGAGTATCCTCCCGAGGTTAGATGCCCTCCGGATAAGATTGTACTAGACCACCAGAGAGGTGTTAAGATATGTGCTGAGACGGGGGAGGTTTTAGAGGAGAATGTTATTGTTGAGGAGGGTGAGTGGAGGGCTTACACCCCTGAGGAGAGGGCTAGGAGGTCTAGGGTTGGAGGCCCCGTGTCTTACGCTAAACCCCATATGGGGGTTGAGGCTCAGATAGGCCCGTATAGGGAGCCTGGGAGTCGTAAGATTAGAGGGTTCTCCAAGAAGGCTGAGACGTTGAGGTGGCAGAGGGCGTCGAAGCTAGGTAGGGTTATGAGTGGTGTTGAGAAGAACATAGGCCAAGCTTTAACCTTGATGGACGATATAGTTGCTAAGCTGGATCTACCGGATTCGATAAAAGAGGAGGCTGCTAGGATATACAGGGAGGCTGCTCAGAAGGGTTTAACGAGGGGTCGTAGCGTGGAGGCCATGGTGGCCGCTTCGCTCTACGCAGCCTGTAGAAGGCATAAGGTTCCCTGTGGTATAGAGGAGATCATAAGGTATCTTAAGACAGCCCAGGAGACGGATATTAAGAGGGAGGTGGCTAGAAATTACAGGCTCTAGTGAGAGATCTAAGCATAACCATCCCCGTCGTAGAACCGGAGAGGTTCATATACAGGATAGCTAGCTCCCTCAACCTACCGGAGCAGGTGGTGGTAGACGCTATAAAGATCGTGATGGAGGCTAAGAAGAGGGGAGTATCCTCAGGCAAAGACCCCAGCGGCCTAGCAGCAGCAGCACTATACCTAGCAGCCTTAAAACATGGTTTCAGGAAGACACAGAAGGAGATAGCACAGATAGCTGGGGTAACAGAGGTGACAGTAAGAAACAGGTATAAGGAGATAACAACAGCCCTCAAAATAGAGGGAGCAGTCTAGTAACACAGACTAAGACCCAGCTCAATCCACCCCGGAGGGGAGGGAGTTAGAGGGGAGGGAATGCTAGGAATAACTGTAAAACTAGCCCAATACACCGAAGACGCACCAAAACTCATAGCAATAGCCTCAAAGACAAGCCTCTCAAGGAAGCCCCTACAACAACTCCTAGAGATAAGCAGTGAAGAAGTGGAAGTATGGATAAAGGAGACGTTCAAAAGACAACACTTCTCACCATGGGAACACGCAAGCTACACCTTTATGGTGGACGGTCTTAGTAGGGTTGCAAGCCACCAACTCGTAAGGCACAGACACGCCAGCTACACCCAAATGAGCCACAGATACACCGAGGGCTACCTAAGGAGCCTAGCCCTAGAGGCTTCAAGGGTTTCAGGTGTGGACTGCCCTGAGAAGCCGGGGGGCAACAAGAGGGAGGTCTACGAGTGCTACTCGTACGCCATACTAACTGCCAGCTCGATCCTAGAAGAGAGTGTTGAGAAGGCAGAGCTAGCCAGCATAGCCTTCGTCCCACCACTGTCATTCCATAAGAAGGAAGATATGCTAGTTAGGTGGGCTGATTTGGTTCTAGAAACAGCATACGAATACTATAAACTGTTATCCCTTGGAGCTCTAAAAGAGGATGCTAGGTACGTTTTAGCAGACAGCGTTAGGACAAGGGTAGTAATCACAATGAACGCAAGAGAGCTCATACAAGTATTCCTGCCACTCAGGATGTGCACAAAAGCCCAGTGGGAGATAAGGTACATAGCCTGGGCCATGTGGAGAGAGCTCATGAAAGTACACCCCCAGCTCTTCAAATGGGCCGGGCCAAGCTGCATCTACAGAGAGAACACAACTAGGAAGGAGCCCGCGGAGCTTGAGAAGTTCCTTGAGGGAGAGGAGAAATTCACAATACCAAGATGCCCGGAGCTAGTGGAAAACAAAGCGATGCTAGCATGCCTAAGAGTAGCCTCAGAGAGAGCAGTAAACCTCAAGGGAAGCTTATAAGCCCAACATGAACCAAAGCTTATACACGTTACTCTTGGATGTCGTATCCATTAGCTTGTGTCCTAACAGTATACAATGGAAACTCCCATCCACAACATGGGAAAACTGATGGAGAATGAAAGCGAAAAGCTTAAATACCAGACCCAACATCATATACATGGAGCCTCCACCCGGGGGCTCAATGGAATAGAATCCATGCAATGGAGATGAGAGAAATTTCCACAGTGAACATGAAGCGCGATGGTGCAGAATCCATATAATGGAATTGAAAGGTCGCTCACGCAGACCACCCATTATTTCATCTCGTGATAGAATCCATACAATGGAATTGAAAGTCTAAGAGTTTCCTGAGCTCCACTGGCTCCACCCTACAAGAATCCATTCAATGGAATTGAAAGAGTTCTGTGGGTAGTATAACACTTTTGTAACCTAGCTTCTTTGAATCCATTCAATGGAGTTGAAAGCTTCAAAGTCCTCGACTGAAGCATACATGTATATCTGGACTAGAATCCATTCGATGGAGTTAAAAGAGCGATGGTTGTGGAGGTGGGGGAGAGTGAGTTTATAGAGTTTATTTGGTGTAGTTGAAGGGATGGCTGGGGGATGGGGGTGGTGTGGNTTTAGGGTTTTGTGTTGGCTTAGGGGTGATCCTGAGGGTATTAGGGTTGTGAGGGTTTTAAGGGGGTTGTTGGAGGCTCAGGGTGTTGTTATAGTGCTTCCTGAGCCTGATTCTAGTGTTGTTTGTGATGTTGTTGTGTTGGGTGTTGAGGGTAGGGTTTTGAAGGTTACTGCTAGGGGTTCTGGTGTGGTGGAGGATCCTGATGCTTGGAGGGCTTTGTTTAAAGCTCTCTCGCATCCAACGGGTTTTAGTTATCTAAGGATAGGCGTTGACCCCGGGGCTACCTGTAGTCTGGCGGCTTACGCTGATAACCTCCTTGTATGGGCTGAGAAGCTGGGTTGCGGTGATGTAGGTAGGAGGGTGAGGTGGCTTATAGGAGTTGTAGAGCCTAGGAGGTATGTGGTTAACATAGGCTCGGGATCGGGGCTTGAGGAGCTCATGGAGAGTCTTCTAGGGGAGAACGTGGAGTTCAACGTTGTACCAGAGGAGACTACAACGGTGAAACCGGTGCATTCGAAGATAAAGGATTACGTAAGGGATGAAGACATACTAGCTGCGATGACGATAGCCTTGATACACTAAAAACCTTATAAAGCCCTAGAGCCATAGAATACACTAGCGGAGCGGGGGTGCCCGAGCCTGGTCAAAGGGGTCGGGCTTAGGACCCGATGGCGTAGGCCTGCGTGGGTTCAAATCCCACCCCCCGCACCAAAGAATACAATTAAATCATCTAACCCCATACCCTCCGACCCTTTGAGCTAGGTTCATCTGAGAGTTTCCAGGGAAAACTTTATTGGTGTAAGTGCTCTCAGCGTAGAGGAGGGTTTTAGGGTTTGAGTGTAGAGGAGGGTTTCGTTTTCGAGGGTCACTGCCATAGCTATGTTAGTGATGGTGCCGGCAGCCCGGAGCTCCTTGTAAGGGTTGCTGTTAGTAAGGGTGTTAGGGTTCTATCTATCACCGACCATGACACGTTTAGAGGGTCTATTCTCGCTTGGAGGGTTTCGAGAGCTCTAGACCTGGGTTTATCTGTGGTTTACGGTGCTGAGGTTTTAACTGATTGGGGTGATGTTCTAATCTACTGTCTCGAACCTCTAAGGGAGCCGTTGCCCGTGGAGTTTGGGGAGTTGCGGGATCTAGCTGGAAGTAATAACTGCGTCCTCATAGCCCCCCACCCCTTCCACCCATTCATACCAAGTGTTCGGTTAAGGCTAGTTGATGGTGCTAGGTTCTTCGACGCCGTAGAGGTCTGGAACGGTAAGAGCATCCCGGTTTTCAACATTCCAGCTATAGTGTATGCTAGAAGGCTGGGGAAGCCAGCGGTGTCCGGAAGCGATGCCCACGTACCATCTGCTGTGGGGGAGACGCCTACAATAGTGTACTCTAGCACGGAGAAGCCGGAGGACGTTCTAGAAGCTATAAGGAGAGGGTTGACGAGGCCGGTGATAAAGATAGCTAGCATGAAATCAATAGTAGAGGATATAGCTTGGTCTGTATACAGGAGAATCTAGAGACAACATGTTTTAGATGGGGGGCAGATGCATTTAAATACACAAGGCCTGTCTCCTCTACGCATTTCTAGGGTTTCAAGAAGCTCTCCGCCAAGCTCCTCACCATATTCACACCCTTTTGGGTGGGCTTGTAGCATCCCATTTTAATCTCCACCAGGCCTTTAACCTGTAGGAGTTTTAGGATCTCATCTATAGCGTGCTCTTCTAAGCCTCCTAGGTCGTAGCGGTCTGAGAGGGTTCTCGCTAGTTTGTGGAGCTCCTCCTCCCCTACGCATTCAAAGTCGGCTATGAGCTTAAGTAACCCTAACTCGGCCAAGTTCAACCCTTACGGTTTTACGGCAATGTGGGGTTTAGAGGTGGTTTGGGTTGGTGTTATTGGTTTTAAGGTAGAGCTACCGGTACCCCATCCCCCCTCATATCCGTTGCTCCCCCTCTAGCCCTCCCTAGGATCTCTACTGCGTTTGCTACTCCCAGCCTCTCCACCACTACGTGCCCTTGTACTGTGCCCTTCACCCCTCTTTCCACAACTAGCCTCCCGGTGCCCCAGTCCCACGCTGCTCTAGGGCTGTTTATAGCCTCTTCCAGGTTCATAGAGTAGTCTATTATGTTAGTTGCGAACACAGCATGCAATTGCGGCCTGTAGTGGCCTCCCGAGGCTCCCACAGCTACCACTCTACCGCTTCCACCATCCACCATTATTAGGGCTGAGAGTGTGTGTAGAGGCTTCTTAGAGGGTGCTAGCGTATTAGGCAACCCCTTATCTGTAGTGAAGCCTGTAGCCCTATTGTTTAGAGTTACCTGGAATCTCGGCTCTGTGATTGCCGAGCCGAATGGGTAGAAGAGGCTCTGTATCCCCGCTACAACCATGCCATCCCTATCTGCTACAGCGTGAAAGGTTGTATCACCATGTAGGCCTAAATCTCCACTCTTCGAGGCAGAGGTTAAACCCTTAATCTCCTCTAAAACCCTGGAGCTTAGGAGCTCCTTAACACCAACCTTCATATACCTTGGATCCCCAATGTTTAAATCCCTCCACCTATAGCATGGTATGGCTACCTCCACCACACCCTTAAACCTATCAATACCATAGGGGTCCTCTACTAAACCCCTCTCCTCCAAGAGCTTCATGATGTGAAGTGTGGTAACCCCCTGGCTGTTAGGTGGAACCTCATACAAAACCCAGTCTTTGTAGGAAGCCTTAAGAGGTTCAACCCACTCAGGCTTATAGGACTTCATATCCTCTAGCCCTAGCAACCCACCCCTCCCCTCCACGTACCGGGCTACCGCCTCTGCAACCTCCCCTTCATACAGGGATTGAGGGTCTAAGGCTATGCTCTCCAGCAGGAGGGCCATCCCTTTAAACCTGTAAGGCTCCCAGAGCCTAGGAGGGGGGTTGAGGTATGTAAGCTTAGAACCCTCATCTAAGCCTAGCACGTTCGAGTAGAGCTTCACAGCGTTAACAAAGCTAGGGGGAGCGGGGAACCCCTCGCGGGCCAGCTTAACGGGGACCTCAAGTATCTTAGACCACTCCAGAGTCCCGTAACGCCTCCACATCTCGTAGAGAGCTCCAACCATGCCTGGAACGACAATGGATAAAGGCCCCCTCTCAGGAACACCCTTCAACCCCCTCTCTTCTAGGAGCTCAAGCGAAAGCCCTCTAGGCGATTGACCCGAACCATTCAAAACCTCGACACGGCCGTTGGGGGTTGATAGGAGGGCGAAGAAATCCCCGCCTATGCCGCCAAGATGTGGGACTAGGATTGCGAGGGTGAAGCTTACAGCTATAGATGCGTCAACAGCGTTACCGCCAGCCTCTAGGATGCGGGCTCCTGCATATGATGCTAGAGGCTCCTCTGAGGCTATAACCCCTCCAAACCCGGAGGCGTACGCTCTAGCCATAGGCTGCTACCTTGCCTTAGGTAACCTACATGTTAAGCTTTATTCTAGGTGCTAAAGTATTTAACTACTATGCTCCTGGTTACCTTAAGCTCGGGGGCTTCTTGAGGTCTAAGGATGGTGTTACCCCTATCTACGGGGAGGGCTTCTTCCACGTGTCTCTCAGCGGTGTTATTTGGTATACAATTGTTTTTGACTACCGAGATCCAGGTGGTGAGTACTGGGAGTTACTAAGGATTGGAGGTGTGAGGGTTGAGGATGAGTGTGAGAGGCTTAGGTTTGAAATGCAAAGGCTTATGGATGAGGAGAGGATTGTTGTTAACGGTGTTGATGTTAAGGCTAGGGTTTTAGATGCGTTCATAGAGGTTAGAGGGGTTCGTAGGAGGTCTACTGCTACGTTCATAGTGATGATACCCTTCACTCCTAGATTAGGTGTTAACGTCTACGAGAACTTCTACGGTGGAGCTGTGGCTGAGTACGACTATACCGTATACTGGGTTCTAGAGTGTGGTGAGATTGTGAGCGTAGAGTCTCCTGGTTTAATTGATATTAGGGGTTCTACTGCGGTTATAAGGGTTAAAAAGGGTGTGAGGATTCCAGGCTATGAGAGTGTATCCTTTAACATCCCAGTAGATTGCTTTAGGAGAATTCAATGCCTTCAGAGCTCCTAACAATAACTCCTTTATAGAGGAAGCTAACCTGTCTTAGTGCTACGTGGTAGTCGAAATCGTTAAGAGCGCTTATAGAATCCATTGGAACGTAGACCTTATACCATCTCAACGCTGCACTTGCAGCTGTGTGGAGGACGCATATATTTGCCACTGTACCCGTTACAACCACGTTCTTGATAGAGTAGACTTTGAGGAGATCTTCTAGCGGTGTTCCGTAGAAGCCGTCGTAGCGTGTTTTCATTACAACAATGTCGACTCCGTCTACTGGTTTAAGCTCGTCGACTATCTGCCAACCCCACGTCCCATACCTTACATGCTCACCCCATATGTTGAACTCAGGATCCCCCTCGTAGTGTGTGTCTTGGGTGTAGAAGATTCTAACACCCTTAGACCTAGCCTTATCAAGTAGCCTCCTTATAGGCTCTACGGTCTTTAAAGCTGTTGGTACGACAAGTCTACCTCCGGGTTTAACGAAGTCGTTCTGCATATCAACCACTATTACAGCTGTCTCCTTTGCCGGGAGAGTAACCCTATCAACCACAGGTATCTCTGGAACTTCGACAACTCGAAGGCTCATAGGGAACACCCGTTCTCCTTAACATAGTTTCGCTAGATGGAAGGATTTAAGCTTAAATGCATAGAGGTTAACGCGGGCTACACCTTGACCCCATGCCCCGGATTTAGGGACGCCTCGCCTAGCGATGCTATTAGAGTTGAGGATATGAGAGCTTGGGAGGTTAATAGCGTCTGGTGGGGTGTCAGCCTTTTAAAGCTTATGGAGAACGCTGGAAGAGCTGTAGCTGATGCCATCCAATGCATTCTAGGCGATGTTAGGGGTAAGAGGGTCGTAGTCTACGCTGGTAGAGGTGGTAATGGTGGTGATGGGGTTGTTGCAGCCAGACATTTAACATCACGCGGTGCCAGGGTCGAAGTACACCTAGTCTACGACCCAGCTCTCACAACACACCCTGATACGAGGGAGAATTTAAGCTACCTACTCAAATCAACTAGGGTTAAGGTTCTAACACCCTACTCCAAAGGCTGGCTTGAACCCGGTGACTACGATATCCTAGTAGATGCAATCCTAGGTGTTGGCGTTAGAGGGCCTCTGAGGAGCCCTATAAGCGATGCCCTCAAGGTCTTCAACCGATCACAGGGGCTTAGAGTCGCAGTTGACATACCAACAGGTCTTGATCCAGACACGGGGGTTGCAGTTGAGGGTACAGCTAGAGCTGATTTAACAGTTACAATGCATAGGCCTAAGGTAGGCTTATTCCTAAACCAGGGGCCCCTCTACGCTGGTAGGGTTCTAGTAGCCGATATAGGTATACCCTTTGAAGCTGAGGAGTACGCAGGCCCAGGCGATGTAGCATCCAGGGTTCCAGTAAGGCCTAGGGAGGCCTATAAGGGTCTTGGCGGTAGGGTTCTAGTCATAGGGGGGTCGCAGTTCTACGTTGGAGCTCCAATGATAGCTGCTAAAGCTGCAGCTCTATCGGGAGCAGACCTGGTATACTTAGCTTCACCACAACACATAGCATTCCCAGCTGCCATCGAGAACCCATACATAATACCTGTCGTGAGGGAGGCTAGCGGTGACGCCATGGAGAGCCTAGGGAGGCTTATGGCAAGAGCTCACTCCATAGTCTTCGGCCCGGGCATGGGGGTTACAGATGAGACGAGGGAGCTCCTAAGATTCCTAATTGAAAACGCTAAAGGTAAACCTTTAATCATAGATGCTGATGGTTTGAAGGTGTTAGCAGAGCTTAAGACTAAGCTGTGGGGTGAAGCTGTGCTAACACCTCATAGAGGTGAGGCTGGAATGCTCCTAGGTATCGAGGTAGACCCTTTGAATGTAGACCCTCTCGATCTAGCTAGGAGGGTTTCAAGAGAGTACAATGCAACAACCATAGTGAAGGCCCCTATCGACGCTATATGCGATCCAAACGGTAGATGTAGGCTTAACAAGACAGGACACCCGGCCATGGCNGTTGGGGGTACTGGTGATGCACTAACAGGGATAATAGCTTCGTTCATAGCGAGGAGGGNGGCGCTCGGGAGGGAGCCGGACACACTTAACGTTGTAGCTGCAGCTGCATACATATGNGGTAGAGCTGGGGAGCTTGCTGTAGAGGAGAAGGGTGAGACTATAACACCATTGGATGTCGTGGATAGGATACAANAGGCTATAAAAGAGGCTAGGAGCGTAGCCGCTGGAGGTTGAGCTTTTGAGTAAAAGCCTTATAATAAGGGAGAGGTATGAGAGGACATGCGATAGCTACGATGAGCTCTACCGTGGAGAACAGTACGCCAAGTACTACGTAGCACTTAAAACAGTGAAGCCCAGAGGCGTAGTGTTAGACGCTGGGTGTGGGACAGCGTTGTTAGCAGAGTTCCTCAAAGCATGGAGGATTCTAGAAGACCTGGAAGCATACATATGCCTCGACTACAGCAACTGCATGCTAGGAGTAGCAAGGTGGAAGCTAGAAGCACTATGCAATGGCAACTGCCACGTGATACTAGGAGACGTGGAGAACATACCACTAGAAGACTCAACAGTAAACGTAGCATACTCATTCACAGTACTAGACCTATTAGACAACCCACTAAAAGCCCTAAAAGAGCTAACAAGAGTAACAAGAGAAGACATAGTGGTAAGCGCGATGAAAAACCTAAACTTAAAAGACAGTTTAAAGAACATAGGGCTAAAAACAATAGGAGCAACAGATAAAGACGTGATATTCCATACAACACCAGAAGAGCTTAACAGAAACATAGAGAGCTTAAACAAAGATAACTCATAGATGGACACGAGAACCTCTAAAACCACCATAACACTCACGACCCCCACCATTGAACCCCATCTAGGCAACCCCCATGACCATGATGGGAAGTTACCTACATGCTTAAAACCACCCAAGAGACGTGTAACCACAGTTCAACACCACCCACCACACTATTGGAAAGCATAATGCAGGAGCTCAAAAGCGATATTCATAGCGAAGATTAACCTACCAGTATCTACCAGAAGAAGTCTATAGCTACTTGAAAGTATGTTGAGCTTGAGGTAGTATCGTGAGCTCAGAAAACTCCTAAAAAGTTTCAATAAAGCTACATCGTGCTCAACTCGATGATACGATATGAGGGGACATAAGATCCAACCCCTCCCGCCCTTTTGAAAAGAGGGCGAGTTCCCCGCGCATCCTCTGAGAGGCTCCAATGCCTCTCCCGAGCGGCTTGTCGGATCCCCTGCTCGGAAGCGCACACTCCACCTATCAGCATCCCCACTCTAGGGGCATCGCTTTTTCAGCNGGGAGAGGTCTCCCTGCCCGGGGGCAANAGCCCCCTAGACATCTTCTCGCTTAACTATTAAAGGTAACTCTAAATCTCTTCATCCCCACCTTGAAAAGGCGAGGCTTTCGTTGTAACCTTGGGGAAAACTTCGCGGNTAGGGGGTGAGAGCTAAGTTTCATTAGTTGAGTTAACTTGATAGTAGCANACATANTAGTACTATGGCTCACATCCCTGAAGTGGAGATTGGCTTCTTAACCTCACTAGGGTAACCTGAGAATCCTAATATAGCCTTAGTTTTAAGTACAGAGGTTTGGGTGTGATTGGTGAGCGGTAGGGTTGTTAGGGTTAATAGGAAGAACACCATTTACATTCCAAAGGATGTTGCTGAGAAGGTTGGTATTAAGGAGGGTGTGTTGGTCGAGGTTTCAGTTGAGGGTAATAGGATAATTCTAACCCCGATCCCAGACCCCCTATGGCTAGCTCTTCACGGGCCTAAGTTTGCTGAAATCTCATTGGAGGATGTTGAGAGGGTTAGTGAGGAGATGCAGGAGGAGTTAACCGGTGAAGGTACTCCTTGATACCTCATTCCTACTACCTATAGTCGGCGTGAGAGTTAGGGAGGTGGAGAGCACCCTAAATAAGCTTTGGAGCCTCTATAGGAGTAGAAGGGTTGAGCTCTACTATGCTGACCTCAACTTACTTGAGATAGCGTGGAGGTTGAGTAGGTTAAACTATGATCCATCCATTGTCGAAATAGGGCTTAGGAGCATTGAAAGGAGCATGGTTAAAGTGCAGACTAGAGCTCCGCTAGCATTGAAAGCACTTGAGCTTAGGAGAAGAGGTTTCCATGACATGGTGGACTTGCTACTCTACCTAACAGCAAAGGATAACAACCTGCTATTCCTTACATTAGATAAGGCTCTCGTAGAGTTCCTGGAAAGCATAGGTGAAGATACATCCACAATAATTACATCCATATGATGGAGCTCTTAGAACCCTCGTTAGAGGTTTTTCAACATGCTAAAAAGCTTTAAAGCATCACTTACCCTAAGCTCATGTGTCGATCTACAAGGATGGAGTTAACGTCTACCCCTCAGATGTGTTTAAGAAGGGGTGGGTTTGAGAGTGGCATGCTACATGATCCTAGCTTGCTATCATGTTTTGAAGGTTATGTGTGAGAGGAGGGATGTAAGGGTTGGATCTGAGGATGTTTTGGGGTATTTGTGGGCTCCCACTTTTCAAATATAGGGGGCTTGCGTGTTTTTAGGTTTTAGGGTTTACCTTTAGTGTTTAGGGTTCCCTGCGTGTCTGAGGCTAGGGCTTTGAGGTATATTTTCAACGTTAGGGAGGCTCTCCGCTCTCTCGACTTTGAGGGGCTCTCTAGGAGGTATCCTGATTTGAACTTGAGGGGTTTATATGATGCTGTTGTGAGGTATTTGGGGGATGCTGAGTACTATGCTGGTAGGGGTGATTATGAGACTGCTATCGCTACAGCCTCTTACGCTGAGGGTTTGCTTGACTCTCTTAAGTATCTTGGTTTAAGTGAGCCTAGGTGGCCTGAGGCTCCATTGGAGGAGGTTAGGGTTTTTGTTGGTGGCACGTTCGACCTCATACACCCGGGTCATGTTGAGTTTCTAAGGTATGCTTCAAGCTTCGGTAAGCTCTATGTTGCTGTAGCTAGAGACGTTAATGTTGTTAGGGTTAAGGGGAGGGAGCCTGTTTTGGATGAGCTTTCAAGGCTTAAGGTTGTATCTTCGATCAGATACGTCTACGAGGCTTTTCTCGGAGATGAGGTGGATATGTTTAGATCTGTGGAGAGGGTTAAACCTCATGTCATAGTACTAGGCCCCGATCAACTCTTCAAAGAGGAGGAGGTGGTGGGGGAGGTTGAGAGGAGGCTAGGCTACAAGCCTAAGGTGGTTAGATTTGAGGAGAAGAGGGTTTTCTCAGGTAAGCTGAGAGGATCGAGTGACATATTAAGAGTTTTATGTGAGAGAGCCTGCAAGAGCCACCTTGAAACCTCCAGCCAGGGAAGCTTTTAAACCTTAGCCATCAGAGGGGTTGAGAGGGTTCAGGGTATGGCTGGAGGTTTGAGGAAGGTAGTTGAGGTGGATATGGGTAGGTATAAGAGTGTGGAGTTAACAGTTGAAGAGGCCGAGAAACTCCTCTCACACCTCTCGAAACAGTTAGGCTACGAACCCCAAGACCTAGAGGAGACATACAGGGTTTTAAGGAACTTCGAGGCGTTCTACGATATGGCTAGGAGGAAGTATAAAGACTATATCGTCCCCTCGAAAAGCCTGAATGACATGATTAGGGGGACAGTGCTAGTTGATAGACTTAAACTTATAAAGGAAGGGGATCAGCGTAAGATAGTCATAACATTCGATAGGAGGGTGAAGGAGAAGGTTGTAGTCGAAGCCTTAGAGAAGCTTGGCTACGAAGTCGAGGTAAAACGGATAGAGCTCCTCTAACAATGAAGTGGAGGTGATCTAAGTGTCCTCAGAGCACTTCGAGGAAAGCGAGGCTAGCGAGGAGGTGGAGGTAGTAAAGAGTAGGGAGTTGAGTGAAGAGGAAAACCTGGAGGCCACCATAGAAGAGGAGATGCCGGAGTCGGAGGATCTAAAAATCCTATACGATGTTACTAAGCCAGAGCTCCTAGAAACAATGATGATAGCCTCCGATATCCTAACACAGGCAACCCTAGGTCAACTGAGCCTGAGCGAGGCTAAGAGACTTTACGAGAGGGAGGTGAGCGCTAGGATAAGAAAGCTTGTTACAGGAGGAGTTGTAGTTAAGAGGAAGCCTAAAGCTAGAAAGGCTAAAACGGAGAAGAAGACAGAGAAGAAGGGTAAGGGAAGGTTAAAGCTAAGGAGAAGAAGACAGAGAAGAAGGCTAAAACCGAGGAGGAGAAGAGGTAAAAAAGCTAGGAGGAAAGCTGGAGGCTCCCCCTCATAGATAAAGTGAGCTTACGGGTGTAAGTGTTGAGAGGCGGGTTTGAACGTGTACTAGAGATTATACCTCCTAGCTACGCTCCTGAATGGGGTTCTGGGGGCATATTCGGGCTTAGCTACTGTAAAGGAGTTCTATACTATACACTAGCATTCGAGGCTGAGGCTAACTTCGTCTCAGAAGGTGGGAGGAGGGTTTATAGGTTTGAGGAGCTCGGCCCAGGACCAGTATCTGGTGGTGACACATATAATGCTGTGGCGTGCGTTGATGACAGGATATTCTTTGGAGGCTGGGTTCACAACCCTGTAATATATAAGGGTAAGAGGGGTTATGAGGGGGAGATAGATTTCAGAAACAAGTATAGCCACATACACGTCTACGATGTGAGAGATGATAGTATTAAGCTTGTATGGAGTGAGAGTATAAGGAACGAGTCTAGGTGGGCTGGCGAGGTTTCAGAGATAATCTACGATCCTCTAAAGTCGAAACTAGCTGTAGCTAGAGGCGACGGCCACGAGAATCTAGGGGTTTACATTGTAGATCCTTCTAGTGGTAGAGCTGAGAGAGCTAGCTCTATCCCAGCTCTTAAGGGAGCGTTATTCCTTGACTACGCATGTTTCGACATGCAAGAGGATTGGATCAGGGGGGTTGATGGTATTCAATGCATGGATCTGGTATCGGGGAGGTGGTATAGGTTCAACGTAGACGACTGGTCTAAGGTGTCCGTTGACGGAGGTGATGTGTTGTTTAGAGGTAGTGGTTACGCTATAAGCGCGTACACCAGATACTTCCACTTCTTCAGAGGCGGGTTTATCGTTGGTAACCCTGTTGAGCCTGAGGTTGGGGGCGTGAGCTTTATAAGGCTCTTCGACTTCGGCTCCCACACGTACTCCCAGCTATCACCTCAGAGATCCAATGCTATAGCCTCCGGTGGGGGCGTGCTAGCTCCATTCAATGCCTTCACCCACGGGCTACTCCACGCGGATATAACCAGGGATGTTCTAAGGTCTATCAACGATGTTAGGGGTCCTAGCGTGCTAGTCTATATTACACCACCACAGGCTAGGATTGTCGGAGCTTACGGTGCTAGGATAACTTCAATAGCTAAAATGGGATCCCAGATCCTCATAGCTTACAACTCAGCACCAAACCTGGGTGGTAGAGATGCTTCTCCAATAGATATAGGCTATAGAGGTATAATGGCGGTGGACGAGGATGCGCTCCTCAACAGGCCCAGCCCACCTGTAACTTTTAGGGTTAGAGGTTCTGATGTAGGCACTACAACGTTTGGGGGTGTACCGTTAGCGGGGTATAAGAGTAAGAAGGTTATAGTGAAAACAGAGAAGTCTAACAGTCTAGTAGTGTACGAGTACGATGCTGGGACCCCGGCTAACCTGGTTTCAAGCGATAGGCATAGCGTGAGCCCAGGGAGGAATGTAATTGATATGGAGGGTTACCACAACATAGTATCTATGAAGTTCTCGGAGCCTAGCCCCGACACCTTCATATACATCGTCCTCTCCTAGTGCTACAATACAACCTATGTCTTAGTTTATAAGCGTCCCCTGATACAGTTAGAGTGGGGTTTGACTTGGCCTATGAAGAGGTCTTTAGAGCTACTGTTGTAGGTTTAAAGTCTAGAGACGGGGTTGTGATGGCCACGGATAGGAGGCTTAGCTATGGTAACATTGTGTTAAGTAGAGCTGCTAAGAAGATATTCGTAGTGGATGAGAGGGCCGCTGTTGCCTTTGCAGGTCTCTACGGGGATGTTAGCGGTCTAGTTAGGTTCCTCCAGGCTGATATAAGTGCGTACAAGCTTATAGCTAACGCCCCAGTTACTATAAGATCTATTGCTAGGAGGCTCTCAGTATTAATGTACTCTTACAAGTGGTTCCCCTTCTTCGTGGAAACACTTGTTGGCGGGGTTGAGAGCGATGGAACCCCAAGGCTCTACGTACTAGACCCTCTTGGATCCATCCTAGAGGAGGATTATACAGCTGTTGGTAGTGGTGCTACCATAGCATTCGGGTTCCTGGAGAACAACTATAGCAATAATGTGACCGTGGAGGAGGCGGAGAAGATAGCTTTATCCGCTGTGAGAACAGCGATAGGAAGGGATATTGGTAGTGGTGATGGTATAGACATCGTAACTATAACGAGGAACGGTGCTAGGGAGAGAAGTGTAACCCTTAGGATTGTTGAGAGTTGAGCTTAGATTATTGTAGTGTGGTGAAGCAAAGGTTTAACGCATCTAAGGCTATAAAGGCTCAGACGCTACTCTCAAAACTACTATCCCTAGAGGATGGGCTGGGTAGTATTAGAAGGGTTGCTGGACTAGATGTATCATATCTAAAGTTCAACGACCTAGAACTAGGTCTCGGCACCATAACCATCCTCAACTACCCGGAGCTAGAGCTCTATAAATGCTACTACGCAACCCGGAGGATTTGCATTCCATACATACCAGGGCTCCTAGCCTTTAGGGAAATGGAGGTGTTAGCACCACTTCTAGCCTCCGTTCTCGACAGTATAGACGTAGACCTACTTCTAATCGACGGCCACGGGATAGCCCACCCTAGAGGTTTTGGAATCGCCAGCCATATAGGGCTGGCTTTCAACAAGCCATCCATAGGTGTCGCTAAAAGCTTACTAGCTGGTAGAGAGGATTACAGGGGTGGGAAAAAGTTTATAGTACAAGGTGATAGGATAGTGGGGGGTGTTTTGGAGGTGAAATCCGGTAAACTCTATGTAAGCCCCGGCCACAAGGTTAGCGTTGAAACAGCTGTTAAGCTTGTCGAGTCTATGATAAGACCTTCATCACGCCTACCAGAGCCTACGAAGCTCGCTGATGTAATAGGTAGGGAGCTCCGGAGGAAGGTCCGTGGAGCAGAAGTTTTAGGTGTTAGAGAGTGTACTATGAGGACACTGCCATCTCTCCTAGATCGTAGCATCTGAACATTTAAAGTTATAAGGTTAAGTGTATGGATTTGTTATCCTAGGTGTGAGGTTTTAAGAGATGGTTAGGGAGGTTCACGTAGTAAGAGAGGTTGAAATACCTGATGGAGTCAGCGTGGAGGTTAGGGGTTTAAGTGTAGTCGTTAGAGGGCCTAAGGGAGTTATCGAAAGGGATTTCAGCCACGCTAAAGGCGTTGTATTAAGGGTTGAGAGTGGAAGAGTTGTGGTAGAGAGCTTCTTTCCAAAAGCCAGGCAGGTAGCCTTAGTTGGAAGTATAGCATCTCATGTGAAGAACATGATTATAGGTGTCACTAGGGGGTTTAGGTATAAACTTAAGGTGATATACGTTCACTACCCTATAAGCGTTAAGGTTGAGAGGGATAAAATACTCATCTCCAACTTCCTAGGCGAGAAGTATGTAAGAGTTGTGGAGATACCTCAGGGTGTTAGAGTTACTGTGTCAGGTCAGGATGTAATAGTGGAGGGTGTAGATAAGGAGCTTATCTCCCACGTAGCAGCTAGGATTGAGGAGGTCACTAGGGTTAAGGATAAGGATAGGAGGAAGTTCATGGACGGAATATACATTTACGCTAGTGAGGTGATATGATTTGGAGGTGCCGGATGTTCTGAAGGTTAGGAGAAAGAGGCGTAGGGCTTTGAGTAGGAAGAGGGATGTAGAGTTCAAGAGATACCTATCCTGGGAGTTCTGGAAGTTCGAAAGAAGAGATAGTTGGAGGAAGCCTAAGGGTAAGGATAATAAGATGAGAATGGAGGTTAAAGGCTACCCACCTAGGGTTAAGATTGGCTATAGGAATCAAGCTGATATAAGAGGGTTGCACCCCAGTGGTTTAAAACCGGTGGTTATAAGCAACCCTGGGGATCTCGAAGGCCTCGACCCTAGAGCTTACATAGTCTACATCTCCTCCACTGTAGGTCTTAGGAGGAGGTTGGAGTTGGTTAAGATAGCGGTAAGCAGGGGGTTCAGGGTGGTGGGGTATAATGCCTGATTATAGTATTCAGAGAAGGCTGGCTGCAGAGATTCTAGGCGTTGGTGAGAGTAGAATATGGATAAGCCCTGATCCGGAGCACGAAGAGGAGATAAGCCAAGCTGTGACTAGAAATGATGTGAGAAGGCTCATAGTGAGAGGGCTGATTAAGGTTAAGCCTGAGAAGGGGAACTCTCATACCAGGTGGCTTGAGAGGAAGAGAGCTAGAAGTGAGGGTAAGAGGAGAGGGCATGGTAGGAGGAAGGGAGCTCTCGACGCTAGGGTTGACTCTAGAGAGAGGTGGATCGCCACCATTAGAAAGATTAGGAGGACTCTTAAATGGCTTAGAGATCGCGGAGTCTTAGATAGGAGGTTGTATAGGAAGCTGTATAGGAAGGCGAAGGGCGGTGCCTTCAAGAGCACATCGGATCTAAGAAGGTACATGGCCGAGATAGGCGTGTTGAAGGGTGGGGGGAGTGGCTAGGGGGCCTACATACAAGGTTCCTTGGAGGAGGCGTAGAGAGGGGAAGACTAATTATTACAAGAGGGTGAAGCTCATCAAATCAGGTAAACCAAGGCTTGTCGTTAGGAAAACCCTAAACTACATAATAGTTCAGGTTGTAGAGGCTAGGGTTGAGGGGGATAGGGTTATAGCAGCCGCTCATAGCAGAGAGTTATTCAAACTCTACGGGTGGAAGGGTGGAGGTAAAAACACGTGTGCAGCATACCTAACCGGGCTCCTAGCAGGCTACAGGGCTATCCTTAAAGGCGTTAGAGAGGCCGTTCTCGACATAGGCTTAGCCACGCCTAGCGGAGGCTCCAGGGTCTTCGCAGCTCTTAAAGGGGCCGTTGATGCAGGGCTTAAAATTCCACACTCACCTGAAGTGCTCCCCTCAGATGAGAGGATTAAGTGTGAGCATATAGCTACCTGGGCCGGGGAGCTCGCGGAGTCGAATCCAGAGTTTTATAAGAGGCAGTTTTCAAGGTATAATGCTAGGGGTTTCGACCCCAGAGGGCTGCCATCCCATTTCGAGGAGGTTTTAGCTAGGATTAAAGCTGATTACATTGATAAAATTGGGAGGCTGGTTGCCGAGGTGGTTGAAGGTGGCTGAGAGCACTAGTTTGGAGATGTGGGTTCCAAGGACTAGGGTTGGGAGGCTGGTTAAGGAGGGTAAGATAACGAGTATAGATGAGATCTATAGGAGGAATCTACCCATACTAGAGCCTGAGATTATAGACGTGCTACTCCCCAACTTAGAACATGAGGTCATAGATGTTAGCATTGTCCAGAAGATGACGGACGCAGGTAGGATAACAAGGTATAGAGCTGTAGTGGTGATAGGCAATAAGGATGGGTATGTGGGTATAGGTAAGGGTAAGGCTAGGCAGTTTAGATTCGCTGTAGATAAGGCTGTAACAAACGCTAAACTTAACATAACCCCTGTGCGTAGGGGTTGCGGGAGCTGGGAGTGTACATGTGGTGAGCCTCATAGCGTTCCATACACGGTTAGGGGTAAGAGTGGTAGTGTTGAGGTTATATTGAAGCCCGCGCCTAAGGGGACAGGCCTCGTAGTAGGGGATGTAGCTAAGGTTGTTCTTAGACTAGCAGGTATAACGGATGTATGGAGTTATACGAGGGGTGAGACGAGGACGGCCTACAACTTCGCCAGGGCTACCTATGAAGCTCTTAGGAACACCTATAGGTTTGTAACACCACTAGACTGGATTAGGTGAACGCGTTGACATTGTATGTTGCTGTGAGGATAAGAGGTACTGTGGATGTAAGCCCTGAGGTGAGCCGGACACTCTACATGCTAAGGCTTAGGAGGAAGTTCACCGCAACCCTCTACCACAGCTCTCAGCCGGGGGTGCTTGGTATGCTTAAGTTAGCAGAGAACTGGATAGCCTGGGGTGACATCGACAGGGCTACCTTGGTGGAGCTCTTAAGGAGGAGAGGTAGGATCTCCGGGGATAAGCCTTTGACCGATATGTGGATTAGAGAGAATCTAGGTCTAGGCGGGGTGGAGGAGCTAGCGGACAAGCTTCTAGCTGGGGAGCTCTACCTAAACAAGCTTAGAATCCAAGGGGTTAAACCGTTCTTCAGATTACACCCTCCAAAAGGAGGGTTCAAGGGTAGTATTAGGAGAAGGTATGGCGATGGCGGGGTTCTAGGATACTGGGGTAGTGATATAAACAAGCTCCTAACCTTAATGATATGAGGTGCTAGCTATGGTTGTTAGGAGGGAGAGGAAGTCGAGGAAGCTAAGGGGAAGAAGTAGGACCATGGGCTGGGGTAGTGTGGGGCAGCACAGGAAGTCAGGGTCTAGAGGCGGTAAAGGTGCTGCAGGCCTCGGTAAGCATGAGTGGACGTGGACTATAAAGTACGCCCCAGACTGGTACGGTAAGAGGGGGTTCACACCGAGGAGGTCTAGAGCAAGTTACCATAAGAGTGTAGTGAATGTAGGGGACTTAGCTGAAATAGTCGATAGGTTGAAATCAACGGGTAAAGCCAAGATGGAGGATGGAATGGTGGAGGTAAACCTAGCAGACATGGGGGTAGAGAAGCTCCTAGGAGAGGGAGAGATAATGGTGCCAGTTAAGGTTATAGTAAGTGAAGCGAGCGAAACAGCGGTAAAGAAGATAGAGGAGGCTGGAGGAAAGGTCGTCCTACTAACGAAAGCCCAAAGCTGAGGATACTGTAAACCATGACATGTGGGAGGCCGCTAACACCCCTGGAAACAGCATTCCAGATAGTAAGGCAAGTCAACCCTCCCCACACTAACCCTCTGGGCATACTTCATGGAGGTTACATGCTAGAGTGGATTATAGATGCTGCTACCATAACGGCCATGAGGATAGCTAGGTCCTACACACTGCTAGCCTGCATGGAGGATATGGTTTTCATCTCTCCAGTTAGGGTAGGAGATACGGTCATCATAACGACTTGGGTTGAGCACGTTGGGAGGAGTAGCATGGAGCTATCACTTATAGTGGAGACGGAGAACCCTGTGAGAGGAGAGAGGACGTTGACAACATACTCCTCGCTGACAATGGTGTCTGTTGACGAGAACCTAAGACCTAAACCCCTAGATGTGTGCGTAGAACCCAAATCAGAGTTGGAGAGGGAATTGTATGTGAGAGCATTGGAGAGGAGGGAGGCTAGGAAGCCTAGGATTGAGAGGAGGAAGGAGGCTGTTAACGACACCTCTCCTCCTAGGTTCCTGAGCGAGGAGTACTCTATAACAAGCTACTTCATTGTAAACCCTGAGAGCTCCATAGGCCATAACGTTCTCCATGCTGGAAAGCTACTTAGAATACTAGATGAGGTGACAGCCATTGTAGCTTCAAGATATTCAGGTAACATTGTTGTTACAGGATCCGTGAACGCTACGGACTTCTTCTCACCAGTGAAGGTTGGGGAGGTTGTAGAGGTTAGAGCTGGTATAAGCTATGTGGGGGCTAGGAGTGTTGAGGTGTTAGCTAAGGTTCTTGTTAGAAACCCCATGACATGGGAGGCTAGGCATGCTGCTACAAGCTACTTCACCTTCATAAGCCTAGGTGTTGATGGGAGGAGCGTGCCGGTGAGGGGTTTTAAGCCTGTTGAAGCATGGCAATATGAGCTTTTAAAGGAGGGGTTTTCTAGAAAGGAGAGGAGGGATAGGCTTATTAGGATGCTTAGATCTGATGAGTTCTTAGGCTGGGTTAGGAGATTAAGGGATTTGTTTGCTAGAAGTGCTTGGCCATCAAGCCAATAGGTATTCCCTTTCATGGAGGATTCATAGGGCTTCTGTCTATAGTCTAAATAGGGTTTATATTTTAATCTTGGATTTAGCCTCTCCTAAGCGGGCTCTAGTTTGCGTAGTTTCAGGTTTGAGCTTGAGAGGATGCTAGGGTTTACCGTTGATGGTTTCAATGGCCTATCGAGGGTTCTAGATGTTCTAGAGCTGGAGGTTTCGAGAGGCGGTATTGCTAGGTATCATGCTATGCTACAGTTCCTTGTAGCCTTGGATTTGCATAGGAGGGGGTTTGATGTTAGTGTTGAGGAGCCTGTTGACGGGGGGTTTAAGGCTGATGTGTACGCTGAGAGCCCCATGGGGAGGGTTATAGTTGAGGTTGAGACCGGCTACGTGCCCCCTGATAGGATGTATGAGCTGGAGGGATTCCTGGAGGCTAAGATAGCTTTTAAGGCTGTAGCCTATAGTGCCTACACAGATCTATTCATAGTAGCTACTCCAAGCCACATGAGCTTATCGATACCCGGTGAGCTCTTAAAACCCATTGAGAGTAGGGATGTGAGGGATGTAATAGCTATTAGGGAGCTTGCTCTCAGATATGATAAGGCTAGGGCATCAAGGGTGCTCTGGAGGGCACACGTATCAAGGGTAGATGGTTTAGCCTACATCAACGTATCCGATAGGAAGGTCTACTACATAATCCCTATAAACTCCTCGCCCACCCTCAGAGCTCAAATCCTCAACTGCGCCCAAGACAGCTGGGTTACAGATGGAGAGAGCCCTCTAATAATATGTTGATTGTACGTTTGCTCACCTAGTAGAATGCACTCCAACACACCTTAATCCTAGCAGGGTCCAGCTTCAGACATTGGAGGCAAGTAGCAGAACAACAGTGTCACCCAGCACTCCTCTCGACGGCAAGCTAGTCGATAGGGCTAAAATGCTTACTAGAGCTCCCTAAACCCATAAGGCTGTGGAGCCCCCTAAGCCCTAAGGTTACTTGGGCGGGGGGCTGTTATTAGGGTTAGAGGTGGAGATTTGATAGAAGTTACGCTCTACCATAGCAGAGAGTCGGTGGGAGTGTTGTAGGCGAGCTTGGCTTCAGCAAACCTTAGAACCTAGTGGTACAGGCTCCTCTACCGTTAGGAACACTGGTTTCTCGTTCTCACCGCACCCAGCAGCTAACACCATACCTTGGCTTACAAGACCTGCCATAACCTTGGGTTTTAGGTTTACAAGTACTACTACGAGTTTACCTACTAGATCCTCAGGTTTATACCATCTGGCTACACCTACTAGGATCTGCCTCTCCTCCCCACCTATATCAACTATTATTTTAATCAACTTCCTACTACCCGGGACTGGCTCTGCCTTCACAATCCTCCCAACCCTTATATCGAGCTTGGAGAACTCCTCAAAGCTAACAACATCCCCGCTCGCCATAGCCGGCACCGTGTTAGTGTTGCGAAGCAAGGTTTTATTAACTAAATTTAAAACTCCAGCTTTGCAACACATACTGTTATAGGATGGCGGGTTTAAGGGATGCTTGTCAGGGTTGACAGAGTTAGAGTTCTAGAGCTAGGGAGGCTTCTAGCAAGTGTTGCTAGTTCTATTGAGGTAGACTACTACCTAGACCCAGACCTATACCCTCCTCCAGGTGCTAGCCGTAGGGATATCGCATCGTACTTCCTGGTGATGGTTGCCATGGATCATAGGCTTAGTAGGCCTGGGAGGCCCTATGAGGCTGTAGTTGATGGCAAGCTCTACCATGGCGCTGACCTCCTATACAAGCTTGGTTTAAAGAGGTTTATAGAGGACCCCGGGTTCTTCGAGGCTAAGAGGCTTGCCAAGGTAACCCCCCGGGATGTCGTTGAATGGCTTAGCGTTAAAACGGATATCAGGGTTGTGAGGCCACCGGATCCCGAGGTTAGAGCTGAGCTCCTAAGAGACCTAGGGGTTAAGCTACTGGAGCTCTTCAACGGAGATCCATACAGTATTGTTGTGGAGTCTAGGGGTTACCTTAAGAGCGGTGGTGGAGGAGGCTTCATAAACGTACTCAAGGTGTTCAAAGCATACCAGGATCCTGTGGAGAAGAAGGCATACCTACTAGCTAAATTCCTTGAGAGGAGGGGCGTTCTACAGGTTGTAGACCAGTACAACAAGGAGGTTCCAGTAGACAACCACCTTGTCAGGATAGCAGTTAGAACAGGCATAGTGGAGGTCGACGATGAAACACTAGAGGCTATAGCCGCTAGGCTTGAGTTCGACGAAGACAGGGATGCGATGCTAAGGCTAGCCACTAGGATGGCTTACAAGGAGGTAGCTAGATACGGGGGCATAGACCCATTCATACTAGACGATATCCTATGGAGCTTTGGTAGGAGGTGCTGCACAAGGGATAACCCAACTTGCAGGAGCTCCTGTAGGGTTGAATGCTCCAAGATGAGGGGGTGTAATGGGGGCTGTGTACTAGCACAGGCATGCGCAGCCTACGGTAACCCAAGGTTAATGGTCCCAGAGCATAACTTCACAGAAACATACTGGTACTAGGGTGCCGCCAATGCGTTGCAACCACGAGGGTTTAGGAGTTCTACCGAGGAGGGTGGAGGAGGAGTTAAAGGTAGAAGTTCAAACCAGGAGGGGGAGGTTTGCCGAGGAGTACAACATGGAGCTCTATAAGGGTAAAGATAGGGTAGTTACGGTGAAAGTGTTCTGCGGTAGAAGCCCCTACAGAGGCTGGGTGGAGCTCTACAACATAGAGGAGGAGCCTTTCAGAGAGATGGAGGAGGAGCTCTACAAGATCTTATATGAGGCCCTTAAACCGGGGGAATCGATATACGTAGACTACTCATGGGATAGAGAGACGATGAGACTAGTAGACATGGGGATACCAGCTGAGGCAACGAGGATAGGATTCAAGCTACTAACCACAGGGTTCACATGGTTCAAGGTATGGTACTACCCCGAAGGGTTCATGGAGGGGAACATTAAAATACAGGCTGAGAAAGCACTAGATGAGAAAGCTAGAGCTAGGCACGTGGAGGAGATATGCAACAACATTAAAACACTCACATTAAAACCCAACACCGTAGGAGACGATATCATCAGAGCTGCCCTAGAGAGAGCGTTAAAGGTGAAGGAGCTCCTAGGCTGTTAATGTAGCAGACAGGAACTCCATAGAACCTTCACACCATTAAGCCATTCGTAGGAAGAACTTATAGATTAAACCTTGTGATATAAGCTGAGCTCCTACCAGGACTTAGAGACACTTTGGCATACCTCTAATCCTAAGGAGTGAATGAGGCTGTCTGAATCTAAATTACTGAGTCTTTGTAGCTATAAATTTTAATTTCATACTTCTCCTCTAACACTTTCCTTTGAGATAGTATCCTCGTATCCTCTGTTACAAGATCCTTTCCTAAGGATACAGCTGTAGCTACGATTATACAATCTATGTAATCCCCTAGGATCCCACGTAGTTCAAATGCGTGCTCGATGATTGGCTGAGTGTGAAATGGTATGACCCGGAAGCTGGAGGTTATCACCCTAACGGCTTCAACGACGCGGTTCACGGGTATATTCAGCTTAGCTGATTTAGCTTGTAGTTCAAATATGGATATCAGGCTTAAAGCTAGATCGTCCAGCACGACGCCCTTGATCCTCCCCTCGACAACAGCTCTTAGTAGATCCATTCTAACACCTATACCTGCCAGAGGGAGCAGGTATGTAGTGTCTATGATCAACGTGATTCAAACCTCTCACTTAACTCTCTACGGAACCTTTCGAAATCCTCTGTTGAAATCCATGTGATCTTATCAGAGTATATAAGCTTTATGAGATCCTCTCTTGAAGAGAACCTCTCCCTTAGTAGCTCGTTAACGACCTTTGAGAGAGCTCTTACAGTCCCATACCTCTTAACACTCTCCTCCACAAGCTTCCTATATACATCATCGTCTAGAATTAATGTTGTACGCTTAGGCATACAGACACCATAATGTGTAAGTGTACAGAGACCCTATATAACCCTTTTAGCTCCTAGCAGTACACGAGCGCACGGAAGTACTTGAACATAGTGAGAAGCCTCTAGCATCTTGGTGGTCGCAGAGCTAAACTCTACGATGCCCGAGGCCCATGACTCCAGGATGGCTTAGCCTACGGAATCCAGCCTCCTCAACGAACCTGCCGAGACTCCTCTGAGGATGAGGCTTAACCTCCAGTCAAAGCCTACAAGCATGTCAATGTCGTACCCAGGCATACCATGCCTTACCTTACAAGCCGAAAGGTTCAATAATCTCCTATCGCTAAAACCCTCACCAGGATATCATCAGAACGAATCTCTAGGCTATGACTAGTTTGAAAGAAAAAGAGTTGATTAAAGCTTAACTCTAAGGTTGAGCTGATCTCTTTACGCTAATAACGTGATCTGAATATTGAGGAGTACCGCTATGCAACCATAGCTTTAATTAACTTTAACGAGCTCTAGTCTAGACAGGGTTACGTGTATGAAGGAGGGTAGTCTGGAGGAGAGGGTTGCTAGGATTGA
>JGI20131J14367_1000006_pt1 | contig 30631 bp, 30 predicted proteins | sample ConCONMetagenome_FD_14367 | JGI IMG/M metagenome (IMG submission 14367)
CTAACCTCTATGAACTCCTCTCTATAGGGCAGGTACTCATCCCTAAGGTAGTCCCTTAGCTTCTCTGAGAAGAATGCTATGTAAGACCTCTTAGTCGTGTTACCAGCCTTCATAACCTTAAGCATCCTCTCATTTAGATCTAGGTCCTGCACTTTAGCGTTTAGAACCTCGCCAGGCCTTAAGCTCGTCTCTGCTAGTAAGGCATAGTATGCTTTAGCTGGAGGCCACTCTATGGCTCTAGCTACAGCTCTAACCTCCTCTAACGTTAGGGGCTCTGCTGCTAGACCGTACTCTACCTTAGGTGTTTTGAATGTACTGTAGAGGTTTGGGTCTCTAAGCACATGTTTTATGAACAGCTTTAGAGCCTTAGCAATGTGCTATGCTATGTTAGGGCTTTCCTCTGAGAGCTCAGCAACATACTCCTGAAGACTCTCTGCTGAGAGCTCCCAACCCAGATCCTCTAGGGCCCTCCTAAGGTAGCGCAACCTCTCAACCCTAGTCTTAGGAGCCTTAGACTTAAGCAACTTCTCGAAAGCATCAACATGCTCTCTTGCAACGGTTACACTATAACCCCTAACCCTTGTTTTAAGGAGCTCCACAAGCCTCTGGTATGCCATGTTTGAAAGCTGTGGATATCTCTCCAACACTAACTCTAACCCCCTAACTTACTGATCTAAAGCTAGGGCAGCCTCACCAAGGCTCTGAGGCTCCCTTATGATAAGCTGTTGTAAAGCCTGCTGTGAAGCTGTAAAGCCTACTAGCAATGCAAACTCATCGACACTAAGCATCCTAAGCATCCTCTCTAACAGAGTATCAGAAACCCTAGCCTTACGATTCTTAATCTTTATGTAGGATCAACTTCAAGCTCAGAGCTCCTAACACCCCTACCTCAAAGGTAGTCAAAAATCCTGAACCTAACCTCATCCGATAAACTCTTAAAGTCCACTAGGCTTGGGTCAACCAAACCCCAGCACCATGAGCTCCGGTATACAGAGGTGTTTAAAAGCTGATATGAAAGCCGATATGTTGAGGGGGAATTGTAGAAGCGTGCCTCCTAGAGGTTGCTCTGTAGTGATTGGTGGGAGTGATTGGGTGGTGGGCCCGCGGGGATTTGAACCCCGGACCTCCGCCGCGTCAGGGCGGCGTCCTATCCAGGCTAGACGACGGGCCCTTGTTTGTCTCCGTTACTCTTTAGTTTTCTAGGTTGGGGTATTTAAGTTTTCTTTTGGCTTGTTTTCTAGGCATTTGACTAGGTGGTTTATCGCTTCTTCCACTATTCTGGTTGTGTCTTCTCCTTTTGTTAGCTCTATTCTGTGGCCTATTTTTAGATCTTTGAAGCCTTCTACTAGGATTACGTCTACTTTGTTTGTGGCTTCTTTAATTAGCTCTTCTAGGCTTTTATCCTTGGTGAACGTTGCGACTCTCTCTCCTGATCCTTTGAATACTATGGCGTAATCTGCTCCGCCCTCCTCTAGGAACCTCCAGGAATCCTTACCTGGAATGTCTATGTCGTGATGTGTGTGTTTTAACACTAAGACATTAAACCCCATGGTTTTAAGCCTCTTGGAGACCTCTACTATAACTGTTGTCTTACCGGAACCGCTGGGGCCTATGACTTGTAGTATGCAGACCATAGGTTACCCTCCTACAGCCTATGGATCCGCTACTCCTCGTTGGATAAACTGGGTCATTGTTGATGGCACCTCATATTGTGGAGGTTAGCCTTGCCAGAAGGGGGATATCCTCCCATCCTCGACGAGGTAGACTGTGTGAGCTCCCGTCTTAACACCCGGCATCCCAGGGCTACCTGGTGGCATTCCAGGTAGAGTTACCCCTCTAGCTACAGGTTTTTCCTCAACCAGCTTTACTATAGCCTCCCCCGGTACGTGGCCTTCAATGAAATACCCTAGATTCTCTATAACTCCTGTATGACAAGATTCCATACCCTCCGGGACCCCTAGGGCTCTCTTAAGAGCCTCCAGCTCCACAAGGCTAACATCTCTAACTACAACCGAAGCCCCTAAGCCTCTAAGATACCCTATATACTCAAGACAGCACTGGCACTCAGGACTTTTATAGACCACTAGGCTAATACCACTAAGGCTTAATCCAGGCTCTACACTCGGACTCCACGACCTCCATGCTAGTGTTAACACGAGCATTAGAGTTAAAAGGATCACCGTCAAAAAAGAGAGTAGCAGGAGCTTAGAGAACCTGTAACCCGCAGGAAACCACCTAACTCTTAGCTCTCTCCCTCTCAAGCTCCTCAACCCTAGCCTTCAACCTCCTAATCTCAGCTTCCAAATCCTCACCGGCAACAGGTTTTCGTGAAAACGCTACAGATAGATATCTGAGGACGTAGATAACACCAGCAACCAGGAGCACCAGGAGGAGAATCCAGAAGAGCATCATAGCTGTAAACCAGATAAAGCCCAGACCTGCACCCCAACCACCAAAAGGCCACATAAAACCCCAACCACCCCAACCACACCAGGGACACAATAACACACTAGACAGTCCATACACCAACTACTAAGAAGTATTAAAACCTTTTAAACGTAACTCACCTATAGTGAGTATACACTTAATCTCAATAAACAAGATAACTAGAAACTATGATGAGACTAGGGCTTCATAGGGTCTTTCCATCTCATACCCTGAGCCTCCGCTCTTTCAGGGTGGATGGGAGGTCAGCTTCTCTTTAGGAATTCGTCGAGGCTTCCCGTGCTTTTTGCCTTGTTATTCTTCGCTGTTCTCTCCTCTTTTGTTGTTTTAGATTGTTTCTTGGTTTCCGGCTTCTCTTCTTTAACTTCTTCGGGTTTTGCCTTCCTAATTTTCTCTATGGTTTTTAATACGTTTTCCGTATTGGGGCCTGCTAGGAATTTTATTGTTTCCTTGTCTAGCCTGTACCCTATGGCTATTCTCGCTGCTATTATTGGGTTGCTGGTGTTTCTGAATATTATTGTTAGGTATGGTATTATCTCGTTTTTAACAGTGGATTTCGATGTTAGCGTGTTTCTGGCTAGCTGTTCTGCTAGCTTTTCTCTGATCTCTCTCGTTGTTTTGAGCTGTATCGCTAGCCTTACCTTCTCGGGGAACCCGTATTTCTCTTTGGATATGCTTCCACTGGTTCTAGCAAATGTTATGCCTGGGCCTATGAGGTCGAATACGTATGGTAGTAGGCTCCACTCCCCCGATGTCTTGGATCTTGCTATTTGCAGTGTAGCCCTGGATAGTGCTTCGTACGCTCTATATAGATCCTCTGGTTCGGTGTACTTCTTGGGTATGTTGTCGCTAAGCCATGTTATAAGAGTCTCGTAGTCCACTTCGCTCTGTGTAACAGCCTTCTTAGCCATCCAGGCTTGTTTAGCGTATACTATGCTGTTAAGAGTTCTCCAGATGTTAAGACTCTTATCCCTACCCCTAATGAGGGCCCTGACAACATCTACGGTAACCCTACCGTAACCCTCCGCTACAGCCTGGAGATCGTTAACAGCAGCCCTAGCATCCCCCATGCTCCTCTCAGCAATAAGCTTTAGAGCCTCCTTATCGCATTGCAACCTCTCACCCTCGCATATCCTTTGTAGCAGCGATACTATGGCTCCTTCGCTGAGCTCCTTAAACTCTACCATTAAACAGAGCTCCCTCAAAGGTCTAATCTGCTCCCTCCAAGGATCATTAGCTGTGAACACCAGGGGGTTACTAGTGCTCTTAACCACCTCTAGGAGAGCTTCAACACCGCCTTCATCAACCCTAAGATCTATGCCGTCAACCTCGTCCATCAATATCAGCAAGCCCTTCTTGAATAGAGGCCTCTTCCCAGCAGCTACACCTACAGTCCTCTCTATGTCAGTCTTCCTCCTATAATCACTTGCATTAAGCTCTAGCACTTCGAAATCAAACTCTCTAGCAAGGGCTTCAACCAAGCTCGTCTTACCAACACCTGGAGGGCCGTAGAGTAGAGCTGCCCTCCTCTCCGGCACCCTCCCCCTGGCCCACTGTCCTAGCCACTCTCTTAACAACCTCTTAGCATCATCCTGGTCTACAACCTCCTCTACCCTTCTAGGCCTATACTTTACAATCCACGGTATCTTCTTATCCACCCTACTTCAACCTCTTCCCCATTAGGGCTAGCCATGCTAGGAGTGCTGAGAGCTGTATATCGTCATCGCTACCCTCTATAAGCCTAAAATGAATCTCACCCAGGTAATCCGCTATCATAACCCTTAACTCCTCAGGTATGTTAACCTCCTGACTGAATATCTCCCTATGCACCTGCCTCACAATATCCTCCCCGCTAAGCCCATACTCTAGCATAAGCTTCCTCATAAGATTACGGGCGTCCGTGAAATCACCTGAAAGAGCTTGTTTCAACATCTCCCTAACCTCCCTAGGCCTAGCCATACCCACAACCTTATATACAGTTTCAATGGTCACCTTACCCATAGCAGATGCGGCTTGAAGCACGTTAATAGCCCTCCTCATATCACCTTCGCTAATCTCATATATAGTATCTAAAGCCTCATCATCGTAATCGACCCCCTCCCTTTCAGCAATATACCTAAGCCTACCCACCACGTCATCCCTACTTAGAGGGGTGAACCTGAAGAACGCACATCTACTCTGGATAGGATCTATAATCTTGGACGGGTAGTTAGCTACCAGGATGAACCTAGTGGAGGCTGTGTAGAGCTCCATAAGCCTCCTAAGGGCCTGTTGCGCGTCACCGGTCATATTATCGGATTCATCTAATAATATCACCTTGAAGGGCACGCCTTCAGGAGCCCTGCTCCTAGCGAACTCCTTAACCTTCTCCCTTATAACATTAATCCCCCTCTCGTCTGAGGCGTTAAGCTCCAACATGTACTGCCTGTAGTTCTCACCGTAGAGATCGTGTGCTAGGGCGTGAGCAGCCGTAGTCTTCCCAGTGCCCGGAGGCCCTGCGAATAGCAAGTGAGGCATGCTACGCTCCCTAACGAAAACCTTAAGCCTCTCAACAACCTCCTTCTGGTTAACTATGTCATCTAATGTTCTAGGCCTATACTTCTCAACCCACAGTAGCTCAGCAATACTCAAAACACACACCGATTAGAGCTAAGCCTGTCTAAAGCTTAATAGGATAACATCTAGTCTCTTGGAGAGGGAGGGTTTGAAGCTTAAAGGTAATACCCTTCATAGGTTAAATTCCCTAGCATACTAGATTGTAGAAATTGGGGTAGCCTAGGAGTGATAGGTGAGAGGTTTAAACTTGTTAGGCTGGACTACGAGTTTAGACGTGTAAGAGTGCTGTTCGTAAAGGACCACCCATCGCTTCCCACTCCAACAGGCTTCGTTGACGTGAAGAGAGGCGATGAGCTGGAGTTACCTAGATGGCATGCTAGGCTTTTAAAGGAGCTAGGGTATGTTGAGATTAGAGATGGCCACGTCGACCTAGACTACATCAACGTACACCATTTCAAGGAGAGGAGGTCCAGCGGAGGGGGTAGGCTAACCCAGGTACCCCAGGATTTCTACATGAGGGCGTTCGAGTTGATCGAAAGGCTTAACAAGCTCATTAGAGAGGCCCCCAGCCAGGCTATCCTCAGGGATAGGGAGGTTGCTGAGAGAAACCTATTAGACATAGCTGAGGCTAGGCTAGCTAAAATACTTAAGCTAACATACTCAGGAGGGGAGGAGTTCCGGGATAAGATGACCCCCGAGGAGAGGATCGTCTACAACCACGTGTTAGAGGTTTTAGAATCGTGGAGGAGCTATGTTAAGAGCTCCATAGCCGGGGTGGGTAGCGTTGCACGGTAGTAGTGTAACGGAGATTAGCTACGTTGAAAGGTTCAAGGAGTTCATATCCGGGTTTAGGGATGAGAGTGGTAGGTTCAAATATGTTGAGAGGCTTAGGAGGATGGCTAGCCTTGAGGGTAGAAGTCTCATAGTAGAGTTCGCAGACCTGTATAGGTATGATGCACTGTTAGCAGAGGAGCTGGTGGAGAAGCCTCTTAAAGCTCTAAGGGATGCTGAGGAGGCTGTTAGAGAGCTCCTAGAGCTAGAGTATCCTGAGCTAGTGGAGAAGAAGAGGAGGTTCCATGTTAGGATAACAGGGCTTTTCGATACCTTGAAGATTAGGGATGTGAGGAGCGAGCATGTGGGCAAGCTCGTGCAGATTGAAGGTATAGTTACGAGAATGCACCCTGTTAGAAGTAGGATGGTTAAAGCTGTTTTCAGGCATGACAAGTGCGAATCGGAATTCCAGTGGCCTCAAGATGAGGAGGAGCTTGGGGAGAGGGTGGAGAGACCAGGCGTGTGCCCTGTTTGCGGTGAAGGTGGGGGTAGGTTCCTCCTCGTAGCGGATAAGTCTGACTACGTGGACTGGCAGAAGATAGTTGTCCAGGAGAAGCCTGAGGACGTCCCCGGGGGGCAAATGCCTAGGAGTATAGAGGTGCAGCTTAGAGGTGATATAGTAGACTCCGTTAGACCTGGCGATAGGATCTCAGTTGTTGGTATTGTTAAGCTTAGCGGTGCTAGTGAGAGGAGCCCTCTCTACGAGCTCTACATAGACGCTAATAGTGTTAGAGTTTCTGAGAGGGCCTTAGAGGAGGTTAGTATAACGAGAGAGGATGAGGAGATGATTAGGGAGATTGCTAGAGACCCGTGGGTTAAGGAGAGGATTATAGCTAATATTGCTCCAAGCATATACGGCTACTGGGATTTAAAGGAGGCTATAGCACTACTACTATTCGGTGGCGTCCCAAAGATACTACCTGATGGCACTAGGATTAGAGGTGATATACACGTATTATTCATAGGAGATCCGGGGGTCGCTAAAAGCCAGTTGCTACAGGCGGCTGCACGTATAGCCCCTAGGTCCGTGTTCACAACTGGTAAAGGGTCTACTGCTGCCGGTCTCTGTGTTAGCGGTGATACCCTAGTCTACTCAGGTGACGGCATTGAGACCGCCAGGTCCATAGTTGAGTCTAGGACGTCTAACGTAATCGTATCCAGCGGGCTGCTAGTAACAATAGCTGAACCCCTCATCTTAGCATCATACACTAACGGGGCCCTTGTGAGATCGAGAGCTTACAACACTTACGCTCTATCAGCAGATAGCATTGTTAGGATAAGAACGGGGCTTGGCCACGAGCTTAAGGTAACACCTGAAACCAGAGTGCTAAGCCTCCGGGGCGGTAGGCTAGAGTGGGTTAGAGCGGGGGAGTTAAGGGAGGGAGACTATATAGTGGCTGCCAGAAGGCTACCACAACTACTCCCTACTACAAGATTCACACTGCTAGACCTACTTCCCGGCAATACTGTGGTAAAGTTGAAGGAGGATCTAGAGACTATACTAGTGTCTATAAACCACACTAGGAGACTCCCGGAGACTTTGCCTTCGAAGAGGTTCTTCAAGCTAGAGGAGCTGAGGAGGTTACTTAACAATCTAGGCCTGGACCTAGGCGATCTAGAGGTCTTCGTGGAAAAAGTTAGCCGTGCAGGCCGCGGTATAAAAGCTGGTATAAGGGTCCCCGTTGTGGGGGAGGAGCTCCTAGAATTCCTTGCATACCTATACTCTATGGGAAGGCTTACGGGGGGAGGTAGAGTTTACAGGGTTAAATTCAGGGTTACAGATAGGGGGTTGGCGGATAACATAGCCTTGAGGGTGGAGGAGCTCTTCAACTTAAAGCCTACAGTTAAAAGCCTGGGAGGCTGGAGAGTTCACGTTGTAGAGGTTAGAAGTGGAGTTCTAGGGGATCTGCTCTTAAGACTCGGTATCAGGCCTTCTAATGGAGCCTACACAGCTATAATACCATCCTTCATAGCCATGCTACCCGAACCCCTGCTCTCCGCGTTTCTAAGAGCTTTCTTCGATGTGAGAGGTGGTATTAGACGAGGCCACATCTACCTAACCCTAGACTCCGAGCACCTAGCTAGACAGTTATCACTATTACTTAGAAGGTTTGGGGTAGTCGCCTCCTTGGTTAGAAGGGGTAGTAAGGTTGAGCTTAGAATATCAGATTACATCTCACTCAAGGCCTTCAAGGACTCCATAGGATTTAGTAGTGAAAAGCGTATGAAGGCCCTTGAGGCTCTAGTTGAGGATAGAAAGGAGGTTAGGTCGCCTAGGATCTTAGACATAGACAACAGTATCGTGGCTGTTAGGGTCAAGGAAGTGTTCTTCGAGCCCGGAGGCGTTGTATACGATGTAACCGTTGACGATGTCCATAACTTTGTAGCTGAGGGTTTCATAGTCCATAACACCGCTGCGGTCGTAAGGGATCCTAAGACTAACGAGTTCTACCTAGAGGCTGGGGCTCTTGTTCTAGCGGATGGAGGTGTTGCTGTGATAGACGAGCTTGATAAGATGGAGAAGAGTGATAGGGTGGCGATACACGAGGCTATGGAGCAACAGTATATAAGCATCTCGAAGGCCGGCATCGTTGCTAGGCTTAATGCTAGGACGTCCATCCTAGCCGCTGGCAACCCCAAACTCGGGGTTTACGATCCTCAGAAGAGCTTCACAGATAACGTTAACCTCCCACCTACAATACTATCTAGGTTCGACTTAATGTTCGTGGTGAGAGATATTATAAGCGTTGAGAGGGATAGGAGGCTTGTAAGCCATATACTAGAGGCCCACAGTGTATCCGAGAGGTTTAAACCTGAGATTAGCCCGGATCTCCTCAAGAAGTACATTATATACGCTAGGAGGTATGTGAGGCCGAGGCTTACACCGCAGGCTAGGAAGCTGGTGGAGGAGTTCTTCGTAGAGATGAGGAGCTCAGCCCTAAGCTACCAAGCCCAGGGCTCTCAAGCACCGATACCTATCACAGCTAGACAGCTAGAAGCTATAATAAGGCTTGCTGAAGCACATGCAAGGATGGCTTTAAGAGATGAGGTTACAGAGGAGGATGCTGAGGCAGCCATTAGGCTCATGTCAGCATATCTTCAAAGCGTGGGCTTAGATGTGGAGAGCGGGGTCGTCGACGTTGGAGCCATAATGACGGGGGCTGGGTTTACGACTAGAAGGCTTATGTCCGTCATAGTAGATGTTATTAAGAGGAGGAGCTCTGAGACGGGGAAGTGTGTTAAACTCCAAGACATAGTAGGAGATGTAACCTCAAGATACAAGGTTGAAGAGGAGAAGGTTAGGGATGTTATGAGGAAGCTCCACCAACAGGGGGTTATAATGGAGGTTAGACAAGACTGTTTCAGCCCTGTAGAGTGAGAGAGCTTGAAACACTCAGCTATCACAGCTAAGCTGATGGAGCTCCTAGGCTACAAGACCCTCTACCCGCCACAAGCTAAGGCTCTGGAGGCTGGGGTTGAGGAGGGGCATAGCATTGTAGTTGCAACCCCAACAGCCTCAGGTAAGACTTTCATAGGTCTTACAGCTATAGCTAATAGGCTTTCCTCGGATGGTGGTAGGGCGTTCTATACAACCCCCCTTAGGAGCGTTGCAATGGAGAAGTACAGGGAGTTTAAAGTCCTAGAGTCTATGGGATACTCTGTAGGCATAAGTATAGGTGATTTCAGCGAGGGTAGAGTTAGAGGGGATGCGGTTGTTACAACTTACGAGAAGCTAGACTCGATCCTAAGGAACGAGCCTGAGATCGGTAAAAGCATTACGGTTATCGTTATAGATGAGATACACTATGTTGGAGATGTTGAGAGGGGGCCCACGCTCGAATCCCTAATCTCAAGGATACTATCCCTAGCTAGGAGACCCCAACTCGTAGGTTTAAGCGCCACAGTACCTAACGCCATAGAGATAGCTGAGTGGTTGGGCGCTAAGCTCGTCGTAGACACGTGGAGGCCCGTGCCGCTACATGAGGGCGTGTACTGGGGGGGTGTCATAAAATACTCTGATGGTAGAGAGAGGTCTGTAAAAACAGTATCTGGCCTAGCCGACGTGGATCTAGCCATAGACTGCTCTAGCGAAGGGGGTCAAACCCTTGTATTCTCCCAGTCTAGGAGGAGGGTAGTCCAGCTAGCTCTTAGAGCTCTAAAGTTCGCTGATAAGCTCAACTTCGATCTAGGAATAGCGAGGGAGACCTCGGAGAGGCTCCTGGACTCAGGGGGTCCTAGGGCGCTAAGGGAGGAGTTATCGCAGCTTGTAGCGAGAGGTGTTGCATACCACCATGCCGGTCTTTCGAGCGAGCAGAGGAGGCTTATAGAGGATGCTTTCAGGAATAGGGGGTTAGCTGTTATATATGCTACTCCAACGTTGGCAGCCGGGGTTAACCTCCCAGCTAGGAGGGTTGTGGTCGACGAGTATACTAGGTTCGAGGAGGGGGTTTGGAAGCCTATAAGCGTGGCTGAGTACAAACAGCTAGCTGGTAGAGCTGGGAGGCCTGGTTTAGATCCTTACGGTGAAGCCGTTATAGTGGCTAAGCCCGGTGATACCGTGGAGGAGCTCCTAGAGTACTATATCCTAGGGGAGGTTGAGAGGGTTGAGAGTAAGCTTAGAGGTCTGAGGGGGTTGAGGCACATGATCCTAGGTCTTGTAGCCTCAGGGTTTACAGAGACTATCGACGGTGTCTCCGAGGTTCTCTCTAAAACCCTCTACGCGTTCCAAAGCTCAAGCCTAGACCTTAGATCTATGGCTGAAAGGGCTGTCAAGGACCTGGTATCGTGGGGTTTGCTGGAGGACACGGGAGGCGGCTACAGGGCTACATTGCTTGGATACGAGGTTTCAAAGAACTATGTGGATCCTGAGAGCGTGCCTAGAGCTAGAGTGTACCTATCTAAGCTCAGGGAGCTCGATGAGCTGGAGCTCCTAACACTAGTATCCATGATGCCTGATATGACAACACTCCCTGTTACAAGGAGAGAGGAGGATGGCTTAATCGATAGAATCCTAGATCTGAAGCCTAAACTCGTGGATGTCATAGACTGGTCTAATCCGAGGGAGGTTAGAGGTGTTAAGGTAGCGTTAATACTATACGATTGGGTGGAGGAGGCTCCAGAGGATGATATAGCGAGGAGGTATAATGTGGGGCCAGGCGATGTGGCGGTGCTCGTTGACAACGCCAGCTGGATAGCATCAAGCCTCTCCAGAATACTACCACACCTAGGAGCCCCAGAGTGGGTTAGCGAGAGGCTGAGAGTGCTGGAGGGTAGGATAGAGCATGGTGTTAAACAAGAGCTCCTACCTCTCGTAGCGATACCTAGGATAGGCAGGGTTAGAGCTAGAAGGCTGTATCAGGCTGGGTATAGGACTCTCCACGATCTAATGCTAGCTGATCCAGAGAAGCTCCTAAGGATACAGGGTATAGGGCCTTCCATAGTTAAAACCATAATGGAGTTCCTCGGGAGATCGTGGGAGCCCACGGGGGATGTTGGAAAAGAGCATGGCAGAGGACTTGAGAAGTTCATGGAGTAAGGTGGGCTCAATGAACCCCTTCCAACCACCAGGTTCAAGGCTCCTAAGGGATCCGTGGGATGTGAGGATTGAACCGTCCAAGGCTGGAGAGGTAGTAGTAGTGGGGGTGCCGTGGGACTGGTCTACGTCTGGGAGGCCTGGAGCTCGATACGCCCCCTCAAGGCTAAGGGATTGGATCTACAGGTTCACCAGACACGCCCCCAGCTCCACAGACTTCAAATACAGCATAGCGGATCTAGGCGATGTTAGAGTTGCACCAGGGGATATCAATGTAACCTCACGTAGAATAGTGGAGGCTGCAAGAATAGCGTACACCCGAGGAAAGCTAGTAGCGTTCCTGGGGGGAGACCACTCTATAACAAGATGGACCGTTGAGCCCCTAGCTGAGAATAGCCTAGGATTGCTAGTATTAGATGCACACTATGACATGAGGAGCGTTGAGGAGGGCTTAACAAGCGGATCCTGGCTCTGGGATCTATGGGTAGCCCATAAGGGCAGAGTTAAAGCCGTGATTGTAGGTGTAAGCGATTTCAACAACCCAGAATACCTAGCTATGAGAGCGATGGAAGCGGGATTCAAGGTGATCCCAAGGCTAAAGCTACTAGAGAGCCTACAGTACGCTCTAGAAGCAGTAGACTGGCTATCTGAGCAGGGGCTTGAAAACTTCTACATAAGCATAGACGTAGACCACCTAGACATAAGCCACGCACCAGGAGTAAACAGTCCAACACCACTAGGCATGACACCATGGGAAAGCTTAAGAATACTAGAGTACGCGGCCAGAAAACTAAAACCTAGAGGGGTAGACGTAGTAGAGGTAACACCACAGCATGACGTAGCAGAGGTAACAGTAGCAACAACAGCAAAACTACTGCTGTACACAATACACAACACAATATTAAACACCACATAAGGTAACCCCACGAAGACCTCTCCAAAAGAGACATTGATATAAGATAAACGTTTCAACTAAAACCCTGTAAGAGGGATGGCCCGTGAGCTCCAGATACTGGGAGCTACTCTGGAAGAGGGCTAGGAGGTTCATGGTTAGAGCTGAGAGGGATTTAATTGAAGGTGATTTCGATGGTGCATGCTTCAACTCAGAACAAGCTCTCCAGCTAGCTGTTAAAGCAACCATATACAGGGTTTACGGTGTTAAAATGAGAATTCATAGCACGAAAACCCTACTATCCCAGTTGAGGAACATGCTATACGAGTCTGGTCGACGCGATCTAGCTGACGTCATAGGCAAGATTGTCTCAGACTATAGGAGGGAGTTAGAGTTATTAGAGGAGAGCTACATAGAAGGTAGGTATGGGGAGGCGGAGCTCCTAGAGAGCCAGAGTAGGTCTTGTGTTGATGTGGCTAGAGAGATCTTGGAGGTGTTGAGGAGGATTGAAGTGGAGTTGGCCGAGACAAGCGGTTGAAAGGCTTGGGTTGCTGAAGAGGTGGAGGGAGTTCAGCCTGATCGTAGCTAGGGCAGCAGAGGAGGTTCTCGGGGATAGACTGAGGGCCGTCTACGTCGTCGGCAGTGTTGTGGAGAACAGAGCGACAGTCTACAGCGACATAGACATAGCGATTGTAGTAAGCGATAGGGATCTTAAAAGCATAGATACGATAATCGATATAAAGCTTAAAGCAGAAGACCTAGGGCTACCAGTAGAGGCACCAGTTGACATCAAGATATTGACAGAGGAGGAGTTCAAAAACAGCCTGGGAACCCACTACAGGAAAGCCGTTAAAGTATACGAACGTACTTAAGGAAACAGTTCAACCGCCTCCTCCCCCATAGGGGCAGTACGGATAATAGCATGGCGGTGGATCAGGTTCACTATCAATGTAAACCCTGTATTCCACCATTAAGGGCCTCCAACCAATGCTTGAATAAGCATTCGTGGTCTTCAACGTAATCTTATCAATACGAAGGATGGCTGAGCTTACATCATTACCTGTCGCTACATTAAAATCGAATATAACAGCTATGGATTCCAGGTCTTCGTTAACGTAGTTTAAAAGCCCTCCTATCATGGATAGGAAGAACCTGCATAAAGCTCCACCTTGACATACAAGGTTCTCTATTATTGTCAATTCTACGGCTTCCAATAGCAGGTTGAAGAGCAGGGATGCTAGAGTTGGGTTTGAAACCCTTGTTGTCACTTTTAAACTCGGCTCACTATAAACTATGGTACCCCTAGGAACGTTTACTAAGTATCTATTGTACACAGTGTCGATGGAAGTTGAGTAAAGTATGCTACGATAGAAATCCGGATCCCTACCTCTTACTTCCATCATATAACGCCAATCAACAACAACATCGTGTATAGGCATGATGGTGGTTGCCGGGATAACTCTCCAGTATTCACAACTACCTCGAGTAACCCTCTTAACATCGAGTTGTAGTATGAGGCCGTCCTGAAGGTAGTAGTATCCAGTCCACACTGTTACATAAGCTCTGCTCCCGTGTGTGAAGACGGAGACAGGCTCTGCATTATGAACTTTGGGTAACACCTCGTTACCTACGAGTATGACTCCAGCTACGGAGATTCCCTTCTTATAGTACATAAAGTGAGCCACAGATAAGCCTCCATAGGCCGCGAAGCTCTTGTCATAGGGGTTTTCCATGTATATGCCGATATATGGCGTGTACCCCGTCCAGTACGTGTTAGCGTAACCGTAGTTCTCATTGTAGTCCTTCCATCTGACCCCCGTTCTACCGTAGAGGTGTTGGAACATACGGTATATCCAGCCGTCCATTGAGTAGAGGTTCTCTGATGTAAGCCCTAGTATTGCTAGTGTTGCTTGTTTAGCTGTTACATTACTATAACGTGTTGTGGGCCAGTAGTATGCTCTGCTATACCTGTCAGCGTAGAAGTTCCAAACGCCTAGCTTCTCGGAGTCCGGTATGCTTTCACCTCTCTCACTGTAAATGTTGTTATACCAGCCTTGGGGAGGTGTATTCCTGCTATTGTATAGGCTTGTCCACCATACCTCTGTGAACTCGGGGCAGGACCGGGCTACCTCTATGCTTGTAGCCTCTGTTAAGACGTGACCTGTGGTTGTTAGCTCAACCTCCCTATCCATAGCCTCCTTTAGCTTCTCTAGCACCGGTGATAGGTCGAAGCAGGTGATCTTAATCTCGCTCTTAGGCATCCTAGGTTTTAACGTTATGGTTAGTGGTTTCCTTAGATGTGCTAGTGGATCCTGCCCGGTAGCCTCAACGGCTTTCTTTACTGACAACCCCTTCTCTACGAAATAGTCTATAGTGCTGTAAGTGTACTGGGCTACACACTCTAGGACATCACCACCCTCCTCCCTACTAAGTGTTATCGTAACGCTTACAGTGGGTATCGGTGGCGATGTTTTAAGAACCCTCCTCCCAACATCACTTTGATAGAACTCCTCCCAGGATCTAGCAACCCTCCTAAAATCAAGATCTAAGCGTTTCCCAACAACATCCTTAGCCCAGAAAGAGTAGCTCTCGTAGTCAAGCGGAGACATCATAGCTACTATGAGTGAGCCCATGCTATAGCCTTGCTCCTCAAGCCAATCAGTAAACGACCTCGGTGTTACAACGTAGACCCTGCCGTCAACACCACTAGCTTGGAGGACGGAGGCCAGGGGGGCTACAATAGCGAATAACACGATAGCTGCCAGAGCGAGGCTGGAGAACAGCCTGAGAGCTCTCAATAACATCACGCTTCACCTAGAGAGAGAAGACAGGGGTTTAAAAGCAGGAGTATATATGGGGTATGGTTTATTGGCGTGCTTGTATAGTCTATGGTGTGTATTCTACGTGCTTAAACTTAAGAGCTGTTCTCCTCTCTATTCATTGGTGTTAGTCTCTTTGCCTAGGGTTGATGTTGTCGTCTATAATATTGGTGAGCTTGTGACTTTTGCTGGTGGCCCTTTGGGGCGTGTTTCCCTCGATAGGGTTTATGTTTTGAGGGATGCTGGTGTTGCTATTAGGGATGGTGTTTTTGTTGCTGTTGGTAGGAGTGGTGATGTTAGGTTTAGGTTTGATGGTTTTATGGTTGATGCTGGTGGCTTTATGGCCTCTCCGGGTCTCGTCGACCCTCATACCCATCTCGTCTTCGCTGGCTCTAGGGAGGATGAGTTTGAGCTTAAGCTTTCTGGTGTTAGCTACTCTGAGATCCTGGCTAGGGGTGGTGGTATCTATAGGACTGTGAGGGCTACCAGGGCCTCCGGCTTCGAGGAGCTCCTCTCAAGAGCCTCAAGGGTTTTGAGTTTAATGCTGGACCACGGTACTACTGTTGTTGAGGTTAAGAGTGGCTATGCTCTAGACTTGGAGGGTGAGGTTAGGATGTTGGAGGTTGCAAGGAGGCTTGGTGAGGTTAGCCCAGCCCTAGTCATCCCAACCCTTCTAGCCCACGTTCCACCCTTAGAGTACAAGGGTAGGGTTTCAGATTACGCTAGGTGGTTTGCTGAGACCCTGGTGCCAGAGGTTTCACGTAGGGGTTTGGCTGTCTACGTGGATGTTTTCTGCGATAGAGGTGCATTCGATGCAGCGGAGTCGAGGATGATACTGGAGGCTGGGTTGAAGCATGGTTTGAGGGCTAGGATGCACGCTGACCAGCTAAGCTACATTGGGTGCTCTAGGCTAGCGGGGGAGCTAGAGCTAGACTCCCTAGACCACCTGGAGAGGATGCCCGGGGAGAACGCTGGACTGCTAGCGGAGAGGGGGGTTACAGCAACACTACTACCAACAAGCATGATGGCCATGATGGACCCGGCGAGACCACCGGTGGCAAAGCTGAGGGAAGCTGGGGTCACTATAGCGATAGGATCGGACTACAACCCAAACAACATGACACCACTACAGCAAACAGCAATGGACATAGCACCATACATACTACAACTAACACCACTAGAGGCACTAGCAGCAGCAACAATAAACGCTGCGAAAAGCCTAAACATACACGATAGAGTAGGGGCCGTGAAGGAGGGGTACAAAGCAGACCTAGTAGTATGGGATATGGAGAACTACAAGTGGATAGGCTACACCTGGGGCTACAACAAAACACTAGTAGTAGTAGCGGGAGGCAGGATAGTGAAAAAGAAGGATTTAAAGTAGGGGGTGTCGAGGTTAAAGCTACCCTCTCCTAAACACGAGGAAGCCCACGACAAGCCCAGCTAGCAGCATGGCGATTGCCACTAACCCGGCCGTCCCCACATCCAACCTAGACTCTGTGACCGTAACAGGGCTCGTCAACGTCAACGTGTTGAACACCGTTGCAGTCCTCTGCTCTACCGCAGTGGTGGTCCTAATATCCGTTAAAGTTGTAGTCCTAGTAACCTCCAGAGTAGTGGTCCTGGTAACCTCTCTAACAGTAGTAGTTGTAACCTCTCTAGTTGTAACCATTGTTGTTGTGAGAACGTTTGTAACGGTAGCGGTAATAGTTGTCTTCACCTCCCTAACTACTAGTATGGGTGAGTGTTTAGCATCTGATGGCGGTTTTATGCCTAGTAGTGCTGCTATCGTAGGTGCTACTTGTAGTGATGAGACTGTGCCTAGGTAGCCTCCGCTGATACCGGGGCCTACTGCTAGGAAGACTCCGTGGAGCTCCTTATAGTGTGGTAGGTGGGGTCCGTGGTCTCCTGTAACCGTTACCAGGGGTCTGGCTGGTGCCATCTCAACGGCTCTACCCGTAGCCCTATCTCTCACCAATGCCGTCGAGCTAGTGTAACCTGGCTTTAGCGCGAAGACTATGTCGCCTGTCCTCTCACCACCTAGGCCTAGGATCTCCGCCTCCTCCCTTGTGAGGACTAGGTCGAACACTCGTTCACCTGTATCCGGATCCCTGTACTCCCTTAGCATCCTAACTATCTCCTCGACTAGGGAGCTGTACTCCGTTGCCCTAACCACACCTTGAGCCTCCCTCCCAGCTAGGTTAATGAATATGTGGGAGTGCCATGGGGCGTAGGCCTTAGTACCTCTAACGTCGACCCTGAAGGCCTCGTCAACAGCTATGTAGCCTCCGTTATAGAGTATCCCGTTGATGTAAACTATCTTCTTAATGGGCACTTGGCCGTGGTCTGATATCATTATAACCGCTGTTCTCGGAGGCACGTTGTTGAGCACTGCTCCTACAAACTCGTCTACCATCTTATAGGTTCTCACTATGAGCTCCTGGTAGTATTTGGCCTTCTCAGCGTTATAGTATGGCATTGAGGGGTCCGTGAGCCCGAGGAATTGATGGTATATGTTATCAATTACAGGTGTGTAGGTGAGGATTAGATCCCAATCGTAGTTCTTCATCATGAAAAGGGTCCACTCCATGAAGAACTTGTTGGTGTAGTAGACTGTCTCCATGTACGTCTCCTCATCGAACCAGCCTCTCGTAAGGCCGAACCAGTCTCCATCTGTGAAGGTGCTCGTCTTGGTTATAACGTTATTCCAGACGCTTCTAGCCACCTCTACGTTGTTAAACCATGGTGTCTCAAGAGGCCTCGTAGTCCCCCTGTAGAGTCTGAAGTCGCCTACGGGGTTTAGCTTTACTGCCTTGAAGAGAGGTGCTATTGTGTACGTTCTACCACCAGCTGTTACCGTTGCGTTTACTGGCTTGCTCCACTCACCCTCACGTAGTATGGCGTAGGCTTTAGCTAGATCCTTCTCGGGGGCTATTGCCACCCTATCGTAGGCTCCGTCACCATCCAGGTCAGCTAGGTATAGGAACCATGTTGTATCACCAACCCTAATGCTCGACTCCAGGGCTTTAGCGACTTGCCCGAGTACCCTATCTACGTTAGCCCACTCTTTAGCCTCCTCGAAGCTTATGTAGGTGGCGGCCGCTACATTTCTATTCGTAGTGTATAGTGTAGAGAAGGTAAGCCCTCCCACTGAGGCATCGTATATGTTGAAGAGGAGGGATCTCGTCACATTCCAGGCTGGAGGCGTGCTCTGGGGGAATGAGACCACTATCGTTCTAACACCTTGCCTGTCCGCGGCCACCCATATGGGCTCAGATCTTAGAAGGCGGCCGTCGAAGCCCGATCTCGTTGTTGTAATAGTTGTGTTAGGCAGGTGTATAGAGTTACCGACAATGCCGTTAACGCCTGGGGGAGCCCCAGTGGATATGGCAGCGTGGCTTACAGCTGTAGCAGTGGGGAACACTACAACCATGTTAGAGTAAACTCCATTGGATAACATCCTAGCGATATTCGGTAAGTGGCCCTGTGAAGCAAGTAGAAGGAGGTGATCAAATCTAACAGCATCAACGCTTATAACAACAACCCTCAACTTCTCAGAATCACTTTGCATAGCCGAGGCGGAAGACCCTCCACCGGAGACTGCGAATCCGGGTAGCACAAGTAACGCTACTAGTAGAGCAACAACAGCTCTAAACGGAAACCCTCCTAGGCTAGGCGAGCTAAGAGCACTCACAACACAACACCAGGTGGGACTAGGAGGCATACCAGAATTTAAACGTTAGCACAGTAGAACTATATAGATAATATGAACTGTACGGGGAACAGTAGACCTCGTAAAAGTCTNGGGGATAGAAGTCCAGGCACATTCTTCNAGATGAGTATGCCTATAGCATAAATAAGAATNGGGGTATTGGATGCCGCGAACAACCATATGAGCTAGGAGATAGTGGTGTTAGGTAAACGGCTTTTAACCTTACTTTCAACTTTTAAGTCGACAATCCTGGTATACGGGTATTGGCCCTCCTCGTCCTTCTCATACTTCTTAACCATATCCCATATGGTTAGGAGGGCTACAGCGGCTCCTGTGAGAGCCTCCATCTCAACGCCTGTCTCAGCTTTAGCTTTAACAGTAACTCTAACCTCAACGTAGTCACTGCCATAGGAGAAGTTTACATTGACCCCTGTTATTGGTATAGGGTGGCATAGGGGTAGGATGCCGGGGGTGTTCTTAACAGCTAGGATTGCTGCGATAGATGCAACACTCTCAACGTCGCCCTTCTCAACTAAACCTTCACGAATCCTCTTCACCGTCTCCTCCTTCAATATTATCCTACCAGAAGCTGTGGCCTCCCTGTAAACCACATCCTTCCTGGTAATATCAACCATTGAAACCTGTGGCATCTGGAGAACGCCCTCCAATCCTATGATACCATAGAGTATTATGGTTAGGCGGGGTTTTAATATAATGTTAATACCCTAAGACCTAGGCTTCAGAGCTGGCACTCTCAGGTCCTAGGAGTTTATGTTTAACTCTATTAGGTTCCCCTCCAATCCACATTTGCGGTGTACTCTCTTGGGCTATGGTGGTTTTAAGGAGTTAACGCCTTTAGATCAAGCTGTTGATAGTGTTAAGGCTCTTGTGAGGCGTAGGCCTTCTATAGTGGAGGTCCCTGTTGGTGATGCTTTAGGCCGTTATGTGGCTGAAGATATTATAGCTCCATTCGATGTGCCGCCTTTTAACAGAGCTGTTGTTGATGGATACGCTGTTAGGAGTAGAGACACCTTTGGAGCCTCTCCTAGTAACCCTATAGTGTTTAGAGTTAAGGGTTTTACTGGTGTAGGTGAGACTCCAGCTTATAGTGTTGGAGAAGGTGAGGCTGTGGAGATTTCTACGGGAGCCCCTCTACCTCCAGGCGCAGATGCTGTTGTTATGTATGAGAAGACTAGGAGGTTTGGTGATGTTGTTGAGGTGCTGGAGCCTGTGCCACCTCTAGGTAACGTGTCTAGGGTTGGGGAGGATGTTAGGGCGGGGGAGGTTTTGGTTCGTAGGGGTGTGAGGCTTATGCCCTGGGATGTGGCTGTCCTAGCATCGCTTGGGCTTAAGAAGGTTAAGGTATACGATGTAAGGGTTGCTATAGCATGTATTGGGAGGGAGCTGGTGGAGCTAGATGAGGTTGTTAATGCCGAGTCCGTGTTTAAGAAGGGGTTCATAGTTAATAGTAATAGGTACTCCATGGAGGGCCTACTCAAACTCTACGGTTTCACCCCAGAGTATATAGGTGTACTAGAGGACGATTTTGAAGCAATAAGGGACGCCCTAAAGGCTGCCCTGGAGCGATATGATGCTATACTGACAACCGGGGGAGCCTCAGTCGGCAAGGTTGACTACACAGTTGAAGCAGTTAAATCCCTAAATCCAGAGCTCCTAATACACGGAGTTCTAATGAGGCCTGGTAGAGCTAATAGCGTAGCGGTGGTTGGAGGCAAACCAGTCTTCATGCTAAGCGGGTTCCCAGTAGCATCGATAATGGGTTTCGAGGCTCTGGTTAAACCAGTACTACTACACATGGTTGGAGCCGGGGAGGAGCCTAAACCTAGAATCAAGGGGGTTTTAACGAGGAGGGTTACAACACCTATAAACACTAGGAGCTATGTTAGAGTAAGGGTTTACACCAAGGAGGGTAGAACCCTCGTAGAACCCCTAGCGCTGACAGGGAGCGGTATCCTAAGCACACTAATCAGGGGGAACGGGATACTCATTGTACCCGAGAACAGAGAAGGCTTCGATGAAGGCGAAGAGGTGGAAGTAGTGCTACTGAGAAGCCCCGCTAGCCTAGACTAGTAGAGAACCTTAACAACCTGAACGTACTCAACACTACCAACCCTTAGGACAGCATCGGGGTTAACCAAACCCCTCTCAACAGCCATACCAACAACCCTAGAGCCTACCAGGATCAAAACATCGGAGTCCTCAAAATACCTTAAAACATCCTCCTCCCCCACAAGGGCCCCACCGTAGAACTCCCGGCTAACATCTATAACAACCCCCCTATCCCTATCGTAAACCCTAACACCCAAAACCTCCTCATCAACAATACTCGTCATAACACCACCGGGGAGCTCCAAAACCCTAACATAGAAACCCTTCAAACCAGCAACACCACAACCACTTATACTATGAGAGACTAAGGTTATTTAACATAGGTAAGAGAGGAAAAGTAAGAAGCTTGAACCCTTCAAACCAGCAACACCACAACCTCCCTCCTAGCCATACATCATACGGTGAGCGGTGGAGCTCNAAACCCAAGGCTGGTTCGCTGAGAGAAGGCTAGCNCCCGGTAGGGCGGGCCGGCTTGGAGNTTGCGGGCCTTGGACGTCGTAGAGTTCGTTTCACGGCCAACGAGATCCTAGAAGCTTTAGTTGAGCACTATAATCCGGGACCCCTCTATTTCTTCTGGAGAGCTTTAAGACAACTATGTTTTATATTAGTTCTCCATGTTGTATTCTCCTCGATTTGATTGATTCAACTAATTGGGTTTGTATAATTTATTTCTTTGTTACTCCTAGATATGGTTAACAGTGTTAGCTATTACCTAGGCTTTCTGCATTTGAATTTAAGGGGTCCGGGTTCCTCTTAGCGTTAGTCTTAGCCTCCCCACCCCCTTCTTTCCCACCTTTGTGGGTTCCAGTGGAAGCTGAGGGGTTCTTTATAAGCCTCCCCACATCCACTCTAGAATTTCAGGGTGCTCTCTCTTGTCTTGCGATCCAGCTTTTGAGGCCGCTCGGGGTGCTTTGGAGCTCCTCTCCACCCTCAAACCTCCTAGGCTTATTGGTTTTGGTACAGGGCATACTGTTGGTTTCTTCATGGACCTTGCTAGGGGTTACTCTGGCTCGTGGCTTGTTGTAGCTTCCAGTATTGATACTGCTGTTAGGGCTTCAAGGCTTGGTTTTAACGTGCTATACCCCCCTCGGGGGCCTCTTGACGTCTACGTTGACGGTGTTGATGAGGTGGATCCTAGTGGTAATATGGTTAAGGGTGGTGGCGGAGCTCTCCTGGGGGAGAAGATTCTGGCTTTTAATAGTAGTGTTAACATATTCATAGCATCGGAGGATAAGCTTGTAGATGTGCTAGGCTCTAGGAGGCCTATACCCGTTGAGGTTGTCAGGGATTACGCTCCTCTAATCCTAGGAGCTCTTGAAAGCCTAGGTTTTAAAGTATCACCTAGGGAGGGTTCCGGGAAGAGGGGCCCTGTTGTAAGCGATTGGGGCGGTGTTATAGTAGATGTTCACGTGAACGGTGTGAGGGACCCCGAGGCTCTGGAGACAACTCTAAGGAGTATCCCGGGCGTTGTGGAGACAGGGCTCTTCATAGGCTATGCGGACTACATTGTAGTAGGTTTTAGAAAGTGCGGTTACAAGGTGCTAAGGTTTGAGCGTAGAAGGAGTAGACGTTGAGGAGAGCATTATAGCGTCAACAGGGAGATATGACCGGGCTAAGGTTAGAGCTCTAGGCTACTCTAACAGGTTTATACTATTGAGTAGGAGGGCTAAGCTATGGGCTTATATAGGCCCTAGAAGCGATTACCTACTAGTAGAGAACCTATACTGTAGCTGTGGTTCTTTCACGAGAAGCCTTACAAGACAGCCAACATGCGTACACCTCATAGCGTTAAGAGAGGCCATAGACTCGGAGAGGTATAGAGTTCTAGAGGCCTCCGAGGAGGAGATATCAACCATAGCCTGGGAGATACTAGCATCGGGGTTTAGTAGAAAGCTTAGGGAGAGGATATACAAAACAGGTGGGATCCAGAGGAAACAGAGGGGTTACTAAATGGTGCTTAGACTGTGAAGGCCGGGCTCCCCCATTGAGAGCTCTAAATCCCTAAGAGCTCTAGGAGGTTCTGGGTGGGCTTCAGAGAATAACACGTCTCCAACATCTAGGTTCAAGGGGGGCTTCAGACCTTCCAACCTCCTCCTACCCGGTGGTGCCGTTAGGTGTTTAAGCCTTGATGTAACATATACCCCTGGTGTTAACCTTCTCCCCATCTCAACCCTAATCTTACTTAAACCGCTGGCTTCGTAGCCGCACTTCTCGCATTTAAACCCCCTGCCTAAACCAGCGCTCTTCAACCTAGCAGAACACCGCGGACATCTAGGGTTAACCTCTACTATCCTCCTAGCAACCTCTAAAACCCAGAGCTTCTCCACGGCAATCACACTAACACCTCTAGGCTTGTGAGGTCTTAGAGAGCCTAGCGCCCTAACACGATCGCCTGGCATTAGCATCCTAGCCACCCTGTTAAGCGGGCCTGTCTCCCTATAGAATACAAGGTCTACATCACCTAGTTTCGCGGACGCTCTTACAACAACATGGCTACCCTCTACCACCTCAGGCTCCCCATCTACGACAGCCTCAACATATCCAGTGTTGTAGGGGGCTAGCTCATCCAACTCTACCAGGTGGGCGTCCGTATGCTGGTTAGTCCTGAATAAAGCCCAGAAGTGCGGCTTCTCGCAGAGGACTTTAGAGTACTCGAAGAGCTGGGTTAAACAGTTACCCCTAAACCCTGCTAGCACCGGGTCGCTCCCACCTGGAGATGATATAAACTCCCCGGTTAACACGTCCACGTTGTAGAAAGTGCATGGAGGTAACATGGATTCAATGTGTAGAGCTTTAAGTCTATCAACACACCTCTCAGACCCCCACAGGCTTGGATCCCTGTAGGCTAGGAGCTCGAATGTGAAATCATCACCAGGCCCTAGTGCTGCGAGGGAAGCTGTAGCCCCTATAACACCTCTACCACCAGCATGTAAACCCCCCAGTTTATCTAAGGTTGAGGTGGCAACGTCGAGGGTTACAATTGATGTGAGGGCTCTCATGTAAATCCACCTAAGCCTCTCAACACCCCAAGGCTCCCCCTTGTAGATAACCACGCCTACATCACGCTTTCCCCTGGAGTACTCTAGGGCTAGGTTATAGGCTACGTCTAGAAGCTCCCCGAGCTCCCCGTCGTAGAGTAGCCTTAGAACAACAGCTCCATTACCCCTAGTCTTCCATGGAACTCCTGGGTTAAGCCTTACCAGGAGGGGTAGATCGGCTAACCTAACCCTCCCAGCTAGGCTCTTAAGGAGTAGGATGGAGAAATGTGTTGTGCACCCAGAGTGTAGACTATCAACACTATCTAAGGCTAGGGATACCAGCTTCATATCTAGCGTTTAACCTGCTTCCTTATAACAATACTGGTTATCGTTCCTTTAACACCATCGATTTTCCTAATCTTCTGTGTTATAAGAGCCCTCATAGAATCCATATCCCCCGTCTCTATAATCACTACGAGGTCGTGGACACCGTAAACCATGTAAACCTCTTTAACCTCAGGTAGTTCAAGGAGTTTATTGAAGACCTCGTCCTCCTTACCGATATCAACGTTAACCATCACTATAGCCTCAGCCACAACCCACACCTCCACCCAGCTAGCTTAACCTAGAACCTTTAAATCTTAATTCTCTCCTATCGGCTCTAAGTTAATCGAGTCTACTAGCTAGGTTGTCTCTTAAGGTAGTGTTCTAAGCGCGAAGTCTATCCTCTCAGGCTCCACCCTGCCCGGTAGCAATACTCTAACCTCTCTAAACTCTGAATCGTAGACCACTATGGTGGGGGTGCCTACATAGGCTGGGCTACCGTATAACGTTGCAAGAAGCCTTAAGGCCCCATCTGTCACCTGCTGCGCCTTAGCAATCTCAATTCTAACCACGTTATCGGATACTGTTACATTAAGCTTACCTAGAACATCTCTCATATAACTAGCGTCGGGAACCCTACCGTTAACATGTAGCCTGCAGGAGGCTAGGTATAGGGCTTTAAAATACGATGCGTTAGAGCCCACAGCGCTCCTTAACAGCCCGTGAGACTCTCTAGCCTCCCGGTGTAATATAGTGTCTACCATGTACAGTTTAACCTTACCGCTACTAGAGTAACCTAGGAGTATTGGAAGGCTCTCGTAGAACTCCCAAGCACAAAACGGGCAGTAGAGATCGTAGAACACGTAAACCTCATACCTAGCCCTCTCAGGCCCCACTGCTACAAGGCTAAGATTAGGCAGAAGGCTAGACCGCTCATCAAAGTAAACTCTAACCCCACCAAAACCCTCTAAAACACCTAGATCGCACCTACCCGATAGCATGTTATAGGCTATAAGGCCACCACTAACGAAAACCACTAGAACCACAATACCAGATAGGAGCAGGAGAAGCCTACGCCCACCACCACCTTCCTACGCCTAGCCCTCAACAGCTAGCCCTCCCCACATAGTTAACCCTGAAAGCTAAAATACGAAGGTCTAGATACTAGGAGCAGGAACCCTAATAGAGACTATGAAAGACGGGGCCTCCACGAGCTCTAAAGCGTGGGAAATCACACCACCCAGGTTACTTGTTGCGGGGGAACCTCCGCATCTTGACTCTAACACCACGCCCTCCCCGGTGGAGGGCGGGCTCTACTCTAGGGTGTAGAGTATCGGGGGGTTTAAACGTTACACTCCTAGTAAGATAACATCAACCTATGCAAATCCCGTGTAAAACTTGAAGCAGTAGACAAAGGCTGTTACAGTTTTGTCATCAAATTTAAATATCCATGAATACCTGCGGTTACCTTAACCTCACTACCGCTAGGTGTTTCTAGGTTTAAAACTCCACCACGTAGAGCACGGTGGTATTCAAGTCTCAGAGCTTGTGATTACTAGCTGGTGGCCCTAGGTTTCCGAGATCTATAGGGCTGTGAAGCCCCTGGCTAGAGGGGGTCGAGCTTATACGGTGAGGGGGCCTAGGGGTGGCGTTGAGAGTAACTCATATCGTGTGTTTAGCTCGTGGCGGGCTGAGAGTGTTGGTTGCACTCCTTCAATCTCATCTTGTCTATGTGTACTGTTAAGTCTATGTTGTTCCTAGCCAGCATATCTGTTATCTCATCTACTAGTATGTTTGCAACTTCTAACGGCATATCGCATGGTGCTTCTACCGTTGCATCCCCATGGTACTTCCCAGGTATCACCCTTCTCACTCTCAGGCTCTTCACTTTAAACCTTCTCTCCTCTAAAACTCTTCTCACGTTCTCCATTAAACCTTTCTCTACGATATCCGAGAGCTCATCCACAACCTTCCTCGTCTCCCTTACTAGGGATAGTAGTAGGTATGCTAGGATTACAAGGCCCCCTAGATAGTCTATAACATATGATAGGGTTGCCCCAGCATAGGAGGCCCCAGCAGATACGAGGCCCTCTATAACCTCTGAGAAGGTGAATACAGCTAGGATTGAACCCCCTATGGGGTCTAGCCTTGCAACCACAATGGCTAGCACGTAGAGAGATGTTCCAATTAAGGCTGTTATCGAGGCCCTCCAGTCAACGTTATACGGCTCAGGAGCTCCTAGCATGGCAGCTGAGAAGCCTGCTGAGAGAGCGTATATAACTAGGACGCCTAGGGGGCCTCCGTAGGCCACCCTCTCATGGCCGTAGGGGTGGTCGAGGTCGGGGGGTTTTAGGGAAGCTCTGGTAGCTATTAACACGACGAACCCACCTAAGGCTGTAGCTATACAGGTTATAGCATCGACTAGGACTGCTTTAGAGCTGAACATAATGTACCCGGCTGTCTTAACGAAGCCCCCCATTAGGATTAGTGTTAACGCTATGCTGAGTATCCGTAGCCTGTGCCCCCTCAGCCTATCCACTAATAAAGCCCTCCGAGGAGTTTATAGGGGATCTGGAGGTTATTAGTGTTAAGACTCCTTGAAAGCCCTGATTATACTTGCTAGGAGCTCCGGGCTCTCCTCAGCTATAGTCCCCGTTACCAGGCCGTCAGCCCCGGATCTGGCTAGCATTCTAGCTGTCTCCTCGCTCCTAACACCCCCACCCACTATTATTAAGGTCTCCAACCCAGCCATTGCTATCATGTTCCTAGACATTTCAATAGCCTCCGGGGGCACGGGTTTCGGAGCCCCGCTCCCAGCTTCAAGGTACACTATCTTAGACCCCATCATGGAGCATGCTAGGGCGTGGGCAGCCACCAGCTCCGGCTTATCATATGGTATAGGCCTAGCTCTAACCATGAACCCAGCTGTGCCCCCATAGCCTACTATCACATAGCATGTGGGTATAGGTTCGAGGCCGTGGTATAGGACTATCATGGCCCCTTGAACCTGGGCTATCCCATGGTAGTACGGGTCATCGCTATTTATTATGGTTAGGAAGAGGGCTGCATCAGCTCTCCTAGAGACGTTGTTGAGGGCCCCCGGGAATATTATGGTTGGCATACCCTGCCTCTTAGCAGCCTCCACCACAGAGTCTGTAGCCTCAGGTGACACCCCCAGGCTTCCCCCTACTAGGATGAAGTCAGAGCCGGCCTCCCTAGCTATCCTAGCTATCCTCTCAGCCTCGGAGGGGCTGGTTTTATCAGGGTCTATGAGGGTGAAGTGAAGTCTACCCTCCCTCCTCTTCTCCACCATACTCCTCCAAACCTTTCCTCTCAAGCTCCCCTCCAACTCCAACACCCTCAGCTCCACACATCTCCTCCAACTTACCCTCATAGGCTAGGTCTGCCACCCTGTTATAAACATCTATCCTCTCCGCGCTATAGCTAACCTCAAACCTGCAGTGGAACCCGCACGTTCCACATGTTACAACAGCCATTTTCATCCCGGCTGAGTCGCTTTTCTCGAAATCAACTGTTAGAGTCATAGAGCTACATACGGGGCATTGGAAGTATCTTAGCAGAGTCTTAGGTACAACCCTCTTTTTAACCTTAACTCTCTTCCTCTTCCTCCTCCCCAAAGCTATACACCATACGCCTATAAGGGTTTAGCGAGGTCTTTTAAAGAACACTGGGTTTGCGTGGGGGGTGTGTCGTTTTGGAGTTTAAGGTTAAGGATTTGAGTTTAGCCGGGAGGGGTAGGATTCAGGTAGAGTGGGCTGAGAGGCATATGCCTGTTCTCGTTAAGCTTAGGGATATGTATTCTGGTAAGAGGCCTCTTGAAGGTGTTAGGATATCTGCTAGCCTCCATGTCACTAAGGAGACTGCCGTCCTCGTTAGGACGCTCCAGGCTTGGGGTGCTAGTGTTAGCTTAGCACCCTGCAACCCTCTATCAACGCAGGATGATGTTGCAGCTGCTCTTGTGGAGGATGGTGTTAGTGTTTTCGCCTGGAGGGGTATGAGTAGTGATGAGTACTTCTGGGCTATAAGGGTTGTTGGTTCGAGGGATCCGGATATAGTCATGGATGATGGTAGCGATCTCCACGTAACCCTCCACGAGGAGCTCGGAGATAGAGCTTTAAAGGTGTGGGGTGGCACGGAGGAGACTACAACGGGGGTTATAAGGCTTAGGGCTTTGGAGAAAGCTGGGAGGCTATTATACCCTGTTATAGCTGTTAACAATGCTAGGACCAAGTACCTCTTCGATAACAGGTATGGGACTGGTCAGAGCACTGTTGACGGTATACTAAGGGCTACTAACATGCTTCTAGCTGGGAAGACAGCTGTTGTCGCAGGCTATGGTTGGGTTGGTAGGGGTGTTGCTATGAGGCTTAGAGGTATGGGGGCTAGGGTCATAGTGACTGAGGTTGACCCTGTGAGGGCTTTAGAGGCTGTTATGGATGGTTTCGAGGTAATGCCCATGGCTAGGGCTGCGAGGATCGGGGATGTACTTGTTACAGCAACTGGTAACAGGGATGTTATAAGGGCTGAGCACATGTTAGAGATGAAGGATGGAGCGATACTCGCAAACGCAGGTCATTTCAACGTGGAGGTTAGCGTAGAAGATCTGGAAAGGATAAGCGTTTCCAGGAGAACGCTAAGACCCTACGTTGAGGAGTACGTTTTGAAGAACGGGAAGAGGTTATACCTCCTAGCGGAGGGGAGGCTTGTGAACCTAGTGGCTGCTGAAGGGCATCCAAGCGAGGTTATGGATATGAGCTTCTCCAACCAAGCCTTAGCCGTACTGTATATTAGGGAGAATAGGGGTAAACTAGAGCCGAGAGTCTACGATATACCACCAGGGCAGGATGAGATGGTGGCAAGGCTCAAACTAGAGACTATGGGTGTTGAGATAGACGAGCTTACAGAGGAGCAGAGAAGGTATCTAGAGTCTTGGAAAGCTTAGGGAGGCGGCACCAATACAACCTTAACCCCCGGAAGCTCCCTCCTCAAAGCCTCCACAACATCCTCCGAGTCATCGTAAACAACCTCAACAACATACCTGGACATAAGCCTCCTTAAAACCTCAACCTTAAACACACTATCACCCCTATAATCCCCAACCCCCCGGAAGAAAACCTCGGAAACCAAACCCTCCAAACCAGCCTCCCTCAACTGAGCCAAAGTCTCAGCCTCCATACTCCTAGGCCTCCCAGTAACAACAACAACCCTAAAACCCCTCTCAGCATAAGACCTAGCAAGACTAGCATACTCAACCCTAACCCTATCAAGGTAAATATACCTGCTAGAGAGAAAACACTCCCAAAAAACCCTCCTCCTAAAACCCCTAGCCTCAGCTAAACTACGCAAACCAACCTCCTCAAGACAAGCCCTAAACCTAGCACTAGAATCAACAAGAACACCATCAACATCAAAAACAACAACCCTCTCCAAAAACAACCACCCAGAAGGAAGTGGAGAGCAAATGAAAACCTTATAAACACCAAAACAAATAAAAAAGCAAGGGAGGGCCCGTCGTCTAGCCCGGTTAGGACGCCGCCCTTACACGGCGGAGGTCCGGGGTTCGAATCCCCGCGGGCCCACCACCTAATAATTCCCACCCATAACTCCAGGGTCGCTTCTATACCTATGGAGTAAAGGCGTTGGGAGCTCCGAGCTAGGAGTAGACCTCACGTACACTAATAAGGTTAAGAACCGTAAGGCCCGGGTCTCCGATGCTCTGCTTTAGAGGATTCCCTAAGGTGATATTATGGGGGAATCCATGTAAGCACGCTACGGCATCTCTCTTGGTATTGAATCTAGTAGAACGGTGTGAAGGACTCTGGTTTGGTAGGACTACTAGTGCTGGTAGTGGGGCTTTAGGCCACGGTTATAAGGGTGAGGGTGAGTTGAGGGGTGTGCACGCTGTAGGGTTTAAAACAAGGGCTGGTCGTAGGCGGGGCTTCTATGTTACAGTATGCGATTCTACTGGTGCTGAGCTCTACCTACTATCATTCGATGTTAGGACCCCTCGGGGTGGTTTTAGGAGGGAACACTCTAAGGTTGTCGGTGAGGCTAGGTGGTTGCTGTGTGGTAACGTCGACAGGTAAGCTTACATCTGCAAGTCTAGGGCTTCAGCTGAAATACTGTACGAGCTGGTTGTGAGCGTCTTCGGAGGCAATGTAAGGAACGTTACCGTATGCCATGTGAAGCCTGATGGCAAGGTAGAGGATCTCCTAGAGAACGTTAGAAGCCGGCTTGTGGAGGAGGTTGGGAAAGCCGCTAGGCGATGCATTAAATAGATCCTGGATGCTAGACGTAGGTTTGAAGCAAAGCTGGTAGGCATAAGAACATTGATGGAAGCTTAGCTGAAAGCCTGGAGTCGAGACTCAGAGATTGTCTTGAATACATTAA
>JGI20131J14367_1000017_pt1 | contig 20407 bp, 19 predicted proteins | sample ConCONMetagenome_FD_14367 | JGI IMG/M metagenome (IMG submission 14367)
CTTATATAAAAATTAAAGTAGAAGGAAAAAATTTACATAATTGGAGGTTAGTAAAAATATTTATTGCTGTCTTTTCAATGACAATTTTATCCTATATGTTATTATATAATTTCCTAAATAATATATATGCAGTTATACTTACCCTTTCTATATCTCTTATTGTATTAATAACGACATTAAAAATAACATGGAAAAAGGATACAAAACTTACAGAATTATACTTTTCTAAATTTCATTTTCTTCCATATTTAATTAGAAAATTGTGGTATAAAGAAGATATAAAAATAATCGAATATTATATAAAGGATGGATATAAAATATTAGATTTTGGTCCATTCCTTGGTGATATAACTATACATATTGCAAGAAAATACAATGTAAAAGTTTATGCTTTAGAAATATCCCAAAAAATTGCAAAAAAATTACAAGAAAAAACAAAAAATATGAACAATTTTTTTGTATATATTACAAAAAAGGACGAAATTCCAAAGATATTTTATAATAACATTGATTTAATAATTATATATGAAACATTAAAATTCGTTGTAGATAAAAATAAATTCGCAAAAGGTATATATAGAGCATTAAAAAATAATGGGTATTTAATATCAATAACTTATGCAGACTTTCTAGAAAAAAAAGATACGGAAGATGAAATTAAAAAAATGAAAGAATTACTTGAATATCATAATATAAAGACATTGTTAATAAAAACTCATAAAAGATTGTATACTAAATATATATTAATAGGCAAGAAAATTTAATATTATGATAAATTATTTCGAATTGGAGAGATGGTATAGCGACAATGCTGAAAAAATAAATAATTCCATAGTAAAAAATATATATAATATTGAAGATGGGGTTGTTTTTGAATTATATAAACCGGGTTTAGAAACTAAATTCCTATATATAATCCCAGGAAAAATTGTTTTTTTATACAATATCAAAGAAAGAGAAGAAATAAATAAATTTACACTAAAATTAAGGAAAGATTTCAATGAGACAAAGATAAATATAGAAATTGATAATAATGATAAAATTATCATAATAAAAAATAATGAAAAAAAACTATATATAGAGCTTTTTCCAAATGGGTTATTAGTTGTAACTGATTATAATGATATAATTTTATATGCAAATCAATATAAAAATTTTGGAATAAGGAAAATATTTAGAAATGAAAAATATGTAAAGCCACCAGGTTCTGTAAAGATTATAAATAATATAAATGAATTTTTTGAAAAAGTAAATAATACAAATAAAAAAGATGTTGTAAGATTTTTAGCAATAGATCTATCATTGGGAGGAAAATATTCTGAATACATAATAAAAAAAGCAAATGTTGAAAAAAACAAAAGTCCAAAAGAATTAAATAAAGAAGAAATAGAAAGAATATATGGCATTTATAATGATATAGTAAACTTAAAGATCATAATAGATGAAAATGGAAATATTATCGAAAATATCAATAAATATTTCACAAATCTTTATTTAAATAGAAGAGAAAATAAAAGAATTAAGAAATTAAATGAAGAAAAAGAAAAAATAAAAAGAATAATAGAAGAACAAAAAAAATATTTGGGAGAAATTAATAACGAAATTTATAAATTGGAGAAAATTGGTGAATTTTTAAACGTATATTCTTGGGTATTTAAAGACTATGACGTAAATAATATAATAAAAAATTTTAGAGAAATTAATATTGATATAGATATTAAAAAGGATAATAGATATTTAATTATTAATATAGATGACAAATATTTAGAAAATAAATAAATCCTTTTTTATTTTATTTTTTATAAAATTTTTTCTTTTAAAATTTATATATTTACCCAATAAATATATAAATTTTTTCAGTAAAAATTATTAATGGCAGAACAATATATGGCATATTGCGTCAGATGTAAGAAAAAAGTATCGGTACAGAATCCACAAAAAACTACATTAAAGAATGGAAGAACAGCAATAAAGGGAACGTGTCCACATTGTAAGGGAACTGTATACGTATTTGTTAAGTCTGAATAGGTTATTCATAATATATTCCTTTTTCTTTTTGTATAAGATCTAATCTACTATTTTGTTTATTAACTCTTGGTCTTTTTGTTTCTTCATCCGTTCTCATTGTTATATCTAATTGTTTTAAAAATATATTTAATCCTTCCTTATTTTCATATATACCTAAAGCTTTCCCATATTTACCAGGTTCTCCCACAAATACTAAAATTCTGTCAGAAACCCAATTTAAAAATATTAAATCATGATCTACAACCATACAAGCCTTTCCCCTAATTTTTATTATATCTCTTATAAATTTTGATAATAATAATCTTTGTTCTATATCTAGATTTGCAAACGGTTCATCTATTAAATATAAATCTGCATCCTTTATCAATGTACCAAAGGTATATACTGTTTGTAATTCTCCTCCCGATAATGTACTAACTTCTCTATCTAATAGATCAGAAATACTTAACATAGATAAATATTCTTTATAATCATCTTTATATTTTTCATTAAAATTTTTCAAAAACCGATCTACAGTTATATCATAATTAGAAAAATCGTAAAATTGCTGTTTATACGATATTATTAAATTTTTTGACATATCTCCTTCATATTTTATTTCTCCAGCCAAAACCTTTACAAAAGTACTTTTTCCAATTCCATTTCTCCCAATTATTCCGATTATTTCATTTTCTCTAACAAATCCGGGATTTGCCTCTAATCTAAAATTATCCAATTTTACTATGATATTTCCCCACCCAACAATCTTTTTTCCAAATTTTACATCTGTATAGCTTTTTACATCCAATCTTATTGGTTTATCTCTTATCTTTAAATTTTCTCTTTTTATAAACCCATCTAAGTATTGATTTATACCTTCCTTTGACCCAACGGGATATGAAAAAGCACCATATGCTTTTTGTACTCCATAAACAATATGTATAATATCTGAAATAGAATCTAAAAATAATAAATCATGATCTATTATCAATATCGTGTCGTTTTCTTTTATTTCATTTAAATTATTCAATATTCTCAATCTTTCATATATATCTAAGTAATTTGTAACTTCATCAATCAATAATAAATTATGCTCCTTATATAATGAATATATATATACTACTTTCTGAAATTCTCCTCCAGATAGATCTCCAATTCTTCTGTCCAATATATTTTCTATTTCAAATTTTTTTAATATCTCCTCTAAATTGTTTACAACCTTTGATAAAAATTCCTTAACTGTTTTATCCTTTAACATATTTTTTATTTTAGTAATATTCTGAGGTTTATATGAAATTATTACCTTATTACTATATAATTTTTCAAAATAAGATTGAAGTTCAGAACCTCTAAATTCTCTTATAATTTCTTTATCATCATATTTTTTATTAAAATCTCCAAAATTTGGTTTTAATAAACCCGCTATTATATTTATTGCTGTACTCTTTCCCATTCCATTTCTTCCAATTATTCCAACAACTTTTCCTTCCTTAGTTATTGGTAATCTATACAATCTAAATGTGTTTGGACCATATTGAAATACTGGTCTCTCATCCGGCTCTTTTGTCAAATTTATAATTATTATTGCATTAAATGGGCATCTCTTTACACATATGCCACATCCGATACACAAAGATTCATCAATAGATGGTTTTTTATCTTGTAAAATATTAAATATTTTTAAATTGTTTTTTTGAACTGGACATACTTTCATACATATATAATCACATTTTTCAGGAGCCTTACATCTATCTCTATCAATTACTGCAATTCTTTTCATACTAATTTAAATTCTATTTTACTTTTATTATTTATAGCTTCCAATATTTCCTGGCCTATTTCAGAATTTAGGTCTAAAACAATTTTTCCTTTTTTATTTATCTTAAATTTTCCAATTAATTTTCCATTTATATATAATTCTACCTCTCTTTTCCTAAATAAATTATTAAACATTATTGTAAGATAATCTTTTGATATTTCATAATCAAAATTTATAATTTCATTTAATTTTTCGACATTTTTTATTTCAATTCTCAGATTATACTTATCCTTTATACCCATTAAATATCTTTTTTCATTTCTAATAAACCTCTTTTTAAGCTCTTTTGGAATATAAAATGTTATTCCATCATCTAAAACTTCTGCATAAACATTATTATATTTTCTTCCGTATTCTATATTTAACAAATCTTCTAAGAACCTTTGAATTCCGGATTTTTGTCTATATTTTTTAATTGGAACAACCATTATCTCTTCTCCAAAGGTATATATTTCATACTCTAAATCATTTGTTATGAAATCTCTTACTTCAACAACCGGTCTTGCAAGATCTTCTTCTTTTAAACCATGTGGAATTTTAACAATTAAATTTAAATAGTATACCTTTTCTATCTGTCCTTTATCTATATATATTATTGTATCAATTATTTGTGGGATCAAACCAAGTTCTGTCCTAGATAATAGTCTATGAACAATGTCTATTGGTCTTTCGGCATGTGCAACACCAACCATTCCAATTCCTGCCAGTCTTAAATCTATATATAATTTAAAGTCTCTGGTATCTCTCATTTCATCGAATATTACATAATCTGGCCTTGATAATAATAATATATCATGTATTTCTTCATCTGTAGAATAATTTTTTGAGTATTGAACAATATCTGTGGATAATATTAAATCTCTTGGAGATTCTATTGTTTTAACAATCTTCTTCATACTTAAGTAATATTCTGCAAGAGCTTGAGCAAATGTTGTTTTTCCAGAACCTGGTTTTCCAACAATTATAATTCCTTCCGATTTCTCTTTTAATCTTTCAACTATTTTTTCATTCAAATTGTAATCTTCTATTCTTAATATTTTTGAAGGCTTAACAATTGTTATTTCATATGCATCTGATAGTGGTGGTTTTACAATTACAATTCTAAAAATTCCTAATTGAATAATCAAACTATTCTTTTTTTCTTGTTCTATGAACGAATCTCTTCTATTTCTAGTAATATATATTATCTTATCGATTAAATCTTCTATATCTTTATTTCCATATGTTTTATCTATCTCTTCCAAATACCACTCGCCAGGTTTTCCTCTTTTTCTTTTTACTTTTGTATTTTCGATAATATGAACAGATATTGTATCATTGGTAAATAAATCTAAAAAGGGTGGGTTCTCTATTGAAAGACCTTCTTTTTCAATAAATAAACAATCAACATTATATACTTTGGCAGTTTCATATAATACCCTATCGGATGTCAATAATGTAGATTTTGTTTCTCTCGCAATTTTAATAATTAAATAATCTATATATCCATGTTTAGCCAATCTTATTTGTTCTAATGTTGGTTTTTCTCCCAATATTGTTACCTTATAATTATATTTTTCAGATAATTCTCTAATTTTTTGCAGTTCTTTCAGACCAATCAATCCCTTTTCAAGACCTTTATTTGCCTGAGCTTGTAATTCATCAATTACAGGTGTGGGTATTATTACTTCATTAAATAAAATACTACTATTTAATAACGATCTTGAAATATATTCGTCAATTACTACAGACGTATCTAATGTTATTTTATCTAATTTCATCAATTATTTTATTATATTCTTTATCAAAACCATTTAACCTATCTAAAGCCCTCTTTATTGCATCTATTAATATTTCTCTTGGTTTTCTTTTTCCATTGGTTCTTATATATAAGTAAATATCTTTTATTAGAGGATGATTTTCTTTCCATGCGGCAATTATTACATCTGGATCTTTATCCAATTCTTCTTTTAATAGCATAGATATGGTTGCCTTATCATTTTCAAATATTATTTCCATTTCTGTTTCACTTTCCTTATTTACTTTCATTCCTATTATATTATATAAATATTTTATATAACTTTATCTCTTATCTTTTTTATCTCAAAATTAAATAAATTAATACTCAAAACCCCTCCATTTTTTATATTTCTCAAAAATAAAATACCTGGTTCTGGTTTATGACCCAATTCTTTCTGATATGGGGTTATATCCTGGAAGGTGGATGAATTAATTAAATCTATCCCTCTATATTCGCTATAAGATGCTCTATGTATATGGCCGGTATGAAACAAATCTGGTACAATCTCTATTACAGATGGGTCGTCATTTATATATGGAACGTACGGATTTGATCCATGAGATGGAAATATTAACCTAAACATTAACATAAATTTCATTAATTCTCCGGGATTTTCATATCCCCCTCTCTCTCTTAAAAAAGAAATGTTTGATACTAACCAATCTAAAACGTATCCATGGTATAATAACCCAATAATCGAATTATGTATTTTTACATATGATGGATTTGACAAATAATGTATATTTTTCATTGAATAGGATTCTCTTAATAAAGATCTTGGCAATTCTGGTTGTGGTTCTGCCAATCTTGGTATGTCGTGATTTCCTGGTATAATAATTGTCTTTATACTTTCCGGTATTTTTAATATATAATCTTCAAAACTTTTATATTGGTCCTCATATGTTTTTAATACCAATTCTTCTTTTTGATCTGGATAAACACCAACCCCATCCACAACATCACCAACAATTATTACATAACCTATTTTTCTAGTAATTTCATTTATTTTTTCATTTTCTGTTTTTCCATTTACAAATTGTAAAAATCTATCAAATAAATTGTAAAATGTATGTTTATTTCCTATTTGCCAATCACCAGTAAATAGTATATATACATCATCTTCCCCAAATGTTTTTGATTTTTTTATTGGTACATTTGGTAATATCACATTATTTACAAAAAACATGTTGTTTTTATATATACCAACTAAACCAATAACAGAATCTGACGGTATATCTTTGACTATTTTAAAATCTATGTTTTCGTTATCTTTGCTTATAAAAGCTTTTATAATATTGTTTTCATCTTCTATAACAAGAATTATTCCTTTTTCGGTTATTTTCTTATCATAAACCAATCCTGCAATTGCAACTTCTTTGTTTTCTGGTATTTTATTTAACGGATATAGTTCTCTCATTTCTGAATGATCTCTTAGTATTTTTTTTATCTTATTTAATCTTTGCTTATAATATGATATCCAGGATATAATGTCTGGTTTATTTTTTTGTATTTCAAATTTCTTTAGAATATTTATTTCTTTTGCTTCTTTCATTTCCTTTACAGATAGTTCTATTTCTTCTCCAACGTGTTTCTTTGTACTTTCTATAAGAATTACATTAGTACTTTCTTTTTCTATATTTTGTTTATTTTCATTTATATTAAAAAAATCTTTTATATTTATAATGTTTCGTTTTTTATTGATGTTCTTTTCACTTTTTTCAATGTTTTTATTATCATTACTAACATTTTTTTCAAGTATTTTATTAATAAAATCTTCATCTATCTTATTTACATTGTTTTTTACTGCTTCTTTAAATATAATGTCTAAATATTCATCTTTTAAATTGTTTAAAAGATCATATGCTCTTTTTTCAATAAATATATTATTTTCCCATAGCAGTTTTATTAGATCTTCTTTATTCATATATCTTTTTTTATTTTTTCATATATTTTTTTAAGATTATCAACATCTGATATAATCTTTAAAACCTTGTTTACTCCGTTTTTTCCATTAGATATTATTTTTGATTCTATTAATTCTCCAAATATACTTTCTATTTTCTTTAGATTTTTATATACTGCTGTTTTATCTAAAACAGATATTCCAAAACTATTAGATAAATTTACGTATTCTTCGTATAAATTGTTAAATGTTACAAAATCTTCTTTTTTTATTTGTTCTTTTATTAAGGCTAGTAAAATTATTTTTTGTGTTTTGTTTAAAGTGTTTACTATAGACTCTAATATATTTAAATCAACACTTGAAAAAGCTTCATTTATGTCGTCTTTATCTATTTTTTCCTTGTTTTTATTATATGAAATAATTGCTGATAATCTTAGCACATTTATTGCAATTCTTGCGTCTCCAAAAAATTCTTTAGAAACCTTTGCAGAAATATAATTTATATCTTCCTCTGATATTGAACCTGGTTTTAGAGCTTTTATAGCTCTGTCTTTTAGAATTTCTCTCAATTCATAATAATTGTATGGAAGAAATTTTACTTGAATTATCGATGAAAATGACGATTTTATTCTTTGATCCAATTGAGATATAAAAGATGGGGAATTTGAAATGAGTATTATCCTTATTCTACTTAAAAAGTTTATATCATAATTTCTTAATAGCAAATACAATATTTCTGTATTTTCCAACTTTCTAAATATACTATCTACTTCATCTAATATTATTATTAGCTTATAATCATTATTGATTATAAATTTATATATATTTTCATATATATCATTCTTTCTAACTCCGCTTTTTATATTTGTATTTGTTAGTTCTTCATATATTTTTTTAAATATATAATAATCTACTTCGTCCGACAGTATTTGTTTGCAATTTATATATGCAACTCTTACTTTTAGCTTATTTTTTGCCGAATAAAATGATATACCTTTGCTTAAATACCTTGCCATTAAAGTTTTCCCAGTACCGGTAGTTCCGTATAAAAATAAGTTACTTCCTGTATTTCTATTTAAAAACAAGTTTATGTTTGATAATATGATTTCTTTTTCTTTATCTCTAAATTTGATTTCGTATGGAATGAAATCTTCTTCAAAATATCTTCCATCTACAATAAGGCTTTTATTTTTATTTGATATTTTTTCAAAATCTGATAAAAAATAGTCTATTATAGAATTTGTCATCATAATATTTTATATTATAAAAAATTTTATAAAATGTCTTTGCATTCACTTTAAAAAAATAGAAATAAACCTTCTTATTCCTTAAAATAATAAATTTTTTGTGATTTTAAAAAATTTGCCCTAAAATTTTTTCCATAGATAGTTTTTCCCTCTAAAGATATCTATAATTTTTCTGTTTAAAAATGTTGTTTATCAAAAAAATTTATAAACAATATTTATAAAATTTTTGATACACATACATCAAAATGTAAGCTAATTATATTATATTTGCCAGATTTTTATATACTACTAACTAGTAGTTAATTATTTTATTGGTATCTTCTTAAAAATAATTATAACATATTTTGAAGACGGTGTTCTCTATAATCTTTTAAAATTTTCTTTAATCTTTCTCCATCAACGTTTTTTTCTAATACGTTAGACTTTTCCTCATAAAATTTTTCAACAATAACAAAATTTTTTAATTCCTTGAATCTATCTACAACATAAAATCTTGGAAAAACACTTTTAACTTCTACAAGATTCTCTTTTTTTACAAAAAATTTCACATCATTTCCTTTATAATACGAGATGTATTCTTCTTTAAATTCATCTATAAATATTTTATTATAATAAAGTTTATTCAAATATAAAAAAGAAATTTTTGGTATAACATTATCATTAATTTTTAATCTTTCTATTAAAATCTTGGATAAAGTATTATAGTCGCTTAATAGATCGATATATTTTTTATTTAATTCTTCTAATGTTTTTTCCTTTTCTTCTTGATATTTCTTATTCTTTATGATAATTTTTATTATTTCAATGTCTTTTTTATCTATAAATCTTTTTCTTCTTTTATTATGTTTTTTTGTTTCTTTTTCTTTTTCTTTTAAATTATTTTTTGCAGACACAACCTCTACTTTTCTATTTTTTAGTATATATCTTAATATTTTAACATATTCTTCTTGGCTTTTAGAAAATCTTTTAGCCTTTTCAAATATTTCTTTTAATTTTTTTAATGCTTCAATTGCCGATATATAAGCATCAAATTCATGACTATTTTCAAATATATTCTTTAAATTTTCGTTTTTATAATATTTATTTTTTATTTCTAAACCAATATCTTCCTTAGGCTTATATACACCAATATTTAGTTTTGATGCTATATCTAAAATTGTCTTAGGTATGTCTTTTTTATCTGTAGCAATGAGTACAACATATTTTAAATTGCTTATATACCTAATTATGTCTTCATTTTGTATATTCTTTCCGCTTATTTTATCAATTATATTTCCATTATCGTCTATAACAACTAACCCTAGATTTGTACCCGGATCTATCCCAACAATTAATGATTTTAGCATTATTATATTTATTTTATTCTTCTCCTTAAAAGTCTATATCTTTTTTTAAATCTTACTAATATATTATAAATAAATGCCGAATGATTGGTCATATTTAGTAGAATTGCAAAAGAATAAACCAGGTACTTTGGCAAAGATATTAAAACATAATGCACCAAAATACATAAAGGAAGAAGTAAGAAGATTAATTAAAGAAGGTAAAATTAAGAATATACAAGAATTAATACAAAAGGCAGTAAATGAAAAAAAGAGTTTAATAAAAGTATTAGAAGAATATGGAATAGAAAATAAGGAAAGAAGGTTTGGAAAGGGGGGTATAAGATGTATAATATGTAAATCTCATGATAGGGTTATTAGAAGATATAAAATAAAGATATGTGGAAGATGTTTTAGAGAAATGGCAAAAGAACTAGGATTTAAAGTTTTTGGAGAATAATGGTAGATATAATTAATGATTTTTTAGCCCATGCCACAAATTGTATAAATATTGGAAGAAGAAATGTGGAATTTAATTATTATAATAAACTATTATTAAATATTTTAGAAAAGTTAAAAGAACATAAATATGTTGAAGAATATAAAACAGAAGGAAAGAAAATAATTGTTAGATTTTCAGAATATTTCAATTTTGGAAAAGCGATACATCCAAAATACCCCATATCATATAAAGAATTAGAAAAGTATGAAAAAAGATATTTGCCAGCAAGCAGTTTTGGAATATTATTGATATCTACTAATAGAGGCGTTAAAACAAATGAAGAATGTAAAAAAGAAAAAATAGGTGGTGTTTTAGTTGCAGTTGTCTATTAAAGTTTTCTTAAATACTCTTCTAATTTATCTCTTAATTCTTTATTATTTATTATAGATTCTATTTCGGATAATTTTCCTTCTATAGATAATAATTTTCTATATAATATACCCAATGCAATCCATATCTGTACTTTTGAAGGATTATCAGAATTTTCATATACATCCCTATATTTTTTTGTTTCTTCTATTAATGATTTTATAAAGTCTCTAAATACAAGATCTACGCTATCTTTCCAATCAGAGACCATATTCTTTTAATATTTTGTCTTTTACTTCTTCAAAATGTTCTACTATTTTTTCAGGTTCTAATCCAACTTTTAAATATCTTGAAAATTGTTTTTTATAATTTTCAGGATCTTTTTCTTTTAGCATTAATGCATAATTTTTTATATGTTCACCTCTTATTCTATCTTCAGAAGGTAGAATTTCTTCACTGTGTGGTATTTCTAATCCAGCGTCAATAGCACCTTTTAGTGCTGCATATAGCGAATTTCCCTTTGTAGAATGAAATCTTCCAATGTCTACTATTGCTTCTTTAATCCCTCTTTTCTTTGCTTCTAAACCCGCTAATAAACCAATTAGATATGCTGTTGGTAAATTTCCTCTATGACCTTTCCATCCATATTTTTTTTCTAATACTTTTGAATGTATTGTGAATAATGTTTTATCTCCGTTTTCATTATATAATATTATTTGTGCTGATATATTATTTAAAAATCTTCTAACGACAAATCTTGGTTTTTTTGATTTTAATAACTTTAATCTCTTTCTGTAATCTGTAATATTCTTCCTTCTTCTTCTAAATTTTACTACATAAGTAGGACCTGTAGCCATTAAAGATATTTTTATAAGTAATTTTTTAAATTTAATTTAGTTAAATTTTAAATTAGTTTATATTCGAAATAGATTACAATATTAAAAATAATTCTTTTGGTACGTATAATATATTATCTCTAAATTCTAATTCATAATCTCCGATAACAATTCCATAATTTGATTTATACCTTTTCATACTACTTTTTACTTGTTTTTCACCTTTTTGACTTTTTCCAAATTTAACTTCTACAGGTATTATTTTATTATTGTTAGTCTTTATTAAAAAATCTGCACCATTTTTATTAGGATCGTAAAAAACCTTTATATTTAACATACNATGAGTTATTTGTATTTTATATAATGTTGAAGCTATATATTCTTCAAATAATAACCCAATNTCTTCACTTTCCTTAAAAGTTCCTAAATCATCTTTTATCATAAATCTTATTGTTGGAGTTATAAAGNAATATTTTCTTTGTTTTCTGCTTATTTTTTCTTCTCTTCCTAACGGTTTAATAGAAAAAATTAAAGAAGACATTTCTAAATATCTTAAAATATTCTGTACAGAATCTTTATTTATATTTAAACCTTTTGAAATATTTTCAATGCTTGTTTTTTCTGCTCCTGCCAAATAATTTATAATTTTTATAGTATCTTCTATACTAGAAGATTTGATGTTCCCGATCTTAGGGATATCTAAATAAGAGATTTTTTCGATTGTTTCTAGTAGTAATTGTTCAGAATCTTTTTTATATAATGCTGTAAAAGGAAAACCCCTAAATTTTAGGAAATCTTCAATTTCAAATGAATATAATTTTATTTTTTTATAGAGTTTTGAGATTTCAATATTATTAAAAAATTCTTTAGGAAATTCAGGAATAAATGTATCGTTATTTAATAATTTTAGTATTTTCTTTTTAAGTATTGCGGTTTTATGATATTCATCCGACTTTTTTAATATTTTCAAATATTCAATAAAGCTTAAAGGAAATAAATATTCTTTTTTAGCCCTTCTTGCCAAATCTGCACCAGTTTCTTTTTTTAATTCTAATGCGGAGGAACCCGTGGCAATTATAAATATATTTGGATATTCATCATAAATAATTTTTAATGTTAAAGCCCAATTTGGATTATGGTTTACCTCATCTAATAATAAAAATACGGATTTTTTAGAGGTTGCTAAATCTTCAGATAAAATCTTAGATTCATAGACTTCTATACAAGACATTAAATCAGAATTGAGACTTTTTAATTTGTCTATAGATATAAACAGTATTCTTTCTCTAAATATATTCTTTTTTTGAATTAAATACAAATATATTTGATATAATAACGTCGTCTTACATGTTCCTCTTAATCCCGGTATGATAATTAATCTATTAATTTTTTCTTTTTTTCAAGAAAATTATCTATGTGGTTTTTTATTCTAGAAAAAATATGTCTTGTTGGAAGAGGTTTATCATTAGGGTCTGTGGTATACTTTAAAGCCAACTTTTCTGTATACAGTATTCTTTTTTTTAGGTAGGTTTTTAGTATATCAATATCTATGATATTGTAATAACATTTAATATTATAAATATTGTTATGTGTCATAATAATCGGTATTAACACGCCAATAACAACATACCGGTGTTTAGTATTTACATATATTGTTTTTTCATAGCTGTTGGTATATTAATATTATATTTGTATCCTAAAAATCAAGATGAAAGTATAAATTATTATTGTACTAAATTTTGAGATAAAGAGAAAATTATACTATCTTATTTAGTTCTTTTAAACTTCTTTTATCCAAATCTTTTAATATTATCTGATACAAATTATCATTTTCATCAACAAACAAAATTTTATCATCAAAATTAAATATGTTTTTTGGAGAAATTACCTTTATTTCTAATTCTTTATTATTTATAAAACTATTTAAAGTTATTGTTTCCCCTTCAACTTCTATTTTCTTTATTTTCTCTATTTTATATATTATAGAATTATATCTAATTGCATTTTCTAGTATTTTCCTTGAATTTTCATCTAAAATTGTATAATCTTCTAATAAAAATATTTCATTGAAATTATCATTATAAAATCCTATAAATTTTGGATTTGATATTGGAAATAACAATTTAGGCATGATATTTTCATATTTTTTACCGTTATATATAATATTTACTCTACTAGGTCTATCAGTTGATNNTATTTTCATATTTTTTACCATTATATATAATATTTACTCTACTAGGTCTATCAGTTGATTCTATTTTCATATTTTTATCCTTTATTATATTTAAATTAAATATTTGGGGTTTTTCATTAACTTTTTCAATTCTTTCTATATTTTCTATTTGATTCTTAAACAATTCATAGAATTTTCCCTTTTTCTTAATTAATTCGTTAGGTTTTCCCTCTTCTACAATTCTTCCATCTTCTATAACAATAACCCCATCCATATTTAATATTTCCGACAAATTATGCGAAATATATATTAAAGTTTTATCCTTTGAAATATTTAATATAGAAGAAAAAATTTGTTCTCTACTTTTTGAATCAATATTCGATGTTAATTCATCAAATATAAATATATCGGAATTTCTTATTATATTTCTTGCAATTGCTATTTTTTGTCTTTGTCCTCCAGATAATTTTGTTCCTTCTTCTCCTGCCAGAGTATCATATGCAAATGGTAATTTAATTATATCATCATGTATATTTACGATCTTACATACTTTAATTATTTCTATCTCATTTATGTTTTGATTTCCATAAGATATATTATATTTAATAGTATTATCAAAGATTTCTGGATTTTGAGATAAATAAGAAATTTTTTCTCTAAGATATTTTAAATCTATATCTTTTATATTTGTATTTCCAATTAATATTTCTCCATCGGTTACATCATAAAATCTTAATAATAATTTTGTAATTGTCGTTTTTCCTGCACCATTTTTTCCAACGATAGCAACTTTTTCTTTTGGTTTTATTGTAAAAGAAATATTTTTTAATATAGGAAAACCCGGTTCATATCCAAATGTAACATTAACAAATTTTATTTCATCAATAATATTGGGTTTTAAAGCGTTTTCTTTATTTAATATTTTTGGTTTATCTTCTAATAATTCTAATATTCTTTCAGCGGAAATTAGAACGTTTGGTATATCTCTAAAAAACCTTTCGTATGTGATAAGTGGACCATAGATATTCGATGTATAAGTTATAAAAGCAATTAATGTACCCAACATAATCAAATCATTAATTACAAAGATTCCACCCATGTACCACAAAAATACAGTAGTCAATTCTAATATAAGAAATGAAAAATCACCTCTCATTGTAATAAGTTTTCCCACTTTAATATCTATTAAATACCAAGAGTTTATTATGTTTTTTGTTTTTTCATATTCTTCCTTTTCTTTTGAGAACAGTTTGATACTGTAAAAATTCCTTAGAATATTATTTACTTGAGTTTCAACATCTACAGACTTTATTCTGGCTTTTTTACTGGCTATTCTAATTTTTCTTTCATAAATTATAAAAATTGTAAAAATAACTGCTGTTGTAATTATTACAGGTATTGCTAAAAAAGGCAATAGAAAGAAAAGTATAATAAGACTTCCAATAAGTAATAAAGTATCCATAATTACAATGGGCAATTTTAAAATAAGACTATTTATCTCTTCTATATCAGATTGATATCTAACAATTAATCTAGAAGGAGAATATTTTTCTACAAAGGAAACATCGTTAAAAATTATGTGTCCTAATAATAGCTCTCTTATTTCTTTTGTAATTTTTGTTTGTATAATATTTGATAAAAAATTTCCTATCAAATATAAAAGCCTATAAGCAACGAATGATATTAACATTAAGAAAATTATTGTGATAAATATGTCTAGTGATGGCGTTTCTGATATAAGAACTTTATTTATTAGTAGAGCCGTTAAATAAGGAGGAACCAGGTTTATTATAGTACCCACAATAAAGATAATAGTAATTAAAGCAAGTTCTTTCCTATATTTTTTAATAATTTGTATTAAAAACCCACATATTTCTTTCTTTGATCTTTTCTTTTCTTCTTCCTTTTCAATTATTTCTGTTTTTACTTTTAAATTAAATTCATCTACAATTTTTTGTATGTTATCTGCCTTTTTCTTTGTAAAATATGCAACCTCAAAAACATTTTTATCTTTATCTATTGCAATTAATTTACATATACTTATTCCATATTCTATATCTAACTTTTCTACATTATCAATTTCTAATATTTTATTATTATTATTATCATATACAGAAATTTTATCATCTAAAATTTCAATAGTTTCTTCAGTAAAATTGAGATTTCTATCAAGATTGGTTTTAAATATCGCTTTAAAATGATAAGTCATAAAATATAAAAACCTTAAATGAGTTAAAAATTTTATCGTTATATATTATAAAACTTTATAGATAAATTTGTATAGATAAAAGTATATTTATAATTTATGCCTAAAGGACGGAAAATGGTTTCAATACAAGTAAGAGAGGAAGAATATAAAAAAGCAAAATAACCAGGTATTAATATTTCTGAAGTATTAAAGAAAGCACTAAGAGAAGAAATTAAAAGAAAAGAAGAAGAAAAAAGATTGGAGACAATAAAAAGGTTAGGAGAGTTATTAGAAAAATCAAGTATAACTCCAGAAGAAAATATAAAGATAATAAGAGAAATTAGAGAAGAAAATTAAAATGAAATATACAATCAATACTTCTGCTTTAATAGATGTTGTGTTGAAGTTCTATAAAGAAAACCCAAATTTTATAAACGGGTTAATTGAAGAGAGTATCTTTCCAGATTTAATATTTTATGAAATTGGAAGCTATTTAAGAAAGTATAAAGAAATAAAGAAAGTTTCTAATAATGAAATAAAAGAAATAACGGAATTATTTAATTATATAATCGGAAAAGCCAAAATAGAGGGCAAGATTAAATTATGAAATTCTAGATTTATTAACAAAAGAAAATTTATCATACTATGATGCAGTATATTTATATTTAGCTAAGAAATATAATTTAATTTTAATTAGTGATGGTAAAGGTTTAATTGAAAAAGGTGCTGTAAGTTCTGATAATTTATTAAAAAATTAAAAATTTTGTTTATCTGAAATACTAGAAGAGTTGTTTCTGATTTTTAAAATTCTTTTATAGTGTTTTAGTAATCAGACATGGAATTATCCTCTACCCTAAAAAAATTCATATAAGAAACGATAATACAAAAGAGCTCTACTAACATAAATGTCTTTATTTGGATCTGTGTCTATTCCTATGCGGTTATTGATAATTCCTGCTTCATTCTTAATAATATAATAATTCATGTTCCCGCTTGGACGTATTATTGATTTTTTCCCCTTAACGTTGTTTAGCTTATAAAGTAAATAACCCACTATGTGTGGGGGTATAGATTTATGAATGAAAATTCTTATGTGGGTACGATCTGGATAGAATTCCATATAATATTGTATTGAGGGGTTATTAGTTCCGTTATAATAAGATATAGGCAAGCCTCTAGCTCCAACGTTTCCTATTGGCTTTTTTAATATATCAATCAAAGTTTCTTTTCGTTTTTCCGGATTTCCGGCTACATCGAATGCAATTTCTATATAATAATTGCTATTTGGATTTACTACATTATTATGTTTTGGTAAAGAATTAAAGAACTCTTTTCTTATTTTTTCTATTTTATCATCAAGATCTTCTAACATGTTAAAATACTGAGATACAATATGTAAATTTACAGAAAATCCTCTAAAACGTGCAAATCGGTCAATAGAATTTAGTACCTTATCAATATTGTTCTTATTGATAGTACTAAAGTAAGGTTCTATTTTTTCTTTATTATGCTTTATATATTCTGCTATCTGTAATTTTTCATCATCTGAAAGATTCCATCTATTACTTATTGGTTTATAATAAGGATTAATATGCTTCTTAAATTCGGCCTTTATTTTATTTAGTACCATATAATAATAATAGTAATAATAATATTTATAAACATTATTTCTTTAAAATTCTAGTTTGTCTCCGAGTAGTTACTTATATGAATGCAAACCACCAGGTTTTATTAAAAATATTGAAAAAATGTAGTTTAAACAAAATCCGCCGCGGGTGGGATTTGAACCCACGCCCCCTTTCGGGGATATGGTCTCCAGCCATACCCCTTGGACCACTCGGGCACCGCGGCATAAGTGTCCCCCGCCCATCGTTACCAATACTCATCTTTTCATACTGGTTCGTCTAAGCGGGGATACATATTTAATATAATTTAATACAAAAATATTTTTATGTTAACAAGAAATCTATTGGAAAAGATAAATCAAAAGATAAACCAAATAAAAAAAGGTGAAGAAAATTATGAGGAAGAAAAAATTAATATTGAAAAGTTAGATTTAGATAATTTTGAAGTAAAAGAAAAGAAAAAATATGGATTTATAGATTCTTCTCATGTAAATGGGATTGTTGGACCTTATAGTTATATATATTCTAGAGCAGTAATTGTTTCTGATGACATATATGAAATTATAGATGATATAGAATTTTTTGAAACATCTTTTATAAGATCAATGAATAATGAAAATTTTGATATTCAAGACATTTCAGAATTATTATCGAAAAATTTAGAATATAAGTTGGCGAGAAAATATTCTGATAGGTATATATTTATAGATGGATCAATAATATCGGATTCTATATTATATTCAAAATTTTTTGATAATTTTTATGATGAGAATATTGAAAATAGGAGAAAAGAATTCTTAGAGAATTTCGAATATTTAATGAATGATGGAAATCTATCGGCAGTCGCAAAAAGAATATTAAATTTGGATATAATAAAAACTGGCAGATCGGATTTATTAACATTGATGAAAGTTTTTCCATCAGAAATATTTTATACAAATATTAAGGAAAAACAATTAAAAGAATTTTTAGGTTTTAAAATTCCAAACTGTTCATTTTGTAATAAAAAAATATATATGATATATTTCAGGGCTAGATATAATGATCATATATATAGATTGGAAGGAATGGAGAAAATTGGAAAAGAAAAGTTCAAAGAAATAATAAAAGAAGTTGTTTATGATCAAAAATCTTATCCTAAATGGTTAAAGTTAGCTCACAACTTATGTAAAATAACAAATAAGGAAAAATTAAGATTAGAAAGTTATATTAAGAAAAATTTGGGATTTGAAAAAACTATTGGTTGGGAAACTCATTAGGGTCCGGGGCGGGATTTGAACCCGCGATCTTCGGGTCCACAGCCCGACGCCTTACCACTAGGCTACCCGGACCATAAAAAGTATTATAAAATTCATATTTTTTTAACCAATATAAATTAAAGGCATTACACCATTTGGAGGATATGCTCTAGCTACTACCCATTGTACATATTGAAGTGATGTATAGCCACTGGTTCCTGCACTTATTTGTAATGTACCATATTGGAAAGGATTATAGTTTAAATTATAATATGTATAATTTCCATAATTTGGATTATATGATAAATGATACATGTTTAATAAAGTTAGTGGAACCCATACTTGATTAGAATTATAAATATAGTATCCTGCTTGTGCATATGTCAAATTAACTATTAAATATGAATAAATAGTTCCTGCATTTGGTGGGAAATATGTATAATTCAAATATTGATAAGTTACTGCGGATTTTAACATTGTTGCTCTGCTTAGGGGTGGATAAGTACCGCCCCAATACTGAAATTGTACATATGTAGATAAATTAGATGTTGTTGTAGCACCACCACATGTAGTATAACTTCCTCCTGTTATATTTGTCCCACCGCAGCCACTAGAAACTATGGGAGATGCAATACCACCAGCAAAAAATTGTTGATTTGTATTTCCAAATAATGCTATTACATTTGCATCTGCACTAAGTGTATGATACCACACTTCCTCAACAATTAAAGGTATTAAAGGAATATTCCAATTGTTTGGGGGTAAAATATAAGTACCCTGATAATAATTATTTGTCATTTGAATACCATTTGGAGTTGCTGTAGGGGAAAATGATCCATAAAAAATATATCCGATCCATCCATCCATTGTATTATTAAAATATCCATATACTATAAATACATATTTTCCATTATCATATTGTCTAGAAGGATCTACATTTGGAGAAACACCTACATATGGATAATATTGTTGATAATAATTTGAAGAACTATTTCCTATATACATGTATATAGTTACATTACTATTTGCAGGAATACCACTATCTAATTTTACCCACCAAATTTTACAATATATACTTCCATTTATTAATTGACCTAAATACCATGAATATATATCTGGAGTACTATTACAGGTTGTAGTAAAATATACATTAGATCCATTACTATTAATTAAATTAAATAAAGTTACATTGTTTACATAAGCAAAATGGGGACCTATATTTATACTTCCATTACATATTGCTATTTGTTGTTGGAATGGTGCAGGTGTTGGGATATTTTGAGTATTGTATAATATTAAAGTTAAATAAGATGGTTGGCAGATAAAGGTACTTGAAGTAGAATCTGATATATTAAAGACAATTGGTGGTTGAAAATAGTTAATTAAAGGATTTGAAATATATTCTATATTAAATGATCCAATTATATTATTAGCTATCCCAACTTCTAATTTATAATT
>JGI20131J14367_1000018_pt1 | contig 20092 bp, 14 predicted proteins | sample ConCONMetagenome_FD_14367 | JGI IMG/M metagenome (IMG submission 14367)
TCAGGCGTGCGAGTTTGATTATTCTGGAAGTCAAGCTTGTAAAGCCCTGCGGGAAGAAGGATATGAAGTGGTTCTTGTTAATTCAAACCCTGCCACTATCATGACCGACCCTGAAATGGCTGACCGTACCTACATAGAACCTCTTACCCCCGAGGTCTTAGAATACATCATCAAAGAGGAGAGGCCGGATGCCCTTTTGCCAACCCTTGGTGGACAAACAGCCTTAAACTTAGCCTTTGCCTTAGCAAGAAAGGGGGTATTAGAAAAATATAAAGTTGAGCTTATCGGAGCCAAGGTATCTGCTATTGAGAAGGCAGAAAGCAGGGAACATTTCAAAAGGGCGATGGAAAGGATTGGGCTAAAGGTTCCAAAAAGCGTAATTGTTAGATCTTTAGGAGAAGCGGAAAAGGCAGTTAAAGAAATAGGTTTTCCGGTAATCGTTAGACCGAGCTTTACTCTTGGGGGAACAGGGGGCGGTGTAGCCTATAACATTGAAGAGCTAAGGGAAATAGTTTCTGCAGGGCTTGAAGCTTCGCTTATTCACGAAGTAATGTTAGAGGAGTCAGTCCTAGGATGGAAAGAGTATGAGCTTGAGGTGATGAGGGATTTCAAGGATAATGTGGTTATCATTTGCTCAATCGAGAACTTTGACCCTATGGGGGTTCATACCGGTGATTCTATAACTGTTGCCCCTTCGCAAACCCTTTCAGATATAGAATACCAAAGGATGAGGTTTGCTGCTCAAGCGGTTATTCGGGAGATCGGTGTTGAAACAGGGGGTTCAAACATTCAGTTTGCTATAAATCCGGATACTGGCGAGATGGTTGTAATTGAGATGAACCCAAGGGTTTCCCGTTCTTCAGCCTTAGCAAGTAAAGCCACGGGTTATCCTATCGCGAAGATCGCTGCCAAGCTTGCTGTAGGTTATACGCTCGATGAGCTGGCGAACGACATAACCAAAGAAACCAGGGCTGCCTTCGAGCCAACCATCGACTATGTGGTGGTAAAGATCCCTCGGTTCACCTTTGAGAAATTCCCAGAAGCTAAGGATGAGCTAACAACCTCCATGCGGTCTGTAGGGGAAACAATGGCCATCGGGAGGACCTTTAAGGAGGCTTTACAGAAGGCGATCGCAGGGCTTGAGATAGGGAGGTATGGCTTTGGTGCTGACGGAAAATCCCCTTCAGACAGAGGAGAAATCCTACCTCTTGAGCTTATCAAGGAAAAACTTGCCCGTCCCAACAGCCAAAGGCTTTTTTACATCAGAGAAGCCTTTAAAGCTGGACTAACCATTGAAGAAATATACAGGCTTACCTACATTGACCGCTGGTTCCTCTACAACCTTTGGGAGATCTTTACTGTTAGCGAGGAGCTAAAAGGTAGACCTCTTGAATCTCTCTCTCCGGAAGAGTTAAGAGAACTAAAACAGATGGGCTTTACAGACTATCAGATTGCCTTTTTAACTGGCTCAACCGAGATGGAAGTTAGAAAAAGAAGGTTAGCTCTTGGGATTAAGCCAACCTATAAGCTAATTGATACTTGCGCGGCTGAGTTCGAGGCTTATACTCCTTACTTTTATTCTACCTATGAACTAGAAAACGAAAGCCGGGCAAGGCTCTCCAAAAATAAAAAGGTCATAATCATTGGAGGGGGACCAAACCGCATAGGTCAAGGCATTGAGTTTGACTACTGCTGTGTTCATGCCATTAAAGCCTTAAGGGAACGCAACATAGACGCTATTATGATCAACTCAAACCCGGAGACGGTGTCCACAGACTATGATGTCTCAACAAGGCTTTATTTTGAACCCCTAACCTTTGAGCATGTGCTTAACGTTTACGAGGAAGAAGAACCAGAGGGGGTAATAGTTCAGTTTGGTGGACAAACCCCACTTAACCTTGCCATGCCTCTCTACAAAGCCGGCGTGAAAATCCTCGGAACAAGCCCGCTTCAGATAGATAGAGCAGAAGACAGAGAAAAATTTGACGCCCTTTTGGAAAAGGTGGGTTTAAAGAGACCAAAGGCTGGTATAGCGAGAAGCGCAGAGGAAGCTTTAGAAGTAGCTCGTAAAATCGGCTATCCAGTCTTGGTCCGACCGTCTTATGTACTTGGTGGTCGAGCTATGAAGATTGTTTATTCTGAAGCGGAGCTTATGGAATACATAGAGACGGCGGTAAAAGTTCAGCCAGAGCATCCAATACTCATCGATAGGTTCCTTGAAGATGCCCTTGAAGTAGATGTTGACGCTATATCAGATGGTGAAACCGTAGTTGTAGCGGGGATTATGGAACATATCGAGGAGGCAGGAGTTCATTCTGGAGACTCAGCCTGTATTCTGCCCCCTGTAAACATTCCTCCAAAGCTCATAGAAGAAATTCGTATGGCAACCCATGTTTTAGCTAAGGAGTTAGAGGTCAAAGGATTGATAAACATTCAGTTTGCCATAAAGGATGGGGAGCTTTACGTTCTTGAAGTAAACCCAAGAGCTTCAAGAACTGTTCCCTTTGTCTCAAAAGCTATTGGCGTTCCCTTAGCGAAGCTTGCAACCTGGGTAATGCTTGGAGAATCTTTAAAAGACCTTGGCTTCACTCAAGAAGTTTGGCCAAAGTATTATTCTGTGAAAGAAGTTGTCTTTCCGTTTAAGCGGTTCCCAGGAGTTGATGTGACCCTTGGACCAGAGATGAAGTCAACCGGCGAGGTTATGGGCATAGACTGGGAGCCATCGTTAGCTTATGCCAAGGCTCAGTTTGCGGCAGGCATGCGACTTCCTCTATCAGGAAGAGTTTTTATCTCTGTTAAGGATGAAGACAAGCCACAGGTCGTGGAAATTGCTAAAGTTTTAGAAGACCTTGGGTTTGAAATAGTAGCCACTGAAGGGACGGCAAAGTATTTGGAAGACTTTGGCATTAAAGTTAAGGTCGTCCCCAAAATTTCAGATGGGCGGCGCCCAAACATCCTTGACCTTATTAAAAACAAAGAAATTCACTTAATGATAAACACAGCCAAAGGAAAGGTTAGCAAACTTGATGCCTACCTTATCCGAAGATATGCGATGGAGCTTGATATTCCCTATGCTACAACCATCTCCGGCGCTCAAGCCATGGTTTGCAGTATAAGAAGGCTAAGGGAAAAGAACTTCTCCTATTCAGCTTTACAAGATTATTATAAGACCTTACCATTTAACTACTATGAAACTAAAACAAATAAATAACTTCTCCTGAGTTGAAAGAAAGGAGATCATCCTCTACTTTAAGGAGAAGTGAGCCATCTGGCAGGATATCGAGAACTTTACCAATGATAAACTCCTCTTCATCAAGGTTGTAAGAGAAGGCAACGCATCTTCCGATGGTGTCGCTAAGATGATAAAAATCTTCAATTATGGGGCAAGAAGCATCATTTCCTTCAAAAACTTTCCTTTCATAGGATAAAAGGGCATTATAATAATAGTTTATCCACTTTAAAAGTAAATTAAGAGCTGTAGTTAGAGGAATTTCTCGTCGGATGAGCCTTTTTAAGCTTTCTGCTGGAAGCCCTTCTGGTGGTTCGTTGTTTATGTTTAAACCTAAACCAACGATAAACCAATCCTTATAGCTTTCGATAAGGACCCCGCCCAGCTTTTTTCCTCGAAAATGAGGGTCGCTAATCCACTTAAGCTTGACTTCCTTTGCTGAAAGTTCATGGCAGGTTCTAACCATAGCAAGACCAAAGAGAAGCGAAAAAAGCCCAGAATGTTGAGAAAGGATCTCATTGTAGAGAGATAAAGCAAGCCAAAGCCCGCCTTTTTCAGCAAACCATTTCCGGTCAAACCGACCTTTGGCTGAAGTTAAGCGTTCAGCAACGATTACCCGTCCATGAGCACTTCGAGGAAGCTTATCAATGAGCTGCTTTGCTAAGGACATAGCTCGAGGAATTTCCTTAAAGAACCAAATTTCCTGCCCTACTACCCAGCTTAGCTTGGCCACTCCTCCCTGATCCTTGCTACAATCCTCTCAAGAACGGGCAGGTCTTCAAAAGGACATAGGGCAATTAAAGGGCTTCCCTTAGGCACAAGCTCAAAGGGTTTAAAGTAAACTTGATAAATAATAAACCTTCCCCCCTCTTTAACCTTGATAAAGTGTTCCCTCTTCATAAAGGTCATGATCAAAATGTCCTCGCCTCCTCGGACCTCAGCTCTCTTAAGTCCATGCTTCTCTATCCTATGACTTATCTCAGGAGCCAGGATAAACCTTGCGGTTTCCTCAGCGTATATAACATAAAGAGCTGAAAGCAAAACTTCGCTTATAACTTCCTCTTGAGAGAGAGGATGCTTTATCTCAAGAATTGGCTCGAAAGCTTGGACAAACTTGTCCTTTAGGTCCTCTCTAAGATTTTGAACTATCCCGGTGGTATGAGCTCTTATGATCTTTGGGTTTCGTTCTCTCTCAAGGATAAAAAGTGGGGTCCCTGGTTTTTCCAACCACTTGCCAGTCGGACCTGTAACACTGTCTCCTTCCTTTACTTTAAATTCTTTGATGTATCCCGTATGGGGCGTTTCAACAGGAAAAATTTTATAGGGATTAGCCCTAAGTTTTTGAAGAAGCCAATCTATTTCTTTAAAGTCTACCTTCATATCTTTACCTCTCTACTTTGGCACCCCAAAAGGAAGGCACAGAACCCATTGCCTTTTCGGTTCAGGCTGAAAAAAGTTTTGTAGTAGAAAAATAAATTGAGTCGTAAAAATATATGGAGGACATTCTTTTACCTGTAGTATAGATTTTTTCCTCCCATAGTTAAAAGGGCATGAAAAATACGTTTTCTTAACTCTCTCCTATCCCAGATGCCTTGGATATGTCCTCTTCTTAAGGCGTTTTCTGCTGAGTGATAGTCTGGCGGTGGTGGCTGACCGGTTGTTTCATGGATAACCCTTGGTCCAGCAAAGCCAAGCCTAGTTGATTTTAAGGCAAATTGATAGGGTGCTGAGCCAAGAAAGCTTGCCACAGGCCCAGCATAAGAATTATTATCATATATTACAAGATATAAACCACCAGCATCTACATAATCTCTAACAGCCATGGTGCACCTTGGCATTTGAACTACTCCTACCGTTCCCTCTTGAATCCTTATCCCTCCTGTGCTATGAACAAACATGATAAAAGGTCGACGAGTAATCTTAGCAAGCTGAATAGCTCGTATAAACTTTTCTCCTTCGGCAGCTCCAACTGTGCCTTGCCTAAAATCGGCAACAAGCATCCCACAAACCACGGATATACCTCCAACCTTTGCAGTGAAGGAAAGAAATGCCGAGTTAAGACCTGTTCTTTTTCTGTCTTCTTTTAACTTTTCCGCATGTCCTTCAAAGTTTAGGGGGTTAGTTGATGCGATCCCCTCATCGAAAAACTTTACAGAACCCTTATCAAAAACATTGTTGAGATACCACTTGTAGTCAAGGAAGAAATGATAACCGCAGGAGGGGCAAACACCACAGAACTCCCCGTAAAGGTCTGGCACCCAGATGTCCGGACAGCCATACTTTTCAGCTTGGGGACAGGTGACAGTTCTATCTTCTAACTGCACAGGGAGCTCGTAAACTACTTCCTCTTCCTCGGGGATTGTAGGAAGCTTGGGTTTAACCTTTTTTCCCACGATAAGGTTGTAAACTGTCTTTACCGGGTCTGAGACTGGCTTTAAAAGAACGCTTGATTCGCTCAAAATGTCGTCAATAAGCCTCTTAAAAGTCTTTTGTCCGCTCTTTAATATCCTGTATTTAAATTCATTTCCCAATACTCTAAGGAAATTCTCTCCTTTTTCTTTCAGAGTATGGGTTAATCCCTTAGGAATAACAACTGCCCATTGAGTCATCTTTCGATACTTTTCATACCGTAGCTCAACGAGGATTTCCTTTTCGTCTTCTGATAGTTCCCAATCTACGTAGTAGCTAAAGTTATCTGTTGTTTGTTTAGAAAGGGCATGCTTAGTGAAGGTTTTAAAGCCCCGAGTTCTTAAAACGACCTCATCCGTTGCCTTGATTAATTCAATCTTTAACCTTTTAAAGAATTCATAGTCCTTTTTTCTTGCGCCAAGTGGGGGCTCAGGAATTATCCTATCGATGGTGCCAAGCTCAAGGTTATCCCGAGCGGTTAGCTTTAGGGCTTTAGCCATTTTTTCTACCAACTCCCTTGGTGGACGACCATCGCGAAGCTTGGCAACAATAGCGGCTGCTCCCTCAGGACTTATCACGGAATAATAACCCTTTTCAGCCATGAGCCTAAGGTCTGCTAAACCTATAGCTTCTGCACCTCCTGAACCACCTTCAGATATAAAGGATATCATCGGAACTTGGAGCTTGGACATAGCATAAAGATTCCGAGCGATCTGCTGTGCAGCACCAGGATAATCCTCAATAGGATAAGCGCCTGGAGTAAAGATGAAAAAATGGATGGGTATACCTTCTGTTTCAGCCATGCGCATATAACGCAAAGCCTTTTCATTTCCCCAAGGAGTTGCGCTACCTCCCCTTCTAAACTCCTCTCCGCTCCCCTTTTCATGACCGATAACCATAACTTGATGCACATGAAAATCATCACCAACTCGCCTGATAAGCATAGCCTTAGCACAAACAACAGCGGGGTCAATGTTGATGTCTCCTCTCCCCCAAGCTCTACATAGCTATCGTAAACATTCTCTAAGATGTCTTGAAGGGTAAACCTCTGAGGGTGCCGCGCAATCTTAACTATTTCATAAGGGGTAAGGGTTTTTTCTCCAAGGATGGTTAACTCTTCAAGCCTTTTTTCAGAACGCTCAAGCAACCGCTCTATTTCTTCTTCAGAAAGATCATAAAAATTCTCAAAAGCATACTTAAGCTGAGAGTATACTTCCATGATATCTTCAAAGTCTTCACCCTTGATATCCCTGATGTACTCAGCTCTCTCAAGAAGTTCTTTAAGCTTCTTCTGATGCTCGAACCTCATCTCTCCTTTTAACCCACTCTTTAGCCTTTTTAAGCCTCAGTAGATGAACTGATAAATAAACCTTAATTTTTCTCTAAGGTAGGCAATGTTGTTTGGAAGGGGCGCTCCTTGAGAAGTTTCTCCTTCAATAACCACCTCTGAGAGAAAGGTTTCGCACCTATCAATCAACTGTGTAAATTCCTCTGCATAGATTATAGCTAAGGCAAGGTTTGGGTCAAACTGGGTTGGGATTTCATACCTTTCATTTCTTGGGACATGCGTTCTCATGGTAAGCCAAGGATGGTCAACCCAGTCAAACCTGGTTATGGTTCCACTTACCGGTTGAAAACCCCTCTTCACATCCTCGGCAATCAAACGAAACTCCAGCGCGCATCCTTTAAATTCAATATCCTTTTGAGAATATCCTAGCTTATCCCCCAAAGCTGTCCTAATTTGTTCCTTTATCAGGTTTATCCTTTTTCCGTGAACGAAGGAAATCTGAGCGGATATTTCATTTTCTACCTGAATCCTTGTATTGACCTCCATTAGGTAGTATTTCCCTTCAGGAGTTACTAACCACTCAAAGGTGCCAACATTATCATACTTGACATGTCTTGCAAGCTTTAGTGAATGCTCAATTATCTCTGCCTCTATCTTCCTAGGGTCAAAGTTGTAAACCGCAACCTTTCCTTCATAATCAAAACCTGGGGCAACTTCGATCCTTTTTTGTTTAAAAGGGCTTTGAATGGTGCAGTTTCTTGTGCCAAAATGCACATATTCCCCATCCTTTGTGCCAAGGATCTGCACTTCTAAATGCTGAAAAACTGGAATCTTTGCCTCTATTATCACCCCTTCATCTCCAAAAAGCCGCTTAGCATAAGCTCTAACTCTTCGAAAGACGGGTCTAAGCTCAACAAGGTCTTTTACTTCTTCAATCCCCATTCCACCACCGCCGGCAACGGCTTTTACAAGCAAAGAAGTGTTTTCTACGCCTTGGCTTCTAAGTTCATCTAAGAGTTTCTCGGCCTCGATCTCCGCTTCTACCTCGTTGTAGATGGGGTGTATTGTCCCTGGGATAACAGGAACCCCTACTTCAAGGGCAATCCGCTTCATCGTAAGCTTATTGCCAAGGTCACGAATGGCTTCCCAGTTTGGTCCGATAAAGATTAACGGTCTTTCCCTTTTCACAACCCTTCTTGCAAAACGATAGTTCTCGGACAAGAACCCATACCCCGGATGAATAGCCGTACACTTAGCATAATCCGCTACACAAAGCAGATCGTTCATGTCTCGATAATCTGAGATGCGATACTTCTCTTTGGCAAGCTTAACATGAAGGGATCCTTCATCCCCTTTAGTGTAGACACAGACATAATCTAGTCCGAGCTCTTCACAAGCTTCCATAATCCTTAGGGCTATTTCCCCACGATTGGCTATAAGGACTTTATCTTTCATAAGAAGACTTAAGCTCTAAAATAGTTCAAAATCTNCAAGCTTGATCTGATGCCTTCGATCCGGACCAACTGACACGAGGTAAATGGGAACACCCAAGTAGTTTTGAATAAACTGAAGATAGGTTTGAGCGTTTTTCGGGAGGTCTTCAAAACGGGAAATTTGAGAGAGGTCTTCATCCCAGCCTTCAAACTCTTCATACTTTGGCTCTACTTGGCTTAACTCATCAAGGGTTGAAGGGAAATAATCCACTTCCCTGCCATCTATCTTATAGGAGACACAAACTTTAATTTTCTTTAACCCTGAAAGGACATCAAGCTTAGTTATAGCGATGGAAGAAAGACCGTTTAGTCGGACAGCAGTCTTAACCATCACTAAATCAAGCCAACCACATCTTCTCGGTCTTCCGGTTGTTGAACCGAACTCTCCGCCTTTTTCTCGTAAATATTCTCCAATTTCGTTTTTTTGCTCTGTAGGGAATGGTCCCTCCCCTACACGGGTAGTGTAGGCTTTAACAATGCCCATCACGTGGTCTATTTCAGTTGGTCCAACCCCTGTACCACAGCAAGCGTTGCCTGCTAAGGTGTTTGAGGAGGTGACATAAGGATAGGTTCCAAAATCTACATCAAGAAAAGTGCCCTGAGCCCCTTCAAAAAGAAGATTTTTCCCTTCCCTTTTTGCCTGATATAGTATAGAGGATACATCTTTGATATGCGGTCTTAGGGCTTCACCGTAGCTAAGATACTTCTCAACAATATCTTCATAGGAAAGAGGTTCGGCTGATAGGTAGCAGAGAAGCTGGTTCTTCTCCTCAAGCACCACCTCTAACTTTTCTTTAAAATACCTAGGATTGAGCAAATCTATCATTCTGAAGCCTCTTCTTCCCACCTTATCCTCGTAGCATGGACCGATACCTCTTCCGGTTGTGCCGATCTTCCCGCCCTTTGCTTTAGCCTCCCGAGCAAGGTCTAAGGCTTTATGGTAGGGCATGATGAGATGAGCCCTTTCGCTTATTATAAGCTTTTCAGGACCAATGGGCACTCCTTCCTGCTTTAGCTTTGCAATCTCATCCAATAAAACTTCTGGGTCAACGACTACACCGTTTCCGATAACGCACACTGTATGAGGGTGCAAGATACCTGAAGGAATTAAGTGAAAGATGTATTTTTTACCGTTGACTACTAAAGTATGCCCGGCGTTGTTCCCCCCTTGAAAACGTATCACATAATGAGCTTTTTCTGTCAGTACGTCAACGATTTTACCCTTCCCTTCATCTCCCCACTGAGCCCCTACCACAACTACTGCAGGCATAATTTCCCCCTTCTGGGTATCAAGGGGTATTATAGCATCAATTTATGCGATGTTCAACCGAGATGGAATACCGTAGCGATGAGAAGCCTTTTTTGCAAAAAAATAAGCTATGTTAATAGACAAGGTATTTAAAGGCTTCCAAAAAGCTTTTCATAATCTGACCAAAGCTCTTCTAAGTTAACAGTCTTGTAGTCTGCCAACTCGAAATCAAAAATTCTAACCTCCTCACTGCAAAGAAATTCTCTCTCCGAAAGAAGTTCTCTTGCCTTAAGGTTGCTAAAAATTTGAATTATGTAAGCTTGCCAAAGGGGGACCTTTTCGCGAAATACTGAGATAAGCCTAAGATAGGGTTTATCTTTTATGGACTTAGGGTTTACTTCGGAGATTCGAGCTAAGGCAATTAGGGCGTGGGGAATGTTTTCCTTAAAAGCTAGAAAGGCAATTATGTTTTTGACATAGGCTGAGTATTGGTCTCCGGTGTTGCGTATGACTTCTCCGCAGGCTGGAAGGGCACCCCAGGCTGAAGAGGCAGAATCAGCCCCTGCATAAAGGAGCCTTTTAATCAGGTCTAAAACCTTTTGAGGCTCTCGCCTATTTAGAAGACCTGCCGCCAAACCTAAACCATAGGCAGAAAGAAGCCTTATTTTCTCTTCAGGATGGTAGAGAAGCTTTTGCAGTTCGTTCAAATTTTTAGGTTCCGCTAAAAGATAATTAACTAAATCAGAGAAATTCCTCTTACATATGAGATTTTCTAACTCCTGTCGACGAAGCCTTTTTTTAAAAGTTGGGTCAAGAAGCGCTTTATCTCTCTTAAGTATTTTAGAAAGGTTTTCTTTCTTTAACTCTTGAACATCATCGGCAAGCTTGATGAAAACCAATGCGGAACGAACTATTCTACCTTTGTCCACACCTTCAGGGAAAACAAGATGCATCTCTGGGTCATAGCTTTCTACCCAAATTTCTTTATAATCTTCATCCGGTATCAGGTCCCAAGCTAAATCCCAATCTCCAGAGAGGGCTAAAAGAAGGGCTGAAATAAAAACTGAGCCCCTATCATAGCCTGTAGAAGAGAGAGCATAAACAGCTCCGCATGGGCAAACTCCCCCTTCATGCTCCACGTAGGGCAAAGGGATAACTTCTGGTTTTTGGATGAAGTTCCCGCAGAATGGACAGGTTGGCGGATAGGGTAGCTTAATCTTCATGAAGCATCCGCTCAAACTCAGGATGCACAGGATAGCCAAGTTCTTTTGCCTTCTTAAGGTGTTCCTGAGCCAAGGTTTTATCCCCTAAATAGAAATAGCATACCGCTAAGTTGTTATAGATTACCCCGTTTTGAGGGTCAAGCTCTAAGGCTTTAAGAAGGACATTTTTTGCCGCATCAAAATCTCCCTTTTCAATATAAACGGTTGAAAGGTTTATGTAAGGAGAGGGTTATCTGGCTTCAACTCTATGGCTTTTTGATAGCACTCGATGGCCTTATCAAGGTTTCCCAAGCTGAAACTCAACCAGCCCAAGGTTGTTCCAGGCTTCAAAAGAACTGCTGTAGAACTTCAGAGTAAAGGTAAAGGCTTTTTTAGCCTCTTCGAGCTCCCCCTCTTGGGCTAAAATGATGCCAAGGTTGACCATAGCTTCATAGTGGTAAGGATCAAGCTTTAGAACCTTTTTTAAGGTTTCCTTGGCCTCTTGAAATTTTCCTGCGTTGTAGTATGCTACGGCAAGTCTATGCTGAGCCCAAACGGCGTGAGGATTTTCCATGGCCTCCTTTTCTAATATTTTGATGATCTCTTCTAAGTTCATGNCTTCCCCCCTTAGTAATTTTTGTTTGAGAAATAAAAAATAATCTTAAATTATGAAATTAACAAGGTTTAAAAACTTCTACCTTTTACTTTTCCTCCTCCTTTTCCTTTTTATCTTTGCCGGTCTCTATTTCGAAGGACTTCAACCCCCTTCTCAGAATAAAAACCTGCCTCCTAAAATTATTGAAATTCAAAGAGGAGAGGGACTTTTAGATATAGCCCAAAAACTCTATGAACATGGAATAATCAAAAACCGTGTAGTCTTTATAATCGAAGCCTTGCGTTCAGGCAAAAATAAAGAATTTAAAGCCGGAGAGTATGCCTTTTATCCTTATCAAACTATTCCCGAAATTATAGACATCATCGCAAAAGGTAAGGTTTTTCAACGCAGAATAACCGTTATTGAGGGGGCAACCCTGTGGCAAATTGCAGAAATCTTAGAAAAGGAAGGCATTTGTTCTAAAGAAGAATTCTTAAAATGGACTGAAAACAAAGAATTCTTACGAGAATTGGGAATACCTTTTGATACCGCTGAGGGCTTCTTGTTCCCTGATACCTATTTTTTTCCTAAAAATACCCCTTGTCCTCAAGTTATTTCAACTATGGTCAGGAACTTTTGGAGAAAATGGAAATCTTTAGAGCCCCTTGCCCAAAAAAGCAATCTTACGCTACGGGAAATAGTGATCCTTGCCTCTATCGTTGAAAAAGAAGCCTTTTATGATTCGGAAAAGCCCATAATTGCCGCCGTATACCTAAACAGGCTTAAAAAAGGAATGCCCCTTCAGGCAGACCCGACCATAAACTACGCTTTAAAGAGTTTTAGAAGGCTAACTTACAAGGATTACCGTTCAGTAAAAAGTCCCTACAACACCTATTTACACAATGGCCTTCCGCCAACTCCCATCGGCAATCCAAGCTTATCCTCTCTTAAAGCCGTCTTAACTCCGGCCAATGTTCCCTATCTTTACTTTGTAGCAGATGGAACAGGTAAGCACATCTTTTCGAAAACTTACAAAGAACATCTCAAAGCGATTAATAAAGTGAGGAAGACTCCCCCTCCCGAAAAGCTTGAAGCTATTAATGAAGAAACTATGACTGAAAATTCTCAAAAGGATAACCTTTCTATCCTGAGATGACCCTTAATTTTGGGGAACAATTTAAAAAAGAAGCGGCAAGCTTTGCTAAAAAAAGAGAGAAAGAAGGGGAGGATTTGGGGCAACCCCTTCGCTTCCTCCTACGGTAGAGGATANCTATTTTGGTCTTGCCATCTTAGACCTTTGTCAAGCCTAAGATGAAACTTCTAAGTCCAAACATCTTTCTTACCTTTCAACGATTTCCTGGCAAGAGTTATCACCTGAAACTCTTCTCTACTACCTTAAGTCTTTATCTCTATTAGATGGGGCTCTGCCAAACTCAAAGGAGTTAGAAAAGTATTTGGGTGAGTTTTTGGCAAAAGGTCCCTCTGCAAAAAGGCTTGCCATACTTTTTAGCATAGCCCAAACTTTAGACCTTAGCGAGCAAAGCGAAAGATTTTCTTTAAAAGAGGTTAAGGAACGGATAGCACAAGAGATTTTGAGAGCACTACCTAAAGAAGAAAAGCTAACCCTTGAGCTTCTCTACTATCTTTTGTCCCCCTCCTGGGTTTGTGGAAAAAAATTTGGATTTTTTGTTTTCTTCTCAAAACCTTGATGGGGGCTTTAGTTTTATGCCTGGGAGGACCTCGTTTGTGGAAAACACCTACTTTGGTATAAACATTCTTTACTATTTCAACAGGCTTGAAAAAGAGGTCTCTAAAAAAGCCATAAGCTTTTTATAATCCTTCCTAAACGGAGATTTTGGCTTCGGAAGAAATTCTCAAGGAATTTCCTTTCTTAGTACTACCTTCTACGGATTATCTATCTTAAGAACCCTCTTAGAAGGTAGAAAAATTTAAAGCTCTGCTTTATCATTAAAACCATGAAAAAGGTCTACATTAGGACCTTTGGTTGTCAGATGAACGAAAAGGATTCGGAGATAGTGTTATTGCTTCTTCAGCCTGATTTTGTCCCTACAGAAGATCCGGGATCTGCGGATCTGATTTTGATAAACACCTGTTCGGTTCGGGAAAAACCTCAACATAAAGTATACAGCGAAATTGGAAGGTTCAAAGAGCTAAAAAAGAAAAAACCGGATCTCCTAATTGGGGTGATGGGCTGTGTTGCTCAGCAGGAGGGAGAAAAGATAGTTGAAAGATATCCCTATGTGGACATAGTTCTTGGCACCCAAGCCTTCTATCAAATCAGGCAGGCAATCGAGCTCCGCCTACGGGAAGGAAGACCCGTTGTTTGGACGGAACTTAAACCTGATTTTAAGCCCCCTTTAGTCCTTGGGTCAAACAAGCCTAAAAGAGTAAAAGCTTTTGTCAACATCATGCAGGGTTGCGATAACTTTTGCACCTATTGCATCGTCCCTTATGTGAGAGGAAGGGAGGTTAGCAGACCTCCTGAAGATATTTTACGAGAGATTGAATATCTGGTGAAGGAAGAGGGAGTAAAAGAGGTAACTTTGCTTGGTCAGAATGTCAATTCTTACGGGCTTAAAGAAAAAAGCTATGGCGACTTTGCAGACCTTCTTGAGAGGGTCTCTCAAATAGATGGCCTCCTAAGGATCAGGTTTACCACAAGCCATCCCAAAGACTTAACGGAAAAACTCATGCGGGTTATTGCTGAAAATCCCAAGGTTTGCAAACATATCCATCTACCGCTCCAAGCAGGGTCAAATAAAATTCTAAAGCTTATGAACAGAAAGTATACTCGTGAAGAATACTTAGCAAAGGTTGAAAGATTAAGGGAACTCTGCCCAGAAATAGCCATAACTTCTGACATCATCGTTGGCTTTCCTGGCGAGACAGAGGAGGACTTTTTGCAGACCTTAGAAATGCTTGAAAGGGTAAGGTTTCAAGAGATATTCTCTTTTAAATACTCGGATAGACCCTTTGCGGCAGCCTCAAACTTCCAGGACAAAGTGCCTGAGGAGGTTAAAGAAGAAAGGCTAAAAAGGGTTCATGAGACGCAAGCTAAGATCACCGCAGAGGTCTATCAATCCTATGTCGGCAAAGAGGTTGAGGTGCTTGTTGAAGGAAGGAGCGAAAGGGATGAAAACCAACTCACAGGTAGAACTACTACCAACGTTATCGTAAACTTTTCCTCTCCGCGCTTAGACCTTGAAGGAGAGCTTGTTAAGGTGCTTATCACCTCTGCTGGAAAGCATTCTTTAAAGGGAAAATATCTTAGCCCTTCCTTTTAGCGAGCTCACTTAATATCTCAAGTCTTCCCCTTTCTATAAGGGCAATAAGTATATCCCTTTCTAAGATCACGGTGTTTTCCGCAGGATTAAAGATCATCTAGCTTATAACCAAGGGTTCCGCCAAAGATAAGTAAGATTAGCCAAATTACTCCTAAAAAAAAGAGCTTAAAACGCGAAGTCATAGGTTAAAAAAAAATAATCCCTCATCGTCTATTTGGGAAGTAAAGCTAATTTTCCAAATAAAGCACCCGCCCTTTTAAATAATAAGTTTCTTTTACCATAGGATTGATTGGATGGTCTTGCGCTTGGCTAAGCTTTTTTATTATTCTTCCTCTAAAGCCAAGCTTAGCCAAGCTTCGTTTGATTATTTCCTCTTGGGTTTCTTCGGTAAGAAAATGGGAGCAGGAAAAGAGGGCTAAGAAGCCACATCTTTCAGCAAAAATTCTAAGACAGAAAAAGTATAAAGTATCATAAAGCTTTAAGCCCTGGTCAAAATCTCCTTTTGATTTTATAAAAGCAGGCGGGTCAGCAATCACCACATCAGCCAAAAATGACGGATTTTTGAGATAGTTTAGCACATCCTCTTTTATGAGAACGATCTTTTCAGAAAACCCGTTTAGCTTGGCTATTTCCTCTGCTAAATCTAAAGCCGTTTGTGAGCGGTCAACAAGGATTGCCCTCTTCGCTCCTCCTTTCAACGCATAAAAGGAAAAACCCCCCACATAGGAATAGAGGTCTAAAACTTCTTTTCCTTCCGAAAGCTTTGTCAAATACCTTCTTGCATCCCTCTGGTCAAGGAAAAAGCCTGTTTTCTGTCCAGAAAGCACTGGAATTAAAAACTTTATACCATCCATCTCAACGAGTAGAGGTTCCTCTAGCACCCCCAAGCAACCTCGGTGTAAAGAGAAAGCCCCTCTTCCTTCCTCTTTTGAGCATCGTTCTTCAGAACGACGCAAGAGGGTTCAAGCACTTCTCTTAGAGCTGATATGATGTTGCTTATAAGCTTTTCCATTCCTAAAGTATACACCTGAACTACAGCAACCTTATCATACACATCCACAACAAGACCGGGCAAAAAATCCCCTTCAGAAAAGATAAGGCGAAAGGCAACCTCTCCAGGATAAAGCTCTCTTCTTAAGTTTAAAGCCCTTTTAAAGGCTTTGACAAAAAAATCTTTATCTATTGGCACATCCTCTCTGCATAGCACTTTTATACAATACCTTACCTTAGGATTAAAATAAGCTTGAGCAAGGAAATAACCTTCCTCGCTGTATAGGCTTACTAAACTTCCTTCGGGAATATACTCAAGCTGAGATTTTTCTGATTTTAGCTCATCAAGGGTTAGCCAAAGATACCCTTTTAAAATCTTCTCTACTCCTTTCCTATTTACGACGACCTTTGGATACTTCATTCTTTATCACCTCAAGGCTCCGAAAAGGATTTGCCCTTTTGCTGATGGTATGCGGAAATTTGCACAAGCTTAAATCGGCAAAAACCGTTTCATTATCAAAGGTTATCTTAACTTTTTCCTTTCTCATAATGCATAGTCTTCCATCTTTGTCTTTACCAAGATTAATCCTTTCAAAGGTTCTGTTTTCTAGAAAGCATAGCCAAAGTCCATCCTTTAGCTTCCCTGTTAAGCCATCCCTCATAGCGGGAAGGGGCTTTTTTCTTTCCCAAAGAGAAAGAAAATACCTTTCTATGTCAGATGATTCCTGAACATAGACCTCAGAGAACTTTTCTGCATCTTTATCATTTCTTACAAGCTCACAAGCTTTATACTCATCCTGATTGATAAAGCTTGCATGACACACAGCACAACTTACCTTTTGTAAAATGCTTTTCTTGTGAAATATAAGCTTATCCTCTAAAACCTTTTTATGGCAGTCAAGACAGCTTGCCCTTTTCATGCTATACATTATCTCTTCTTTTCCATGACAACTTGTGCAGGAAAAACCATGGCTTGCATGAACATCAGCTTTCAAGTCATAATACTCTATTCCATACGGACGGGGAGGAAGCTTACCTTCAACAAAGGGGGAACGATAGTCTACAAACCAGTTGTGAGGTGTCTTTCCTAAGTAGTCCATACCGACCCTTATGCTGTAATGACAGCTAAGACATTCTTCATTCCTTGGTTTTTCATAAGTATGCACCCTATGGCAGGCTAAACAACCCTTTCCCCGATGGGTCAATTCATAATCCTCACCTTCGTAAAAGATATGACAGGTAAAACAACGCTTCCCCAAGAAGTCAAGCACAAGCTTACTTTTTTCATCTAAAGATTTGTCTTCTGAGAGAGAGATAAGGTCTAATAAAGAAGATGCTTTTAAATTTAAACCAAAGCGGGCGAGCAAAAAACTTACCTTTTTTTGATAAGTATAATGCTGGGATTTAGCTAATCCTTTGACTTCCTGCCAATGACATTTGCCGCATACAGAAAAAACTCTATCCGGAGAGGGAGACTTAACGAGGTTTTGATGGGCAGAATCTTTTGTGCTTGCTTGCTCATTTCCACCATGACAAAGGACACAAGAAAGGTTGTGTTCGTTGACTTTAAGCTGGGTCTTTAGGATTTCGCCGTGGCAGTCTTGGCATGATTTTATTTTTGAATTAGGCAAACTCTGGCAGGATGACAGAAAAAAGGCTATAAGAAGGATTAAGAAAAGCATGTCCTTTTGGCGTAGGAATCAAGAAGCTTTGCTACCTCTTCCGAGGTCTGAAAAGGTTTCCCTAAAACCTCCTGCCAGACCCTTCTCCCCTCCATGCAGAAGTAGAGCGGAATTTCGTCTAAATAATTTTTAAAAGGCTCTAAAATTCTTTTGTAGGCTTTAATCCTTCTGTCAATAAAATAACGATACTTTTGGTCAAGACCTCTTATGAACTCATCGGCGTAGACCTTAGTCTTAGGAAAATTTTTTAGCGCTATCTCTTTAAGCTCAGGTGGAAACCGCAACATCCCAAGGCTAATCCAAGCAATTCTATTCAGCGGAAACCTGTTTAGGATCTCTTCAAGAACTTTAGAATACTCGGCTTCTCCACCTTCATAAAGGATGATTGGGTCGAAATGAAAAGCAAGGCTAAAGCCATGTTTTAGAGCGGACTCCGCACTTTGGAACCGAGCTTTAAACTCGCTGTGTGCTTTTCTTCTTTTTCTATTATTCTCTCCGTGTTTACCGACCAGGCAAAGATAATTCGTTTATCGCTTGGAAGCTCTGAATAAAAGGCTGAAGAAGGAGCAGTTTTGGTTTTAAGCTCAAGGACTGCAAAAGGGTCAGTCTCTTTCCAAAATTCTATCAACGTTCTTGCTACACCGGTTAAAGCTTCAAAGACTAAGCTATCTGTAAATTCCCCCGTCCCTATGCGTGTAAGTTCTCCTTTTTTTGCTCTTTCTTTAAGAAAGGAATAAAGGCTCGTAAGACCATCCTCGATTAAGTTTGCCCAAATCCTAAATCCAGGCCTATTAAAATAAGCCTGAAGTATACAGTATGAACAGCCAAGGGGACAGTTTTCCGCAAAATGAAAGATAATATACCCGCAACATAGATAGTTCTTAGTCCCTGGACATTTCTTTACGAAAGCCCCTTTGTAGGGGGTTATAAGGACGACTGGCTCCTCAACCTGCCTTTCGCCCTCATGAGACTTTTCAAGACCCAAGCTAATAATTGAGCTTGAATGAACTCTTTTTAGAATCTCCTTTGTTAACCTAAAATTGACAGCTTTTTCATCAACGACTATCTTCAAGGTATTTTTAGAGGTAATTTTTAATCAAAATTTCAGCGATTTGAACGGCGTTCGTTGCTGCACCCTTTCTGAGGTTGTCAGCAACGACCCACATGTTAAGCCCCTTCTCAATGCTCAAGTCCTCTCTTATCCTTCCTACAAACACCTCATCCTTTCCGGCAACATCGATCTGCATTGGATAAACCTTGTTCTGAGGATCGTCAAGGACGACCACACCCAGGGCTTTCCTCAAGATTTCGCGAGCCTCCTCAGCAGTTAGCTTCTTTTCTGTTTCTATGTTTATGCTTTCTGCATGTCCGTAGAAAACTGGGACCCTAACCGTTGTTGCAGTAACAGCTATGCTTGGGTCTTCCATAATCTTTTTTGTCTCCTCAACCATCTTCATCTCTTCTTTAGTGTAACCGTTTGGTAAAAAGACATCGATATGAGGAATGCAGTTAAAGGCAATCCTTTGAGGAAGGTGCTTAGGAAGAGGCATAGAACTTCCTTCACACCAAGCTTTAGTCTGCTCCATAAGCTCAAAGATAGCCTTCTGGCCTGCGCCAGAAACAGATTGATAGGTCGAAACTACAACCCGTTTTATCCTTGCGACATCATGAAGAGGCTTCAAAACAACAACCATCTGGATGGTGGAGCAGTTTGGATTTGCGATGATGCCTTTTTTTGTATAACCAGCCACTGCATGAGGGTTGACCTCAGGGACAACGAGAGGGACATCCGGGTCCATCCTCCAGGCGCTCGAGTTATCTATCACTACCGCACCGTCTCTCACAAAGAGCGGGGCAAAATCAAGGCTTCTTTGCGCACCAGCCGAAAAAAGGGCAATATCAATGCCCTTAAAGTTTTTTGCTTCTTCCAAAGCTTCCACAGGGATCTGCTCACCCTTAAAGGGAAGTAACGTCCCTTTTGACCTTGCTGAGGCAAAAAGACGCAACTCTTTAACGGGAAAATTCCTCTCTTCGAGTACGGTTAGCATCATTCTTCCAACCGCACCCGTTGCCCCAACAACAGCCACCGTATACTCCTTCATCTCTTCCTCAAAACTCGAGATTTTGGACAAAATAGCATACTTCTATAAACTTTCAACGCTTATTAGGTGGATTAGAAAGGAGAAGATCGAGTTATATTAAATTAAAATTTTAAAACTATTGCAAATCATATTAGTTCCCAAGGCGTAGCTATAGGTGGGAAAAAGGGTTAGTTCCTATAAAGGTTAAAATCTTCTAGGCTTTTTTTTCTAACAAAAGCCCAACAAAATCATGAATTTTTTTTGCTACCTCTAAAAGTTCCTCTGGAGGGATCTGCTTAATAACCTCATTGGTTCTTTTATCTATAACCTGAACGACTACCTGTCCAACATCTTGGTTGTACACAAGCTTAATTTCAAGATTAAAGAGAGAAAGAAAGTGGTTGAGGGCTTTTGAAAGCTCCTTGAGTTCTTCTTGGCTTAATTTCGTTTGATCCTTATATGAGGAAGGAGCTTGAGCTTTTTCAACCCTCTGAGTGGATTCTCTTTGTTGGGTTTGTTGAGCCTGCATACCAGGGTCTAAAACGATGTGTTTTTGAAGTTCTACCTTC
>JGI20131J14367_1000033_pt1 | contig 16532 bp, 15 predicted proteins | sample ConCONMetagenome_FD_14367 | JGI IMG/M metagenome (IMG submission 14367)
CCACCCTTCTTCTCTCCTGCTGCTACTGCAAACCCAACGCTACCAAAAGCAAAGGTCAAACCAACTAAAAGGGCTATGAGCTTCTTCATGGTTCCACCTCCTTTGAGTTTTTATTTTTTAACTGCAGCAAAAGCCTGCTTAATTTCTTCGTCAGTATTCTTCTTGTGGAGAGCCTTCGTACGAGACTTGTTCCTTAAGAAATCAACGAGCTCGTCAGCGGACTTAACCCCTGTCTTCTTAATGAGCTCAGCAACCTTGTCCATGCTTTTGTGACACTTTACACAGCCCTCTACCGCAAACACTGCTGAGCTTGAAAGGATAAGCCCAAACATAACTGCTAAACTCACTACCTTCTTCATCACCCACCTCCTTATGTAACAATTTAAAATTTTATTTGGAGCTTATCTTTTGTCAAGCCCCAATACATATCAATCAAAGGTCATGCCAATTTAAAAGTCCTTATACTTTTTGTAAACCTGTAAGCCACTGACAAAATTGTAATTTTTTAAAAGGACTTTGCTTACGATTTTGTCAGAGATTCATATTTTTTTATATTTTTTATATTTTTTTTAAATATTCTGAAAGCCGCTCTTTTTTCCCCTTTAAACCGAACTTCTTGCGCAGGCGTTTTCGATAAAAATCAACGGCACTTTTACTTAGACCTAGGACCTTGGCAATCTCCTCCGAAGATTTCCCCTCTTTCACCAAAAGGGCAACCTGAGCTTCCCGTAGGCTTAAACCTGATAACGGATGATACTTCTTTCCTTCTTCAAAAAGCGCCTCCTTAACCTCCCTTTCCAGGTCTAAAAGAGTGTTCTTTAACTCCGAAGGAAGATGGGGCATTATCAAACGGAAAAAGGGTATGATCTTATTTTCTAAAAGGGCATAAAATTTGAACTCCTTACTTAAAATTTCGCTCGTTGAAACTTCTTTCTTTTCTGTCCCTTGGGCTACCCCTAACATAATTGAATAGTCTTTGGGCATCTCCTGATGAACGACTGCTATTAGCCTGGGTTTTGTTGGTAAAGGAAAAATGGTTAAAAGATAGGGTTGAAGGACGCCATCTATGTTTAAAGAGTATCGCATAGAAAAAACTTCACTTCTTTTGTCTAAGACCTCCTTCAACCCCTCTAACACTTTTCGAGCGGACTCATCCCCGGCATCTTTAGCCCTTTCGCATAGNTCTAAGTAGTTGTATCCGATGGTGTCTGGTCTGAAGAAAAGACCAGACTTTAACCCTTTATCGATCCATGCTCGGTTAACTTGAATGATTGTCCCATTTTCATCGAGAAGGGCAATAAGACCAGGAAAGGCGTTAAAAAAGGCCTTACCTATAGCGAACCTATCTTTTTGCCTCTTTGAAGATCCCNTTTTTGGGGAATTGACTCCCTTCTTTGGCATTTGGCTTAGAAGTATTCTCCGCAGGTTATAGAACTAAGCTTATACAGAAGGTAATGCGAGATTTCTGCTACTACAGAATCCATCAATCTTTCCATTGCTTCCTCCGAATAATAAGCTACATGGGGCGTAAGGATAAAGTTAGGATAACGGAAAAGATAAAGGGTTTGAAGAGCTTTGGTTAAGACCTCTGGAGGACAGACTTCCTTTAGGAAGCTTCCTTCGGTTAAAACCTTCTCGCCTTCGAAAACATCTAAAGCAACACCTCCCTTAAGCTTTCCGTTTGCTAAAGCCCAGAGCAAAGCTGAGGTATCAACCACCGGACCTCGGGCAATGTTTATAAGCATCGCCTTATCTTTGACAAGTTTGATGTTTTCTAAGTTTATTAAATGCTTAGTCTCTTCGGTTAAAGGGACAGCAACGAAGATCACATCAGAAGAGGCTAAAAGTTGATCCAGGCTAACATACTTTACTTTGTATAATTCTTCAAGCTTTTTATTGGGATTTAAATCGTAGGCGAGGACTTCCATTCCTATTCCAAAAGCTATTCGGCAGATGTGCGAACCAATGTTTCCTGTTCCGATAACACCAGCAACCTTACCAAAGAGGTCAAAACCCATCAACCCCTCCCGAGAAAAATCAAAATCTTTCATCTTGGAAATAGCTGTCTTAAGCCTTCTTGCCAAGGCAAACATAAGGGCAATAGCGTGCTCAGCCACAGTAACGCTTGCATAAACCGGCACATTAGCAACCTCTATACCCCTTCTCTTGCAAGCTAAAATATCTATATGGTCCATTCCGGTTGTTCGCGTTATCACAAACTTAAGGTTTTTCATTTGGTCAAGCACCTCTTCATCTACCACAGAATTCAAATAAATAACCGCAATTTCCGTGTCGCCATGCTCCCTACAAGTTTCTTTGTTTAGAGTATAAGAGACAAATTTAACCTCAAAATCTTGAAACCTTTCCCCAAGCTTCTCTTTTAGCCTACGTAGGTACTCCTCCTTTTCCCAATCCTTCGCTTCAAAAAAGGTGATTACACGGCTCATGAGCTACCCCCTTTATTCATGGTTGCAAATACTTCTGTTTGTCCTTTGGGACCCACCATCTTTCAAGGTTGTAAGCTATGCCGATCGCTGAAGGAGAAACCCCTCGGAAGCGGTGATGAATGGCCTCAAGGCTGTAGGGGATGTAGAGAAAGGTATAAGGCTGGTCTTCAGCCAAGATCTCCTGCACCCTGTAGTAGATCCTCTTTCGTTTCTCCTTGTCCAAGGTGTATCTTCCTTCTTCGAGCAACCGGTCAAGCTCTTCGTTTTTATAAGAGATAAAATTTAACCCTGGAGGGTTTATCTTGCTTGAATGGAAGATGTCGTAGAGGTCTGGGTCAAGCCCAGTTGTCCAACCAAGGATAACTGCCTGAAACCTCCTCTTGTCGATAAACTGATGGATGAGCGTTGTCCATTCAACCACCCTTATGTTTACCCTTATCCCAATTTTGCTTAGCTCCTGCTGAACGATCTGAGCGGCAAGAAGCCTTGAAAGGTTCCCATGGTTGACAAGCAGAGTAAACTCAAAGGGCTTCCCATCTTTATAGAGCCATCCATCCTTACCCTTAACAAAGCCAGCCTCTTGCAATAGGCTTAAAGCCTTATTTGGGTCGTAGGGGCAGGTTTTTTCAATCTCTGGATTGTAAAACCAAGCATCTGGCTTATAGGGTCCGTAAGCTGGTATACCTTGCCCAAGGAGGGCACCTTCAACCACCTTCTTTTTATCTATGGCGTAGCATAGGGCAAGCCTAACCCTTTTGTCAGCAAAAAGAGGGTCCTTAAGATTGTATCCGATGTAAGTATAACTAAAGGAAAGGTATTTGTAGACCTGAAACCGTTCTTTCAGTTCCCTATCCCTTTCTATACGGAAGTATTGAAGAGGAGTTAAGGATATCCAGTCAAGTCCTCCAGCCCTTAGCTCGAGGAAAAGGGTCGTTGGGTCTGGAATAACCCTAAAAAGGACCTGGTCTAAGTAAGCTCTACCCTCGGAATATAAAGGATTTACACCAAGCTTTAGGCTACTTCCCCTTTTCCATTCTACAAACTTAAACGGTCCATTCCCAACCGGTCTTTTACCAAACTCTCTTTGAATATAGCTTAGGTCTTTATCAGCTAAGAGATGGCGAGGTAGAACTACGAGATTTCCCCAGGAGATGAGGGCAAGGGCAAAGGGTCTTTTGTAGTAAACCCTAAAGGTGTGGTCGTCTATCACCTCAAAACGTTCTACCTCAAGAAAGTCGCTTGCATAAGGGGAGGGAGTCTTAGGATCAGTAATAAGCTTAAACCCAAATTCAACATCCCAAGCAGTGACTGGGGTGCCATCCTCCCACTTCGCATTTTTCTTTAGATAAAAGGTTATAACCCGTTGGTCCTTTGAAACTTCATACCTTTCAGCAAGGTCGCCAACGATAGATAGGTCCGGAGCATACTTAACAATCCCTCGGAAAATCAGCCCAGCAACCCTATGGCTCATAACATCTGTTGCCAGCATGGGCACAAGGATGCTTGCATCAGCTATCGTCCCAACAACCAAAGCATCCCCATAAGAAGGTTCCTCTTGCACCATCTCTTTCGAAAAGGAAAATGATTTTTCAATTAAACCTTTAGAATTGTTTACGAAAAACAAAGAAGCTAAAAAGAGGAGAGCAACTAAACCTAAAAAAAGCTTCTTCCTCAAGGGCTAATCTCCTTTAAGAGGAAATACTTTAAGTGGCGTGTACTTTGGTCCGGTAGGGCTAAGTTTGCTCTCAAAAAGGATGAGCTCTTCAACTGGGAAGCTTTTTCCTTTCAAAAATTGAGCTTTTTTGGCCAATTCTTGAACAAATTCATGGTAGGCTGAGCGGTCCTTTAGCTCTTTTAGCCTAAAGAGGGTGATGTGGGGATGAAAGTCCCTGTCTTCCAGCTTAAAGCCTATTTTCTTAAAATCCTTGGAAAGCTCATGAACAAGCCTCTCTAAGGTATTTGACCTTTCCTCACAACCAAGGAAAACAACTCGAAAATCGCCCTTTTTGGGAAAACCTGAAATCTCCGTCAAAAATAGTTCAAAGCAAGGAAAGTCCTTTACTCTCTTTTCGCAGACCAGAACTATCTTCTCAACCTCCTTTTCAGGAATGTTTCCGAAGAAAAAAAGGGTAAGGTGAAAGTTTTCCTCCTCTACCCATTTGAGGCGGGCAAAAGGTTGCTCTTGTGTCTTCAGCTTAGAAAGTTCTTTCTTTAAGCTCGAGGGCAAATCTATAGCGAGAAAGGCCCTCACCATAAACTAAATACCTCCTTAGCATATCAAGGGCGGTGTAGCTTGCAAGCTTCTGAACCCAGGTTCTTTCACCGCTAAACTTAAACCTAACGGATATGGCTTTAGACCCTGTGCCAAGGGCAATGAAAACTGTGCCTACTGGAAGGTCATCGGTTCCACCAGTTGGACCAGCAAGGCCTGTAATTGCCAAGCTATAATCAGCCTTGCTTTTTTCTAAGGTCCTTTTTGCCATCTCAAGAGCGGTTTCATGGCTATAAACGGTGTGCTTAGCGATCGTATCTTCGCTTACGCCAAGAACCTCGACCTTACTTCTTTCCGAATAGACTACAAAGCCCCTATCAAAGTAGTTTGAGCTCCCTGAAATGCTTGTTATTAGACTTGCAAGTTGACCTCCAGTGCAGGACTCTGCTACAGCTATCCTTTTTCCTTTCTCCAAAAGAAGCTCCCCAACAAGAACAGGCAAAGTCTTATCCCCCTCGGAAAGGAATTCAAACTTAAATCTTTCTTTCAACTTCTCTTTCACTTTTTCTATGAGACTTTTTTGGTGTAAGCCCCCTCGGTTCTCTCGGTATGACAAATTTGAGGCTCGGGATGACAAAGTGGATGCCTGCAAAATAAGCTTAACTTCCGGCCCCTCAGGATAGTAGCCAACTTCAAGCTTCTTTACTTTATCTCCTAAAGAATTTTGTAGGAATGAATTCAAATCCGTCTCGTTTAAGTCAAAAAACCTAAGGATGGCAAGTTCACTTCTATTCTCGGCTCTAACATTTAAGAGCTCGGGTAAAACTTTATTCTTTAGCAAGGCTTTAAACTGAGAAGGAACACCAGGGAGGAAAAAAACAGGCTTTTCTTTTACCAAAAGCTTAAAACCAGCCATGGTAAGGTCTTCAGAAAGAAGGATGCTTCCTTTAGGAAGAAGAGCTAGCTTTCTTGCCACCTCAAAGGATTTGACGTATTCTCTGTTTTTCTGCAAAGCTGAGAGCACCTCAGCCCTTTCTTCGAGTTCAAGGTCAAAGGCTTGGGATGCCGCAAGCACGGTTAAGTCATCGTCCGTTGGACCAAGCCCTCCTGAAACTATGATAAAATCATACTCATCAACAAGTCTTTTAAGCGCCTTGACGATTAGAGGAACATCATCCGGAACAACCACTACCTCACCAAGCTTAAATCCATAAGCTTGAAGAGCCTCCCCCGCAACCTTGGCGTTCTCATTGACGACCCTCCCATAAATAAGCTCATGACCGATGCAAAGCAGAGCTGAAAGCATGAAAACTTACTAAAGATGGTTTTTAAATATGATGATAAGAAAAAGTATTAAGGCGGTCAAGAGACCAGCCGCAAGGTCATCCATCATGATCCCAAACCCGCCCTTCATCCTCTCAAGCCTTCTTAAAGGCGGGGGCTTGCTTATGTCGATTATTCTAAACAGGATAAAGGCGAGAGCAAAGTCAAGAAGGCTTTTTGCCACGAAAACCGAAAGATAAGAGCCTGCTATTTCGTCAATTACGACCTCATCAGGGTCCTCATCCTGAAGAGCTTTGCTTGCAACCTCTGCGGTGATGATGCCTAAAAGCGTGAGAAGAAAAAAGATTATTAGCTTGAACCCAAAGGATAGGTCTTTAGTGAAGTAGGCAAGGATTATTCCTTCAAGGGAGCCAAGGGTCCCTGGCATGGGTGGAATAAACCCTATACCAAGCCCTGAGGCTAGAACTAAGCTAACCCTTTCTGAAAGGGTCCCTTTTAAGCTCCCTTTCAAACTCCTCAAACCTCCCCTGTTCAATCAAGGATTTCAAATAAAAAAGGTAGACCTTAACCTTAAGTCTCTCTTCCTCCTTCATGGAACTAAGCTTTAAAGTAAGCTCAGCCTCTTTTTCTTTGTATTTTTGCAGGGCTGAGCTTCTTAAGGCTGAAAGTGTCTTATCAAGCTTCTCGTTAAGGACTTTAGCTTCCTTGGCTAAGGTTTTTAGCTTTTTTTCAGACTGAAAATAGAGCCTTTCTGAGTAGAGTTTCTTAGCTTCTTGCCANTCCTTTTCAAACTTTGCAAACTCATGGGGCAAATACTTTTCTGCCCCTTTTGCCTTAAGGGCTGAGATTGCCTCTTCCACTTCTTGGTATAGGGAAGAAGGTTTAGGATGAAGCTTNACCCATCTTCCNACAAGGGGCACATCAACAAGCATCACCTTTACCCTTTCAAAGGCGGCATCCTTAAAATCAGAAAGACCTCCCTTTATGTTCTCACCGCAACCTGAAAGGAAAAGTAAAACAAGAAGAAGGCTCAAACACTTAAACCTATCAATTCTTAGACCCATTCTCAGGTCCATTGCTTTGCTTACCCTCGCTCAAGGGCAAAACCTTAGCTTCTTTAAGAAGGGGGATAAGGCTTTGACAGATTTCATCCCATTTAGCTTGTCCTTCCTCTACTTTATCCATAAACTCTTCAAGAGAGCGAGTAAACTCTTCAGACACATAGAAAGGATACCGGGAAACCAAGTATTCATAAACCTTTTTTCCAAGAGGAGTAGGTATGAGCCCGCCTGTTTTTAGCTCATAGATATAGCGCCTGGCAAGAAGGGTAGAGACGATCTCCGCATAGGTTGATGGTCTCCCAAGCCCTCGTCTTTTCATCTCTTGAATGAGTGTTCCCTGGTTGTAAAGATAGGTTTTTGGAATGGCTTTAAGTTCGGCTGCAAGCTCCTTGAGCAAGATTGACCCTTCAACATCACCCAAAAGAGGCTTAAGAGCCTGGATTTTACCCCAAATGCGATCAAAGCCAGAATCCAAAACCTCCCACACCACCTCTTCTTGCCATTCATAGGAGGGCACTTTAAAGGTGAGCTTTGCCTTTTGGACTCTTGCCTTTTTCATCTGGCTGGCCATAAATCTTCTAAAAATGAGGTCGTAGAGCCTAAAGCTATCCCGAGCATTCTTAAAGCTTAAGAGTCCATGAGCCACTCTAAGCTTTATCTCGGCAACATCCCAAGGGTTTGTTGGTCTAATGCCTTCGTGGGCACCAGGGGAAGTCCACTCTCTTGGATAGAAGTAGTCTTCACCAAAATTTTGCGAAATAAAGGGTTTGGCTACCTGGAATCGCCCTACCTCAGAAATCCTTGTAGAATCCGTGCGGTGATAGGTTATCAATCCTAGCTCGAAGAGCTCCTGAAGAAGGGACATGGTATGGGAAGTAGAGAACCGTAACAACTGAAAGGCCTCCTCAAGAATAGTATCTGTAGTGTATGGGGGAGGGGTGAAACTTCGTCCTCAAAAAACTCCTCGACCTTTAAGGTTAAACCATCTTTTAGCTCCTCAAAAACCCTTTTAGCCAGAGCTTCCTCTTCAAAGTCGTGATAAAACTTCGTCTCTCCGATGGTAAAGGTAAGGCGGTATTTGTTCTGTTTAGCCTCTTCTGCCCTTTTTATCACCCAGCCAAGGACAGGAGTCTGAACCCTTCCTGCAGATAGGGTATGCTTATTGAAAGCCTTCCAAAGCTCCTGAGAAAGAGTAAAGCCTACCCATCTATCCGCAACTCTTCTTGCAAGTTGAGCCTTAACCCGGTTGAGGTTAAACTCTTGAGGGGCGGATAAGGCAGCACGCAAAGCTTTAGGAGTTACTTCGTGAAACTCTAAACGCTTGATCAAGCTCTGGAAGGGACGAAGGCTAACGAAGAGGTCATAGGCTATCTTTTCTCCTTCAGCATCAGGGTCAGAGGCCACAAAGATGCCATCCACGCAATAAGAAAGCCTTCTTAAGTCTTCGATTATTTCCCACTTATCAAAGATGTCCTGTTTCTCCTCTATCTCATCATCTACAAGCTGGTCTCCTGTTTCTTTGTCCAATTTTATGCTGTCAAATATGGGGTAGAAGTGACGGTTTTCCGGCAATACTCCGAAGATCCCCGTCCTTTTGACAAGATTGTAAACATGCCCAAGGGAGGCACACACAGATAAAAGCGTATTCTCAAGAGGAATTTCATAGACTACGACGGTGTTTAGACGCCGGACGCTTGGCTTCCCAAAAAAGTTGGCGATAGTCTTTGCCTTGTGAGGAGACTCTACGATTAGAAGATAATTCTTAAAATCAAGTTCCTTTGTCTCAAGGCTTGTCCGTTCCTCTTCAACCCTTTTCAGAAGGGAGACTGCTTCCTCCTTGGTTATCTGTTTAAGGCGTGGCTCCTCCCCAAGATAAAAACGGAGCCTCTTTTCAAGACTTCGCAGAGCCTTTGGACTGTCAACGAGAATTATAGATAATCCAGGAAGTAAGCCCTTAGCTGTAAGTCGTGAGACCCTTCCTGAACCCTGAAGGTAAACTTGAGCATTTCCCACAACCAAAGAGGGACGCCCCTCTTCATCAACGGTGAGATATACATCTTCCCTTTGGTTCAAAGCAGAAATAAAAGCGGGATTGCTCAATCTTTCTTCAAGAAAGCCCTTAATCTGTAAAAGCCTCTGATACAAGCCTTCATACTGAGGGAGCTGCTCGGGCTTCATCGTAAGGTAGCGTTTGAGATAGGAGATGTAGGAGAGCGCTTTTATTCGCTCCTCCTCCGTCTCAAAAAGGGGCATGAGGTTAAGGAGTAGGTTGTAAAGATGGGAGGGCGACTCTTCAAGGACAAGACGGTCCCTTTCTTTGCTTAAGGGGAGAAGATGCTTTGGAACGCCAACGAAAATAGCATACTTTAAGGAAAAGGGAAGGTCTATTCCACGAAGAAGAGGGTTAGAAAGATGAGAAAGCCCAACCGCTACCTCAACCTTGCCTTCCCGAAGAGCCGAGAGCAGTTCTTCTTCTTTCAAGGAAAGATAGGATGCGCAGTTTATACCCTTCTCTTTTAGAAAAGCTTCAGCGAACTCAACACCCTCCCTCCCGAAAGATTCTTCAACAAAAACAAGCCCGCCCTGACCAAGACTTAAGCAAAGTTGAGCTGCCTCATTAAGTAGATAGGATAAAGCCTCTTTTTTATCGGAAGGGACCTCACACAAAATATAGGTATCTTCCACCTTTCTTAAGGTCGAGACAAACCTTGTTATCTCAAAACCAAGGAGGTTTCTAAAAAGCAAGACCCGGTTAGTCTTTGGTCTTAATGTTGCTGAGGAAACTATAAGCTGTTTATGCTTCTTCTCATGCCTTTTTCGGATCTTCTGTAAGCTTTCAAAGTCCTCCTCTTCTTTGTCTCGTTTCAAGGCAAGGGCTATTTCCTCATCAGTAAAACCAAGAAGTTTAAAAAGTTGATCAACATTCTTTCCGCTCTTTAGCAGAGAATCTACATCATCGATGAAGAGCAAAGAAAAATCAAGGTTTTGAAGGAGCTCAAAATTCCTATGCATAAAGTTAAGCGTGCAGATAAATACATCAAACTTCCCTTCAACAAGTAACTCCTTTTCCTTGTTGTGTCCTTGGTAAGAAAGGATCCGCTTTGCCTTGATTCTGGTTGATGGTGTTCTATCAAGCATGGTCCGAAGTCTTTGTTCTACTTGTGTGACAAGCATTTTTGTGGGAACGATGATCATGGATTTTCCGTGAGTGAGTAGGCAGGCAAGAAGCCCGAAGGTGGTTTTTCCTGTGCCCGTTGGGGCAAGAATAGCAAAGGATTCCCCCAAAAATAGCCTCTTTGCCCAGTTCACCTGAAGAGAAGAAGGCTTACTTTGAATTATCTCCTGAAAGAGCTCCCGAAAAATCCTTACTTTTTCCTCAACATGAAGAAGGGTCTTAAGCTTTTCTAAAGAATTATTCTTTTTAAGATGAAGGAGAAGGCTTTCAATGTCCCGACAAGTTATATCCTCGGGAAGACATTTTTCGCAGGGTAGACCCTTTGAGAGCCGTTCATCGGAAATTAAACCCCCGCAGTTTGGACATCCATGAGCTATGTAAAAAAGCATGTCTTATAACATAAATGAAAAATGAATCTTGCCAAGGGTCAAGGTAGAAAGAGGTCTCTCTCTAAACGCTTCTTAAGAAAGAAAAAGATAAGAAAGACTAAAAGTGTAAAACTAAAGGCAATAATTATCTTTTTAGGGTTACCTTCATAGACTAAATCTCCCTGAAGGGCCATAATAAAAGCGGTTGGAGCCCGACCTAAAACATTTGCGGTAATAAAACTTGGGTAGGAGACCTTTAAAAGTCCGAGCACATAGTTCAGCACATCCTTTGGGAAACCAGGTATAAGGTAGGCTAAAAAAAGACCAAACAGTCCTCCCCTCTCGACCAATCTTTTGACCCTAAGAAGCATAGTGCTATCTTTTAGGCGGTTCTCATATCGTTTCCTAAAAAACCGGCCAATCGTATAGGCAAGGCTCGAGCCGATAACAGTCCCTGTAAGATGAAGAAAAAAACCAAGCTTTGCCCCAAAGATAAACCCAGCAACAAACCCTGCCTCACCAGGCAAAGGAGCAACAACTATCTGAAGGGCTTGAAGGAAAATGTATACAAGAGCGCCTAAATAAAGATTTTCTTCTGCTATCTGCCTTAAAACTTCCCTCTCGTTCCAAAGGTTAACCAAAGTCTCGACCATCAAACACCTCTGAAAAGAATCTCCATAAGGTCATAGAGATGTCTAATCTTTACCAATTTTAGGGAGCTTTTAACCTCAAGCCCGCGGTAGTCGGCAAGGAAGGCTTGAGTAAAGCTTTTTCTTTCTGCTTCTTTAAGCCTCTGGGTAAGGTTTAACACCGGCTTTACCTCCCCTTTAAGCCCGATTTCTCCAAGGTAGACTGTTCCCTCGGGCAAGGGTTTATCAAGATATGAGGAAAGGATGGCTACCGCCACTGCAAGGTCAGACGCCGGATCCCGAAGGGTTAGCCCACCTGCAACCTTTACGAATACATCATGCTCCCTTAAGGGAAGACCGAGTGTCTTCTCAAGGATTGCGCAAAGAAGCGTAAGCCGAACATGGTCTATCCCTACCGCTTGTCTTCTTGGGACGGCTAAAAAGGTCTTTATGGAGAGGGCTTGCACCTCAACAAGAAGAGGTCTTGTTCCTTCAAGGGCGCAAAAGACGGCTCCCCCTCCCCTTGGCAAGAAGAGGTCTTCATACTCCTGATGGGGCTTTAGTCCCTCACCAGTCATAAGAAAAACTCCTACCTCGTTCACCGAACCGAAGCGGTTTTTCACCGCTCGAAGAAGCCGATATTCGCTTTCCTTTTCCCCCTCAAGATACAACACTACATCTACCAAATGCTCAAGGACCTTTGGTCCCGCTATCAGCCCCTCTTTTGTAATATGCCCTATAGCCCATACGGTTAGGCCCTTTTCCTTGGCAAGACGCATAAGGAAGTTTGCGCACTCCCGCACCTGAGAAACGCTCCCCGGAGAGCTTGAAAGCTCTTCAAGATAAACCGTTTGAATGGAGTCCACAAAAAGGTATTGAGGGTTTATCTCTTCAATAATCTCAGGAAGAAGACTCAAGTTTGTTTCTTGACAGAAGTAAAAGTTAAGGTTTACGCCAAGTCGTTCTGCACGAAGCCTCACCTGCTCTGGAGACTCTTCAGCAGAAAGATAGATAACCCGAAAGCCTTTATCGGTAAGCACACCAGCAATCTGGGTGAGAAGGGTAGATTTTCCGATGCCAGGGTCTCCGCCAAGGAGGATGAAGGATGAGGGCATAATACCCCCTCCAAGCACATGGTCAAGCTCGGAAATCCCAGTTAAAACCCTTTCCCTTTTTTGCCCTAAGACCTCGGCTAAAGAAAAAACCTTTGGTTTTTCTGAAGAGGACTTGCGAACCCTTTTAGAGCTTGCGAAGGGCTCCTTCTCTTCTACGAAGCTATCAAAGCTTCCGCAGGAAGGGCACCTCCCAAGCCACTTCAAAGACTTATATCCACATTCCTGACAGTAGAAGCTCATCTTTCAACACCTACATAAACCCCTCTCCAGATGCTGTATACCCCTCTTTTACCATAAAACTCATATTGGACCGTTTCAAGATGGATTGGGCTCTCAAGATAAGTCGGTTTATCTGTCCATTTTTTTACCAAAAGAACCTCTTTCCCTCTTAGCATCTCCGCATCCCTCCAAATATGATACTGATTTTTGGCCTTACTCCCTTTCTTAACTACATAAACCTTAGGCTTATCCTTGAGATAAAAAGCAAGCCAGCTTGCCGACTCCCTTCCTGAGGTCAAAAGAGGTATATCCTTCCGATAATACTTCTCTACAGCCTCGGCAAGCTCCCTCCCACCATAAAACTTAAAAAGAGACCTTGCTACCTCCGGACCAAACAGGTCAGGCTTTTTGGGTAAGACAAGAATAGCCAAAGACAAAAAGAAGCAAATGATAAGGTTTAGAATGACAAGTCTAAGATAAAGTTGTCTCGATATGGCTAAGGCTAGGGTAAAGAAATAGGCGGAAAGGAAAAAAGGGGCAACCCAGTTTACATTCATCTGAAGGATAAGGCTCAAAGGAATTAACCCCAAAAGGGGCAAAAAGGAAAGGATGAATAAAAGGTTTATTAGCTTAAACTGAAAAAGCTTATCATCAGGAATGGGAAGGTTCTCTCTCCTAAAAAATCTTCCTAAGACCTTAGCGTAGCGAAAGGAAAGGTAAAAGAATAGGGGGAGAAGAAGCGGTCCGTAGAGGAAAAATACTCCGGAAAGGAATTTTCCTACTTCTTTAAGAGGAGGAAAAAGCCTTGAGAAGGATTCCCCGGTGTGCTTTATCATGACTAATCCATGGTTTAAGTTCCATAAGATGTTGGGTAGGATCAAAATAAAAGAAACTCCAATCAAGATTAGAGTTTGTTTCGTTTTAAGCAAATCTCGCTCAAAGAGAAGAAGATAGAATAGAAAAAGAGCCAAAAAGGCGAGCATGGTTTGCTTGGTTAGAAGACCAAGACCGATTGAAAGCCCAAGGTAGAAGGCTGAAAGGGTATTTCTCTTTTCTAAAAAGTAGGCACCAAAAAATAGGCTTGCTATCCAGAAGAAAAAGAGGGGTGGGTCGATGGTCATGATAAAGCTATAAATAGTAAGAATGGGGGTAAAGCAGAGGGTAAAAAGGATGAGCCTTACTCTTAGCCTATCAAAGTATCTGTAAAAGAAATACATGGCAAAAAGAAGACTAAAGACGCGAAAAAGGACTGCTCCCACTCTAACTCCAAACTCGGTGTCTCCGAATAGGCTTGTTGTCAGTCTTATAATCCAAGCAACCATGGGAGGCTTGCTATAGTAGCCAAAATCAAGAGCCCTACTCCAGTCCCAATAGTAAGCTTCATCATAAGAGAGAGGAAGGTTTAACTCCCCAAGATAAAGGATAAGAAATGTGCTGTAGAGCCAGAGGAAAAAGCCTTCCCTGCTTACCAGAAAATCAAGAAACCCCTTTTTAGAGCCTTCTCCCATAGTTTTTCGTAATCCTTCCTGAAATAATTCTTGAAATAATTCCCAAAAATATTCCTAAAATACTTCCAAAAAAGAAGCCCCCCAAGACATCAAAGGGGAAATGGTGTCCTAAGTATACCCTTGAGAGACCAATAAGAATAGCTGTCGGAAGCGTCAGAAACAAGGTTTGCCTCATCAGAAAAAAGGTATAAACCGTTAAAAAGCCAGCGTTTGTAGCATGGCAGGAAGGGAAGGAGCGTGTCTTCTTGTTTATTGGTTTTTCAAGAAAGACAAACTTCCCTTCAGGAGTATAATAGTAAACCTTTTCAAGGCTAGCAAAGGGACGCTCCTTTCCAAAGATGGGTTTTAGGATGTGACTACAGCTATAGTCTGAAATGCCATACCCCAAGACCAAGAAGAAAAAAGCAACGACTATAGTCCCTACACTTTTTCTCCATGCTAAAGGAAGGACGGCTACCAGGAAGGCAAATAGGAAGAGTAAAAAGGCGTATGAGCTTGTGAAAAAAGGCAAAATGGCATCAAAGAATGGAGAACGTGCATGGTTTATCAAGTAAAAAAGCGCTTGGTCAAAGCGTTCCATCGTAGAATTTATTATACTTTGTAGAGGCTATTTTTTCAGCTCTTTCAGGCTTACTTGACAGCAACCTCAACCGGGTTTAACTTTAAATCATGAGTGTCAACAAGGTTATCCTCGTTGGAAGGCTTGGGGCAGACCCTGAGATTCGCTACACCCTTGAAGGAAAGCCGGTAGCCACAATGCGTATTGCCACGAATGAGGTTATAAACCGTCGAGGAACTAAAGAAACCCTCACGGAATGGCATAGGGTGGTGGCCTTTGGAAGGCTTGCCGAAATCTGTGGAGAATACTTAAAAGTTGGCACTCAAGTTTATCTTGAGGGAAAACTAAGAACAAGAAGGTTTGAAGACAAAGAGGGAAGGGAACGATACATCACTGAGGTTGTAGCTACAAACCTAAAGATCCTTGATAGAAGGGAAAATTCCAATAAAACGGCTGAATTCAAAAGCAAAGAAAGAAAAGCAAACCAGACAAAGAAGAACTCATTGACCTTTCCGAGGACTTTTCAAACTTTGAAGAGGACGACCTTCCTTTCTAATTAGCTTAGTTACCTAATGAACCCTTTTCTCGGCAGTCTCTTCAACTTCTTCTAAAATAAAGTCTACCTCTTCTAAAGCAGGCTCATCAAGCTCGAAAATTTCCCGGATCAGGCTCACAGCAAGCCTTCCCTCCTCGTGATAGCCTTCCTTCAAAAACTTTATGGGATAGTAGAGGATCTTCTGGACTAAAGATTGAGTAAGCACTTCTAAGGCTTTTACTTCATCTGGTGAGAGGTTTTGCAGACGCTTAAGCGTTTTTTCAAGCTCCTTTTTGCGAATAGCCTCTATCTTCTCAGTGAGCCTTCTTATGGTTGGATGAAGGCTTAGCTCTGCAAGCCAACGCTTCATCTTAAGCACTTCTTCTTCAATGATAACCTGAGCTCTCAGGGCTTGCGCTTGCCTATGTTTAAGGTTCTCGGCTACCACGGCTTGAAGGTCGTCAATGTTGTAGAGATAGACATTCTCTAAGGAGTTTACCTCAGGCTCTACATCCCTTGGGACGGCAATGTCAATGATAAAAAGGGGACGGTATTTTCGAGCCCGAAGGATGCTTGCCACAAGGTCTTTAGTTATGACAAATCCTTCAGCACCCGTTGAGGAGATCACAATGTCTGCTTGGGTCAGAACTTCTTTGAGCTCAGAAAGATGATAGGCTTTTCCTTTAAACTTCTCGGCAAGCTCAACCGCCTTAGAAAGGGTACGGTTGGCAATAAGGATTTTGCTTGCCCCATGCGTTAAGAGATGGGTGCAGGCAAGCTCAGCCATCTCCCCTGCTCCAATAAGGAGCACTGTTTTATCAGAAAGGCTCCCAAGGATCTTTTTGGCAAGGATGACCGCAGCGTAGCTTACTGAAACAGCACCGCCTCCAAGACCGGTCTCCGTCCGAACCCTCTTTGCCGTAAAGAAACACCGATGAATAATCTTGTTCAGGAAAAGCCCAGTGCTTTTGTACTCAAGAGCTTTTCTATAAGCATCCTTCATCTGCCCAAGGATCTGAGGCTCACCAATAACCATGGAATCAAGCCCGCAAGCCACCTCAAAAAGATGCTTTATCGCAAGGTCATCTTCATACACATAAAGGTAGTTTGTAAGCTCCTCTTGATTGATCCCTGCAGAACTTGCTAAAAACTTCTTAAATTCTTCTAAAAACTTATCCTTTGCCTGTTTCTCAACAACCACGCAGAATTCAACCCGGTTACAGGTAGAAAGAAAAAAGGCTTCCTTGAACAAACCCTTTAGCCTTTCTCGCAGAAGTTGAAGAGGGTGCGAGGTTGTCTTGACAAAGGAAAGCTTCTCTCTAATTTCAACTGGAGCTGTCTTATGGTTTAGCCCAATAAGAAGGATAGTATAATCAGCGAGCATAGGTGTGAAACCCCTCTTCATATAGATTAATCACAA
>JGI20131J14367_1000035_pt1 | contig 16477 bp, 12 predicted proteins | sample ConCONMetagenome_FD_14367 | JGI IMG/M metagenome (IMG submission 14367)
GAGGTTGAGCTTGTACCAGAACACTACACAAGCAAGGAGTGCTCGGTATGCGGAGAAGTACATGAGAACGGTAGGATTTACAGAGGCTTATATGTATGCAGGAGGAATGAGAGAAAAATAAATGCGGATGTGAATGCAGCACTAAACTTGGCAAGAAGAAATGGATACAGGATAAGGATAACGAGGAAGACTGAAAGCTACCTTGTAACACATAATGGTGTAAGACCATTAATCCCTCACCAGGGGGCTAACACCCAAGACCCAGAGATTCGAAACCCCGCCCTTCAAAGGCGGGGAGTGGTCATAGGCTAAAGTAACCCCCGCTATCTAAGCTCATAGTAGCCCCTCAAAATGGCTAACAGTCTTTGGAGCTCTAACATCGAGGGTTTTTAGCTATGGTTTGAAGCTCTTGAGGTTTAGGGTTCCTCGTGATACTCAATGGTTATTTTGAGTTGTTGACCCTACATTAGAATTTCTGTGGTTAGTGCTAGCTAGTAACCCGGGTTTGATGGTGGTCTAGTTGGGGGTGGTGTTTGGTGCGGGGGGTGGGATTTGAACCCACGCAGGCCTACGCCATCGGGTCCTCAGCCCGACCCCTTTGACCAGGCTCGGGCACCCCCGCTCCACTTAACCTATGTATTTGTGATGGGGGTTTTAAAGCTCTCCTTTCATACTTTAGGGTAGGTTGATTAACGTGTCGGGCGAGGCTGAAGTGGCTGTTGCTGTGAGAGTTTCAAGTTTAGGGGATCTTGCTAGGCTTGCTTCGAGCGCTGCTCACATGATGGTTGTTATGCCCATCTACAGGTTTAGGTATAGGGGTAAGGTTGTCTACGTCATTCAAACAATATACAAGGACTTCTACAAGCTTTACGGAATCCCGGTTATCTACTACCACGTCTCGGAGGACGACGGATTGGAGGCTTCAAAGGCTAAGTATTTGTTAATTAAGGTTGACGAGATGGGGGAGAAGGTGGAGATTACAGATAGAACTAAACCTGGCTGGATAGGAGTTCCACTAGTTAACCTAGAGTCAAAGCCCCCCTTCATACCAGATGATATAGTTTAGTAAACCACGCCTTCCAAGAGGGCGGTTGAGGGTATCACATGATATTTGGAGCGTTAGGCTCTAAATCCTAGGGAGCATGTTATAAGATGGAGCTGTGATGAGGCTTAATTGAAACGACCCCTCCCCGCCTTTAAAGGCGAGCTTTGCTAAGCTTGAATATCAAGGGCTTGGAGATTGCGGGATTCAAACCCCCCGGCTCGGGGTTCGCCCCCTTCTACGAGCACCGCGTATCCCTAGGCTGTTGTAGTTTTCTGATTGAATTTAGATGTCTATGATTGGATGTGATTATCTTTAAGTTAGTGTATGGGTGTTAAGCTTTGGAGCTTCAGGTATGTTCTGGTTTTAGATTGTGTTATTTTTAAGCTTTAGGATTTGGACTCCTAAGTGGTGCTTCTCGGTTGACCTACTCTATTGTAGCTGTTGATGTCGAGAGGGGGGATATTGGTGTTGGTGTTGCATCTAAGTTTATCGCGGCTGGCAGTATAGTTCCCTGGGTTAAGCTTGGCGTCGGTGGTGTTGTTACGCAATCCTGGGCTAATGTTAAGTTTGGGCCTTTGATATTGAGTTTGCTAGAGCATGGTTTCAGCCCTAGGAGGGCTGTGGACGCTGTGCTCCAAGGCGATCCTAGGAGGGAGTTAAGGCAGGTTGGTGTTGTTAACGCTAGAGGTGAGGCTTACGCGTTTACAGGGAGGGAGTGTATAGGTTTTGCTGGACATATAGTGGGCGAAGGCTATGTAGTCCTAGGTAACATCCTAGCCGGTCCTCAGGTCTTAGAGGAGATGTCTAGAGCTTTTGAGAGCACTAGGGGGGAGCTTGTGGATAAGATCCTAGCATCGCTCATAGCTGGCGATAGAGCTGGGGGGGATAGGAGGGGTAAGCAGAGTGCAGCAGTAATAGTAGTTAGACCCTGTGGAGGCTATGGAGGTTGCGAGGAGGGGGTTGGTAAATACGTGGATCTAAGGGTTGACGACCATCCAGACCCGGTAAGGGAGCTTGAGAGGCTCTTCAGGATATGGGAGATATCTGTGTTAACAAGAGAGGACCCCAACGATGTGGTTGAACTCTCAGACGTAGCTGAGGAGGTGCAAAAAGCGCTAGCAAAACTAGGATATTATAAGGGGCCCGTGACGGGAGTATTAAATCCTGAAACCACAGAGGCCTTAGAGGCCTGGATGGCTGTAAACAATTTTGAGAATAAGATTAGGAGAGATGGGAAGCTATGGGGTACAGTATATAGGTTCCTCTTAGAACAAGCTAGGGAGAGCACGCATCACTAGCCAGAATGGGGGACGCGAGGTCTCAGTCTATGGGAGTGGAGCTCTCCACACCATATAACCTGGTAGAAGCTTCTGGAAAGCTACTCGGGCTAGATGCTTACTTCTGGAACAAGCTTAGTACCCCCTATAGGAGAGTTTTACTAATTAGGAATGCTAGAGATCTTAGTAGAGAACCTACAGGTTGTACGCTTAACTTCGAAGTTAACGTTGAAGATCAAGTTAGAGAGCTGGCTGAGATCGCTAACATAGTAGCTCCTCTAGGTGAGAGCAGGAGGGGTGTCCCCCTCTCGCTATTAAGGGTGGCATCGTTAATAGTACCTATAGGGTTGTGGAGAAAGCCTGGGAGTCTCGTGTAAACTCTATGGTTGTAGATGAGGTTGAGATAGCTAAGATCATAGCTAGAGGGTTGTTAGGAATAGGCTCTCTTAAACCCCTAGGTGAGCGTATATGGTTAAATGTTAGGTTTAAGGGGGGATTTATAGAGGATAGGGTTTTGGGATTACCTCTCTAGAGCCTATAGTATGTTCTCATCTAGCCTAGTAGAGGTTGNAGGTGTGAGATTTCATTTAAGGGCTTGGGTGAATAGAGAGTAGTGGGGCTTAAGCCTAATGCCGGCTAACCTNCCTGCTGAGGCTAAGGCTAAGCTTGCTAAGTATAGTGAGGCTAGAACCGTTGAGGAGAAGATTAGAGCTCTCGAAGAGTTCATTAGTAGCGTTCCTAAGCATAAGGGTACTGAGAACATCATGCTATGGGCTAGGAGAAGGCTTGCAGAGCTCCGCGAGGAGTTGGAGCTTAGGAAGAGGAAGAGGGTTGGTGGAGGTGGTTTACAGTTTTTCGTTGAGAAGGCTGGCGTAGCTCAGGTTGTCATACTAGGACCTCCTAATGTTGGTAAAAGTAGTATCTTAGCAAAGCTTACTAATGCGAAGCCCGAGATCTCCCCCTATCCTTATACAACTAAAACCCCCGTCCCCGGCATGCTTGTCTACGAGGATGTGCAGATACAGCTTGTTGACACACCACCTTTAAACCTAGTTGATATTGATAGTAGTTTAAACAATAGGGTTTTAGGCTTAGCTAGGAACGCTGACGCCATAATCCTGGTTTTTAGTGTTGACTGCGGGGAGCTAGAGGAGGTTGTTAAAAGGAGTCTGAGCCTACTTGAGGATAGAGGTATAGTGGTTACACGACTTAAGGGTGTTGTGAGGATTAAGAAGAGTAGGGGTGTCGAGGGGGTTAAGGTCGTAGGGTCTGGGAGGCTCCTTGGTTTTACCGAGGATGAATTAGCAAAACTCCTAGCCAGCTATAGAATCTTCAACGCCATAGTTGAGGTGGAAGGGGATGTAACACTAGACGATGTAGAATCAGCGATAATAACGTCTAAGGTTTACAAACCAACCATAGTCCTGGTTAACAAGATAGACTTAGCAGAAGAGCCCGGAGAACTTAGAGAAGGTATCACACCTAATTCCAGCAGACGTCCCCGTAATCCCCGTATCAGCTGAGAAAAGCTTAGGCCTCAAAGTTTTAGGTGATATCTTATTTAAGAAACTAGATTTAATAAGAGTATACACTAAAAGTCCAAACAAGGAGCCAGATCCCAATCCTCTAGTAGTTAAAAGAGGTACGACGGTGATAGAAGTTGCTGAGATGGTGCATGTTAGGCTAGCAAAAGGCTTTAAATACGCAAAAATCTGGGGTAGAAGCGTTAAATATCCAGGTCAGAGAGTTGGAGCGGAGCACATACTAGAAGATGGGGATGTGGTGGAGATCCACGCTAGTTAAACTATAAGCAAAAGTTATTTACAACTGAAAAACCTCGCCTTNCAAGGCAGGGATGGAAAGAGATTTAATGCAATGTTGATAACATTGGAAGGTCGAGAGGAGCCGATGTGATAAGGGAGATCCCGATGATCCCACTGGGGCCGGGCCTCCCGGCCCTGAAGTTATAATGCCCCAAGCGTGGGAATCCGTTGGAAAGCTAAGGGGAGGTCTAGAGAGCCTCCCGGGGGGATGCGGGGAGGGGGTTGTTTGGTCTAGGAGATTATGTAGCCTATGTACGGGTATGCTAGGATTGCTGTCGACGTGAAGGCTATAAGTATGTTATCGTCTACAGGCCCTATTTCAAACCTCTCAACTATAACAGCTACTATTGCAGCTAGGAGGCCGTAGAACCCAGCGTATAGGAAGCCTACCGGTAGGCATACTATTGCCATGGCAATATTACCGTACCAATGCTTAGTTCTATAACCGAATAAGGCGTTCCTCACAATCCCTGTAACGGCATCACCATAGGATATGAATATAGCTGGTAGAACTGCTACGAAGGGATCTGGGAATACATGCCAGAGTATGAATATGGTTAAACCCCAGGCTAGGACGAAGTTAACCTCGAACATGTCATCAGGGGCTTGGAACCAGTAGAACGGCCGATACCTCCTAGCTAGGACTAGTAGCAGGGCTAGGGCAACGGATGCTAGGAGTGGGAAGAGGGGTGAGGTGTACAAATGTGGTACTAACACAGCTACTATACCCCCAGCGAACATGTGTATAAGCTTCCTAGAATAGTACCTAGCAGAATTCTCCGAGACGCCCCTTGAAACAAGGAGCTTGTAGACGAGTAGTGTAGCGAAGATCACGAGGAGGACGTAAAATGAGAGGATCACAGTGTATATGGCTTCAGCTCTATAGTCTAGGGGCTCTATAAAGCCAATGGCAACCACGCCAGGTCACCCGCTCTACCAGGATTAGAGGTAACCTCGATCTTTTAAATCTTAGATCCGCTAGGCCTGAGGGGGCTCGCCTCCCGGATTCCACTGCATCCGGGTCTTAGCTAAGTTAAGCTCGCTCACCGCCCTTGTACTTCTGCTTTCCCCGGGCGATTTTAAAGTTTACTAGCTATGCTACTCTCTCGATAGGTTTTCGCATATTGTTGACTCTCCTATATTCTTCACCATTAATGTTATACCTACAATTAGCCCTGCTAGCTTAGATAGTTCAGGTTTCGATGCTATGGTGTTTTCAGCTTCTACTCTTAGCTCCTCCGCTTGCCTCATTGCCATGGCTATCCTTCTACTACTCTTATTAGATAGTCCTCCGAACGTTTCAAAGAGCACTGTTTTCAGCTTTCTCACCATATCTGCTGGTGTCTCATCGAGTTTCAACAGCTCCCGGTAAACGTGTTCCAGCATTTGAGGGATCATTACCAGGGGTGCTGCCACACTCGGATCTACTGAGTCGGCCTCGCATATTGTTAATCCGTGTTTCCTCAAAGTCCTACCTATGGTCTTAGCTAGATCCACGGTCTCCACGATAAACCTCTCTATTACATCGGGGTTAACGGGTCTCACCTTAGCCTGCTCCACCACATCCATTAGCTCCTGGATCTTAGTATTATATTGTTTGATGAACCTTAAGGGATTCTCAGCCTCAACCCCATCGAAGGAGACCACTATCTCGTTAAACCCTACATTAACATTCCTAACCTTAGGATTCCTCTTAGCCTCCTCAATAAGCTTTAACACATTCTCTGAGGACTCGCTTTGAGGTAGCTGAGCTATAAACCTCTTATAACCTCTAACATAGAGGCATTCAATGAGGTGGGTTAAACCCGTCTCAAGAAGATGCTGAGGCACCTTCAACCTAATAGTCTCAGCCACCTGAATCATACTAGAATCCGGTGGGAATATCTTCAAATGACTGCCCTCATCAACTATGACGAGAGTATCACCAACATCTAAACCAAGCTTCTTAGCCCAGGATTTCGGTAGAGTCACAATTAAACTCGAACCCCCTAGCTTCTGAACACGCCTCTTTATAACATTCACACTCAACCCCTAACACCTTACACATGTTTATTATGTAAAACGGGCCTTAAATATCTTTAACAGAGTTAAAGAGCGGAGTAAAAAGGCTGGAAAACACATTAGACAACATCCTAAGCACCGGACAACTAGAGAAACGCGGCACAACATAGGAAACGCGGANGAGCTAATAGCAGAACTACCAAGAGCTATCTCTCAGCAGACAGTNGNCCACCGGCGCTTCATGACCGGCCATCTGCCTTCCAACGGCACAGCGTAAGACCCTTCACCGCAACGGCCCCCCATCCTGCCACCAGGGGCTCGCAGCCCTACTAATCTTGGAAACCTAGGGTCACCACCTAATAATTACAAGCTCAGAGGCTTGAATACCATCATGTTCTACGTGGTGGAGTTTTAAACCTAGAAACACCTAGTGATAGTGAGGTTAAGGTAACTGCAGATATTCATGGATATTTAAATTTGATGACAAAACTGCAACAACCTTTAATAGTAACTAACGTAATTTTGCTAGGGGGAGCTAGGGTCTGCAATATCTTCTGAGGAGTGGAGGGCTGGTGGTGTGTTGGTAAGTGGTGGTTTAGTAGAGGTCTTGATCTCGTTCTAGGAGGGTTAGGCTCGCTGTTTTCACCATTTTTAGCGCTATATAGTCTATGTTTCCCAGCGGTCGCGGTCTACTTATTGCTGTATCCACCTCTACTACTAGGTTTGCCCCGATATCCTCCACTCCTTTCACTTTATCCTTTACGACTCCTGTATCGGGCTCTACCGGGATTGTGGGCATTATGTATAGTTTTTCTCTGCTTCCGCTGGCTTCCACCGCCCCCCCTACGAGTATTATTGGTAGTCCCACCTCCTTACTTCTAGCTATTAGGAAGCTTGTCTCGACCTCAAGATCCATTGAGAACGTGTTAGGACCTATTTGCTTCGCGTCTCCGAGGAAGGGTGATTGGTATGGTAGAGCGAACCCCAGTATTATGTTAGCACCCCCCACTTGCATTAGCCTGAAGAACTCCGGGTATACTATGTCGTCTTCTACGAAGACCCCTATTGTTGCATCGAGTTTCTCTAAGCGTATTAGACCTGGTAGCCTCCCACTACTTATCCCTGCTTCTTCCTCCAGTTTATTCAAGCTAATCTTCCTATACCTCCCTATAACCTCCCCCTTCGGGGATGTCGCTATAACAGTTAGATATATTTTAGGCCCTGCTCTCTCAACAATTGGCCCCCCTATTATGTAGACGTTATACTCTGAACTCCACCTAGACATTGTTGTAATCGCGCTAGTGTGCCTTGATTTAGTGGAGTCGGCCGAGATCCTCTCAGCATTACTCCACACAAACCTTCTAACCTTACTAGACTCGTACGCTGAAAGGGGGCCCGTGAAGGGGTATGCAGGTAGTACCACTACGTCAACGTTACCGTGAGCCTTCATAAGCCTGCCTATAGCCTCCTCAAGCTTCCTAGCATTACTCCTCTTAGCATCTAACCTTACCCTCTCGTGTATAACGCCAATTACCACCCTCATGGGTTAAACCTCTCCTCCCTCAAACACTCTTTTAGCTCTCTCTAAACACTCTCTAAGCTCTCCTGGAACCTCCTCTTGCACCCTCCTCTCACTAAGCATGACAAGCCTTATAGGGAGGGAGAGTCCCTCTATCTCCTCATAGATCTCGTTTAAAACTTCAACCCACCCTCTCCTACCTTCTTCAACCTCGTCCATAAGCCTTTCCAGGATTCTCGTCCTCTCCTCTGATATGAGCTGTGGGACCCTCCTCAGATGGTGTGCTAGGCGTCCGTATAGGTCTTCTGAAGCCGCAGCTAGATCTTCTACTAGGAATTTGAATACATACCTACCCCTCCTACTAGCAACAATATAACCTCTCGGCTTCTTCAACGGCACTACGTAGCCCCTCTTGATGAGGGTTTCAACTATCTTAGCGTACGTGCTAGGCCTCCCTATACCCCTACTCTTCATCTCCTCTACAAGCTCCCCTTCTGTGTAAGGCTGTCTGGCTCTAACCCTCCTAAATCTAACTCCAACATTTAGATATCCAGGCTTAAGAGGCTCCTCTACCCTCACGCTACCCCAGATGAGTGTGAACCCCCTACTAACGTCACCTCCGGCTCCAAACCCCAGTATCCTGCTATGATCTAGCTTGTGGCCTAGCAAGTCTATAGCATACCTAGCCTTTACCACAACAGCTTCCCTCATCTGGCTTGCTATAAACCTCCTGAATATCATATCATATAGTCTGAGGTGCCTCTGGGTCAGCCTACCGGGGAGCTCTAACGCCCCCTCCTCTACTAGTAGTTGTAGCGTACTCATATCCACAGGTCTTACAGGCCTTATAGCCTCATGGGCCCCACCCTCACCCCACCTGCGAGGTCTGTAGAGAGCCTCAGCCAGATCTCCGAACTTACTCCTAATATACTCCTCAGCCACCTCCACACCCCTCTCGCTCACCCTCGTCGAATCCGTTCTATGATATGTTATGAGACCCCATTCGAATAGATCCTGAGCTAACCTCATGGTCTCAGGTGCTCCCATGCCTAGCAACCTGCTAGCATCAGCTATCATAGAGTCTGTGGTGTAGGGCGGTGGAGGGCTAATAGTAACCTCCTCCCTGGACACCTCTGAAACCCCAATCTCAACCTCGCCCCCCTCTCTAGCAATCTTCCTAAGCTCGCTCGCCAAAACAGGGCTTACATCGCCCTCTCTCACAACCAGTATGGGGGTTCCATTGTGGTGTAATGTGTAGACGTAGGTAGCCTTCCTAGACTCCTCGTACCTATTAACAACCCAGCCTAGGGCTGGAGTCTGGACCCTCCCCGCGCTAAGGTTAAAGTTATAGGGTTCCGAGCACCTTTCAGACGTAATTGAAACCCCCCTCTCTCTCAGCTCACTGCAGTAGTAGGGCCAGAAGTAGCACCAGAGGAGTGGTGATAGAGTGAAGCCTATCCATCTATCCTCAATCCTCCTAACCAACTGTGCCTCCACAAGCCTCTCTCTGAGCCCCCTACGCTCTTCAAGAGCCTCTTCTAGAGCCCTTAGTATAGACGTTCTTGTAACCTCATGGAATTCAAGCCTGTAAATGTTTTTATTGAACGGTTTTAGTAGAAGTGCTAGATCCCACCCAATCTTCTCCCCCTCTGTATCAGGGTCTGTTCCCACCAAGACCATATCAACCTCCCAGGCTATCCTCCTCAAATCCTCTATGATGTTAAATGAATCCCTAATCCTAGGACTGCCACACCTGGGGCACGTACTCCTATCATCAGTGAACTGGTGGCCGCAGCTTAGGCATCTTTTTATGCTAGAAAATACTGGGGCGAAGAACCTACTCCCATCGCTTCTTATAGAGATAACACCGAATACATCGCCCTCCACAGCCCCCTCTAGGTGGCTTGGCACATCCTCCTCGGAGGCTCTAGGGACTAGCTCGAATACATGACCTCCACTAGCAGCTATGGATAAGACTAGGTTGTGTATTGNNACCTCATATACTCTGAGCCCTCCAGGGAATAATCTCACGCTCGGCTGGCCGAAGAAGGACGCTATTGTCCTAGCCTTATTNGGTGATTCAACGACTAGTAGTGCTGATTTAACGAGCTCTCCTACAACAACCTTCCCTTCAAGTATTCTGGAAACCTTCTCTCTATCCTCTTCGATCTCCTCTATAAGCTTATCCATAGGCACGTCCTCAAGCTTAGACCACTTTACATCAGCTATAATCCTACTTCTATCCATAAGCCCTCTGAAGACGTTCATGTTATCCACGACTACCACGCTAAACCCCTTCGTTATACCTCCTGAGTAGAGCCTGCTCGTCCTACCACTAGCCTGTATGTATGTAGCAACATCAGCTATGAGAAGGTACTTCCTCCCACCCTCCACAATAACCCCCACATCGCTCCTAGACTCTATCTCCCTCCACACCTCTGGATCCTCGAGAGCTCTCCTAACGAAATCATAAGCCTCAGCTAGAACCCTAGCACTCCTACCCCCGCTCTCCACATCCCCCTCTAGGATCTTCTCTGACAGGAACTGTAGATATGCTGGGCTAAACCTCCTAAGCATCCTCCTCATCTCAGCTAGGTACCTCCTAGCACTCTTCGCTACATCGCTAATGTTAACCTCGGAGAGTAGCGAGAGCACTCTTGAAAGCCTAGCTGGGTGAGGCTCCCCTATCTCGGCTGAGAACTTATGCCTTGGGACTCCTGCGAAAACAGCGTATTTAACTCTTTTAGGGAGATCTATACCCCTAACTAGAGCTCCGTAGTAGTTAGCTACACCTACTAAAACATCAACCTCTCCATCCATAAACTCACGTAGAACCTTGAANGGCGTCCTAGCATGGTAGGCTTTAGCGTTAACCCCAGCGTTCCTAAGTAGCTCNGCTAGCCTCTCAGCCCCCTCAATACCCGAGTCTAGCGGAACGTAGACTAGGGTTCCGGAGCCGAGCCTTTTAACAATCCTTACAACCTCCTCTTCAACACTACCACTAGGCATTACGTACGCGTCGACAACATTCCTTAAACCTACATCCCCCCTACCTCCAGCTTCAAAGCCTAGGAGCACTCTGAATAACCTAACCTTGGAACCTCTAGGTCTTCCGGTAGCACTACTAACTATAAGCCTTGAAACCTCATTTCTACCCCTCAGTATACCTCTATACCTTTCCAGCTCTACACGAAGCTCCTCAACCTTCCTCCTACGCTCCTCACCACCACCTTCGCCCTCATACTGGAGTCTTGCTATCTCCCTTTGAAGGTTTAGGATTCTAAGCCCAGCATCTATATCCTCCTCTGTGAAGCCTACTATTCTAAGTATAGCATCCACGCTCCTCCCACTTTTAAGAACAGCATCCACGTCATCGACGAAAACGAATTTAAACCTCCGCCCCTCTAGGATCTCTAAGTTCTTCCTAGCAAATGCTATTGTCGATATCAAAACGTCGAAGTCCCCAGACTTTATATGCTCTAGAGCCTTCTCCTTCTCAGCCTTCCTCATCCTACCGTGAACTGCAACTATCCTCGGAGTGCACGCAACGTTAGAAGCAAAGTTCCTAGCCTTCTCCTCAGCCTGTATAACCAGGGTTGTAGTAGGCACTATTACATAGGACTTCTCACCTCTAACACATGCTAGGTATAGGGATACTATTATGCCGAACGTGGTCTTACCAACCCCTGTTGGAGCTATTATTGTGAAGCTATCGCCTCTTACAAACCTCTTTATCCACGTCCTCTGAGCTCCCCACGGAGGGTATCCTAGGGTTTTCTCGAAGAACCAGGCCAGCCTCCTCGCCTCTCCTTCTAGGACGTAGACCTCCTTAAACATGTTTAACGTTCCGTTCTCTAGGAGGGCTTTATACACACTCTCTAAGCTTACATCGCCTTCAACGGCCTTAGGCATACACCTCTCGCATGGAAGGCCCATGTTTAGCCTAGCCTCGCTTATGCTCCCACCGCAGTTAGGGCAAGATCTTCTATACACACTCCTCCCTATAGGCGTTATCATTACTTGAGCCATGAGCTTCCTTCCCCGTTTTATGGTAACCTCTATGACGTTAAAGGTTAAATGTCTTACTTAGATTTATAGTTTTAAGGGTTAATGTTAGCGTAGCGGGATAAGGTTATGGCTAGGCGGTTAGTGGTACTCTACCACGATGATTTCAGGGAGCATAGCCCGGGCTCGGTGAAGCACCCCGAAGACCCTGGGAGGCTCGATATAGCTTTAAAAAGCGTAGCTGATGTTATTAGCTACGCCCCCGGGAGAAGGGTTGCTGTTAGAGTGGCTCCTAGAGGCGACCTCAATGTGTTCAATAAGGTTCACGACCAGGCTTACGTTGAGCGTGTCAAGGCTATCCTTAGATCTCGTAAGTTCGAATGGCTCGATAAGGACACATATGTGTCGAGAGGGACTATTAAGGCTCTATCTAGACTAGCAGGTGCAAGCCAAAAAGCTGTAATCCTAGCTCTAAGAGGTGTCAACAGCTTTATCCTAGGTAGGCCTCCAAGCCACCACGCTGGGAGGAGTGGGAGGGCCATGAGAGCCCCTAGTATGGGGTTTTGTTTGTTGAACGCGACAGCCCTTATAGCTGGGGTGCTAGCGGCTCATGGAAGGGTTGCTGTTGTAGACTTTCGACGTACACCATGGTAATGGAACTCAGGAGATATTCTATAGTAACCCTCACATCCTACACGTTGATATCCACGTAGACCCAGCAGTATCATATCCTGGCACAGGGTACCCTGGGGATGTAGGCGAGGGTGAAGGAGTTGGAACCAAAGTTAACATAGTAACACCTCATATGGCTGGTGACGATATATATGGCGATGTCCTAGAGCTTGTTGAGGCAATACTAAGCTCGTGGAAGCCGGATTACATAGTAGTCTCAGCAGGGTTTGACGCCTATAGAGGTGATAACGAGATGGTGCTAATGAATGTTGGGACAAGATTCTACTATAACATAGGCCGGCTCCTAGCATCTAATGCCAGGGCAGTGGTATCGGTGCTCGAAGGAGGGTATAGTATAGGACTTGATAGAGCGTTTAAAGCCTACATTGCAGGGATCCTAGGTCTAAGAACCTGGCCTTGGGATCCCCTATCGCATAGTGGTAATACAGCGTGGAGGACGTATAAAGCTTATAAGAGGCTGGTGGTAGCAAGTATACTAAAACATGGGAGGATAAGCCTACCCAAGGAGGTAGCTAGGGAGGCTGAAGCGTTAAAGCCTAAGGTAAGGAGGTATAGAAGGAGGAAGAGGAGGTATAGAAGATACATATTCTAAAACATGTATAACGTGAGGTTACACAAGCTAACCCTCCATTGTTACACCTAGCTTCGAAACGATAACATGTGGTATTATGAATGGCGTGTCGACCTCCCACCATTGTATAGGCCATCTCTCTCGCGACAGATCCTCTATACCTGCTATGAGCTCCGGGAGCCTCCCCGTTAACCTAGCTCTCCTAGCACATGCTATAGGCTTACCTCCCCTTACCACTAGGAGTGCATCTCTAGTTACCGTTGAGAACGTGCCTTCCAAGTAGTTCTGGAATCTCGTGTACCAGTTGTTGGTAGCGTATATTCCATCTCCCAGTGCTTCCAGGAGCTCCTCCTCTCTAAGGGAGCCTCCTTCTATTTCAAGGTTGAATATTCTCGGTAGTATCCATCCAGCGTTCCCCGTGGACTCCTCGCCCATTAGCTTTGCTGTTTTAGTGTTATGTAGGAGTCCCTTGAAGACCCCTCTCTCTATTATAGCTTTATCTCTGGTGGCTACACCTTCATCATCTACACTCCTATAGCCTGGTAGGCTGGGGTCTAAGGGTATCTCTCTCAGCGTTAGCTTATCGCTAGCTATAACATCTCCCTTCTGCCTACCCTGTAGGAAGCTGAAGCCGAATATTACGGAGCCCGCTGAGGCAGCGAAGGCCACCCTTTCCATGAGGTTTCCAGCTACCATAGGCGATAGTAGGACCCTGTACGTCCCACTTGCTATCCTCTCTAGCGGTAGTGTTGAGCATAGGCTTGCTAGCTCTCCAGCTTTATCTATAGCTTTCAACGCTAATGCCGGCTCGTACCCTGTCGACACCCAAGCCCACTGCCCGCTACTCTCACCTCTAAACACCCTCATGTACCCTGAGAAGCTTGTAACCTCGAACTCCGCGTCAAGCCCGTTACTCCCCATCATGTAGGCTTTGCTATACTCTAAGCTATTCATACCAGCTACATCGCCATACCTACTTACATCAACATCCTCTACAAGCCTAGCAGCGTCCCCTGATAAGCTTAGATCCCTTACCTTCGGGTCTACTGTTGATGAAGGCTTACCGGTAGGCTGGGGTAGGGGAGCGTATAGTGGTGAGGGTTGAAGTTTCTCTATTAGAGTTGCAGTTCTCGCTGCAGCCTCCACTGGATCCCTAGAGGTGAACGTTGAAGCTGATATCCTACCAGCTTTAGCCATGTAGATGCTAACCACATAGTCCCTCCAAGCCTGGGTTACTGTAACCTCCCCGTTAGCATATTTAACCATTATGGAGTCCCTGGTTATAACGGTTACAATGTATTCTTCGACGAGCCTCCTAACCCTCTCTACTATAGTATTAGCTAGACTCCTAGAGCTCACCTTACAACCACCCCTCTAAGTCTAACGTGAGGTCCCCCCATCCACACTGGCATGGGCTGCGGTGGCTCCCCCTTACCGCATGTCCCGGCTGAGAATTCCAGATCTCTACCTACTGCATCTATGCTTGAATAGTAATCCCTAGTGTTTATCTCTAATACAACATCTCTAACCGGCTCCTCAAGCCTCCCATTCCTCACCATGTAGGCTTCGAGGCCAACGTATCTTGCAACCCACCTGTAGTCATCTATATTCCACTCCATGTACTTCTTTACGTAAACACCCTCCTTAACCCCCTCTAGGAGCTCTTCAAACCTGTAATCTCCTGGTGCCATGTAGGTGTTAGCCATCCTAACTATAGGCTCACTCCTATAATCCGTTGCCCTGGCCGACGCGTTACTCTCAACACCGTAGACTGAGGCTGTCTCCCTGTTGTGTAGGAGCTCCCCCAGTCTACCCCTATCTATTAAAACCCTCCTCCTAGCAGGTACGCCCTCATCGTCGTATAGGTAGAAGCCGTAGCTACCCGGTATTGTTGGGTCATCGTATACTGTTACATGGGAGCTGCCTATAACAGGCTCCTTGTAATCCCTCCTATAGCTTAGACCAGCCTGTGCAGCCTCTCTACCTAGAACTCTGTCAGCCTCACTAGGATGGCCTATGGACTCGTGGACTGATAGACCCACTATTTCAGGTGAGAGTATTACATCCATCCTACCACGTGGCGGGCTCCCGGCCTTAACAAGGTTTACATAGAGGCTCTCAACATCACTCCTCATCTCAGCATCAAACCTAAGCCTATCAACAAGCTCGAAGCCACCGGAGCCTGCAACCATATTCCACCTATTAGCCCTCCTATCCCCAGTTGTAGCTGAGAGGTTATAGGATATAGAGACCCTAGGTATAACGCTCTCAACAACACCCCCATCACTTGTAACCACCAGCTTACGCTCGGAAACCTCATTGTATACAACAGTATAGCTACTTAACCTAACAGGATCCCTAGGAGCCTCCAAACCCCTAATCCTCTCCTGAACCTCCCTAATCTTATACTCAACATCGAGGTCGTCGAGAGGTCTAATCTCCAAAACCCTATAGCCAGCACTACCAAGCCTCGCAGGGCTCACAGCAACCCTACTCTTAACCCGGAGCGATGAAGCCTTAGCAGAGGATACAGCCCTAGAAAGAGCATCCCTAAGACCCTCACGCGTCACATCAGAGGTGGCGGAGAACCCGAGACCACCATTGTATAAAACCCTGAAGGAGACACCAGAATCATCTCCAGTAGAAGCACCAGCAAGAACACCATTAAGGAAGAATAACTGTGTAAACCTCCCACCATGAAAACGAGCCTCAACATAGTCAAAACCAGGGCCACTAACGCTCTCAACAAAACCCCTCAGCATATCCTCATCCAAAACCATAGCACCAGAAGGGGGGGAGCACGGCTAAAGCTTAAATAAGGAGATTTAAGCTTAGACAAACACATATACTCAAAGGATGACCGGACGACGGTCACCGGAGCTCTAGAGCGATGAAGAACGAATTCCCCAAGGGGACCTTCCAGTAGCGTAGATTCGGCTCGTGGAACTCCTAGGATGATAGTTGCTTGTTGAGAGCTAGCCACCCTCTCTTTCCAGCTCCTTCACCGCTTCCTCGAATATGTTTAACCCTATCTCCATGTGTCTTTGTGTGAGCACTAGTGGGGCCATGAACCTCATTGCGTTAGCGTAGTGGCCGCATGTGTGTATTAGGACCCCCTTCTCGAAGAGCTTTCTCCTCAGCTTTGAGGCTAGCTGTGTTCCCGGCTTCTTGGAGCTCTTATCCTCTACAAGCTCTATGCCGATCATGAACCCTAATCCCCTTACATCCCCTATTATACTGCTTTCCTCCATAATCTCGTGGAACCTTTTGAGCGCTCTAAACCCCATGTAACGTGTCCTCTCAAGCAGGTTTCTCGAGTCTATGTAGTCTATGACAGCTGATCCAGCAGCCAAAGCTAGCGGGTTCGCTCTAAAAGTTCCAAAGTGGAACCCCTCTTCCAGCTTCTCATCTAGATCTCTCCTGTAGGCAACGTAGGATGCTGGTATGCCATTTCCTATGGCTTTAGATATACATATTATATCTGGGGTTACATTGTAGTGGTCTACAGCCCACCACTCACCAGTCCTACCTACCCCTGTTTGA
>JGI20131J14367_1000055_pt1 | contig 13462 bp, 10 predicted proteins | sample ConCONMetagenome_FD_14367 | JGI IMG/M metagenome (IMG submission 14367)
CCGCCCTAAAAGAAGCTAACCTAAAACCCCTCTTAGGCTGTGAATTTTATCTTGCTCCTGGTTCAAGGTTTGAGAAAAACAAAAAAAATGCCGATTACTTTCATCTCATTCTGATCGCCAAAAATGAAACAGGCTATAAAAACCTCATTAAGCTTGGATCAAAGGCTTACTTAGAGGGTTTCTACTACAAACCTCGCATAGATAAGGAACTGCTAAAGGAATACTCTGAGGGGTTGATTGCTCTTTCAGCCTGCCTTGAAGGAGAAATACCCACGCTTCTTCGTCGTGGAGAAAAGGATAAAGCCAAGGAAGTTGCTCTCTTTTACAAGCAGCTCTTTGGAGAGGACTTCTATCTTGAGGTGCAGTTTAACGACCTTCCAGAACAAAAAAAGGTGAATGAACTGATGTTAGAGCTTGGAGAGGAGCTTGGGATTAAGGTNGTTGGCACNACGGATTCTCATTATCTTGACCGGGANTCATTTAAGGCTCATGAAGTNTTACTCTGTATCCAGACGAACTCAAGGCTTGATGACCCCAAGAGATTTCGNTTTAACACTGATAAGCTCTTTCTTCCAAGCCCAGCAGACCTTGAGGAACTTGCAAGCTCCTATCCCAAGGAAGTACTGGATAACACCTTTGAAGTGTATGAAAAAGTAAACCTGGAATTGAAGCTTGGTGAACCCATCTTTCCGAGGGCAAAATTGCCAGATGGTGAAACGGCAGAATCTTACCTGGTTAAGAAGGCAAGACAAGGCCTAGAAAGGAGGCTTGCCGAGCTTGAAAGTCAGGGTAAGCTTGCCGCAAGTAAAGAAGAATACTGGAAAAGGCTCGAGATGGAGCTTGAAGTGATCATCGAAAAAGGCTACGCGAGCTACTTCTTGATTGTTTCTGATTTTATCGAATGGGCAAGGTCAAAGGGTATTCCTGTTGGTCCGGGAAGGGGTTCAGCAGCGGGAGCCTTAACAAGCTATGCCCTCTACATTACGAACCTTGACCCCATTCGTTGGGGTCTCCTTTTTGAGAGGTTTTTAAACAAGGAAAGACCAAGCCTTCCTGACATTGATGTAGACTTTTGCATGGAGCGCCGAGACGAGGTAATAGAGTATGTGGCTAAAACCTATGGCCAGGAATACATAGCCAAGATCGCAACCTTTGGCTCCCTTTCGGCAAGGCAAGTTATTCGGGATGTGGGTAGGGTTCTTGGTTTCAAGCCGAAGGAGATTGACCCTATCGCTAAGATGATTACTCCCGGTCCCCAGACAACCCTTCAAGAGGAGGTTAAACGACCAGAAATCCAAAGGTTGATGGAAAGCTCACCAAGGATAAGGGAGCTTTTTGAAATAGCCCTAAAGCTTGAGGGTCTTCCTCGTCATCCAAGCATCCATGCTGCAGGAGTTGTCATAAGTGGGGTTCCTGTGGTTGAAGTTGCCCCTCTCATGAAGATGGACGAAGACGAAGTTGTTGTCCAATACGATATGAAGGCTTGTGAAGCCGTCGGATTGATAAAGTTTGACTTTCTTGGCTTAAAGACCTTAACCATCATCAAAAACACTTTAAGACTTATCAAAGAGGCAGAGGGTAAAGAAATCGACTTAAACTCTATTCCGCTTGATGACCCAAAGGTTTTTGAGCTTCTTTCCTCAGGGGAGACAGACGGTGTCTTTCAGTTGGAATCTGAAGGGATGAAAGAGCTTTTAAGAAGGCTTAAGCCCACAGATTTCAACGACCTTATAGCTGTGCTTGCCCTTTACCGTCCAGGTCCTCTCGGCGGAGGGCTTGTTGACCAGTATATTGAGACTAAACACGGAAGAAGGGCTCCGGAGTACATTCATCCCCTTTTGGAACCCATCCTTAAGGAGACTTATGGGGTCATAGTTTATCAAGAACAGGTGATGGAGATCGCCAGAGCCCTTGCTGGGTATACTCTTGGAGAGGCGGACCTACTTCGCAGGGCTATTGGTAAAAAAGAAAAAGAACTTATGCAGAACTTAAAGAGCGATTTTATTGAGCGAGCTAAATCTCGAGGGATTGCAGAAGAAATTGCGGAAAAGGTCTTTGACCTGATAGAGAAGTTTGCCGACTATGGATTTAACAAGAGCCATGCCGCAGCTTACGCTTTACTCTCTTATCAGACAGCTTATCTTAAAGCTCATTATCCCCTTTACTTCTTAGCCTCAATCCTAACCTATGAAGTGGGAAAAAGCGAGGAGGTTAGCAAATATCTTTCGGTTGCGGAAAAGATGGGAATAAAAGTCTTGCCCCCTGATGTAAACAAGAGCGGTGCTGGTTTTATCGTTGAGGGGCAAGCCCTAAGACTTGGACTTCAGGCTATTAAGAATGTTGGTGAGGAAGCAGTAAAGGAGATAATCTCCAAGAGACCTTATCGAAGTTTTATCGAATTTTGTCAGAAGGTGGACTCTCAAAAGGTAAATCAGCGAGTAATCTCCGCCCTCATTAAGGCTGGTGCTTTTGATAGCCTTGAGCCAAACCGCGCCAAACTATTAGCCAACCTTCCCAGGATTTTAAGCTTTTCTCAGCAGATGAAAAAATCCACTCTTTTTGGTCAGGCAAGCCTTCTTAGCGTGAGCTCAAACCTTATGCTCGAAGATGTGCCACCCTGGACAGAGGATGAGCTCTTGCAGTTTGAGAAGGAAGCTCTTGGCTTCTACCTTACTTCTCACCCTCTAAAAAAGTGGCGTCCCTTCGTCGAGGTATTTTCCAAAACTAACCTTTCTCACCAGGATACTTTTGAAGATGGAGAATCTCTTATTTTAGCCTGTTTGATTTCAGACATAGCTTATAAGAAGACCAGAACCGGGGAACAGATGGCTATTCTACGCCTTGAGGATGAATTTTCTAACGCTAAAGCCTTGCTCTTTCCCGATGTGCTAAACAGAGCCTTAGAACTTCTTCAGGAAGGGAGGCTTATCTGGGTTAGAGCTAAGGTTGATAAGGATGAGGAGAGCATGAGTTTAGTTGTTGAGGACATAGCTCCTATAGAAGACCTAAGGATGTTTTCTGAGGGTAGATTTGAGCTCGAGATAGAAGCTAAAGAGGTAGAGCCATCAATGTTAATGGAGTTAAGGGAGTTTCTTTCAGAAAAGAGTGGTCCTTCCCTTCCGATAAAACTTATCCTTAAGTATCCAGATTGGTATGTGCATTTTGAGCTAAACGGTCTAAGCCTTTCTTTAGACAAGAGTAAGATTACTATGATGAAACAACTATTTCCTACTATTGTGCTTAAATATCAGCCATGAAGCTTATTTTGTTAAGCAAACATCCTGAGAATTTTCCCTTTGCCAGTCATATCAGCTTTATCTCCGCGAAAAGGACCTTAAAAATGACCTTGTAGTTCTTTCAGAATTTGATTATCAAATGTTGAAGGCTTTAAATGTTGATGGCTCACCAGCTATATTTATTCTTGACTATAAGAGCTACTTAGAGGAGACTATCGACTTACTCAAGTCTCTTTTGAAGTGTAAAGAAAATGCTTATGTTATAGTGGTCAATGCGCCAAATGAGGCGGAAGTTGCGGTTAATTTTCTAAAAGCTGGTGCTTACCACTATTTTACGCACGACCTAAATTATGAATGCCTTTGCAACCTTATCGATGAGATCTCCGCTAAAAAGCCTTTAAAAGTTAAACATATTAAAGAGGAAATAGATGAATATTTTATTGGCAATTCTCCGAAGATACAGAAGATTAAGGAGATCCTACCTAAGGTTGCTGAGACAAACTGTAATGTCCTCATCGGTGGAGAAACGGGAACTGGCAAAGAACTCGTTGCTCGCCTAATACATAAACTATCCCCCAGAGCGAATGCGCCTTTCGTTGTAATTGACTGCACTACTTTGCAGGAAACGCTATTTGAAAGTGAGGTCTTTGGCTATGAAAAAGGGGCTTTTACTGGGGCTATTTCATCCAAAAAAGGACTTATTGAGCTTGCTGACGGTGGAACCCTTTTCCTTGATGAAATTGGGGACCTAAGTCTTTCTATTCAGAAAAAATTCTTGAGATTTCTTCAAGAGCGTACCTTTACACGGCTTGGTAGCACAAAGGTTATTAAAGTTGATGTTAGAATAATTGCAGCAACAAATAAAAACCTTAAAGATGAAGTTATCTCTGGAAACTTCCGTGCCGACCTCTACTATCGTTTAAATACCGTTTATATTTACCTTCCCCCTTTAAGAGAAAGAAAAGAAGATATCCCTTTAATCGTTGATCATTACCTAAAGTTGAAAAAAAGAGAGTTTAAAAAAGAAATTAAAGGTTACACTAAAGAATTCATGAAAAAACTTATGGAATATGATTGGCCAGGTAACGTAAGAGAGTTGATAAACTTTATTGAAAGGTCAATAATATTGACCGAAAAGGACATAATTAGTGAAGAGTTAATTGAAGAGTATTTAGAATTAAAAAAAGAAGATGAAAAATTAAAAGAGAAATCACACTGTGTGGAAAACGATAAAATAACTCTAATAGATGAAGAACCAAAAAAGATGAGCCTACCAGAAATCGAGAAAAATTTGATTTTAAAAACATTAATCAAAAACAATTGGAATCAAACAAAAAGTGCAATGGAATTAGGAATTAGCAGGAAACAACTAATAACTAAAATGAAGAAATTTGGCTTATTTAAAGAAAGGTATCACATTAGGAGTAAAGATCCCAACTAAGAAATACAACCCTATAAATAAAACTACTAAGGTCAATAAAATCTCAGAAAAGGGTAAATATACGCGTATTTGAATTCTTTTAATAGATTCTATCAAACAAGAAATAATAGCCCAGTAATAATAAACGGATAAGATTGTGGTTAGCACAAAAATTGAGGCTAAAACTATTTGGTTATGACTAATGAGCTGATAGACTATAGACAATTTTAAAAGAAAACCGAGAGTTGGTGGAAATCCAGCAAGGTTTAATGTGATTAAAAATAGCGAAATAATGATAAAAATGTTAGCATGGGCTAAATTGCTTGAAAAATCCTGAAGGCTTAGATAGATAGTTTGCTTGTCTTTTATAAAGAAAGATAGCACTAAAAAGAAGAAAAAGACAGAAAGAGAATAAATTAAAAGATAAGATGCATAGAGAGAAATTATATGATCTGATATATCAATTGTCAACAAAGAGAAAAGATAACCTACATTAGCAACTGATGAATAGGCTAAAATCTTCTTAACATCCTTTTGTTTGATCGCTAAAAGATTACCTAATATCATAGAGAGAACAGCTAAGAAATAAAACAAACCTTTAACATAAGAAAAATCTATATTTAAATTATGATATATACTGCCTAAATAGGACACCAAGAAATATCCTATTGTGAGTTTGCTTAGAGCAATAACCATTGGCAAAGAATAGAATGGAGCTCCATGATAAACCTCTGGCAACCAAAAATGCAAAGGAGCAGCTCCAAGTTTAAAGGCCAATGCTGTTGAAATCAAAATTATTCCTATAATTAAGAGTAGAAAATTTTCTTTTGTTACATATATCAAATTAAACTGATCAAAAGATATAACTAAAGTAGCACGATAAAAGAAGAAAACACCAAGGAGAAAAATTATTGCCGTTAATGTTCCAACAAAATAATACTTGATAGCCGATTCAACGGAACTTAAAGTTCTACTGTAATAAGCGATAAAAAGGTAAAATGAAAAAGCAATCGCTTCAATAAGGAGGTAAGCATATACATAGTTGGAAGAATAAAGTAGAATGTTCATTAAGGCTGCAGCTAATAAGAAAAGAAAAGACAGTTCATTTACATGCTTGGGTGTGCGTAATTGAGATGGTAGAAGAACTATTATCAATAACACAGAACAATATATAACTAGTGAAAAAATTGAGGCAATGAACAGTAAGTTGTTTAATATAGGTTGATGAGCCATAATTTTGTTTAAAGACACTACTATTGCAAATAAAAGCAATAAAGCATTAAGACTTATTATAGAACGAACCGAAAGATTGAATAGGAGAGAGACAATAAAGAATATAAAACCCATAAGAATCAAGAAGATTGATAATTGAATAGGTTCATAAAGTATGTTTAATATCATGTTGCCCCCCATTCCTAAAAATAAACTCTGTCAGTATGCTGTATACAAAATTTCTTTATAGTAAAGCGTCAAAAGGATTACTCCTATAAAAAGTATTAAGGATGTAAGATAATAGTTCATCGGAAGCTCTCGTAATTTTTCGCTTGTAAGCACATCATACTTCTTAAAGACCATATAATAAAATATTCTTGCTTTATAAATCAAATTTAGCGCTATTCCTAAAGCTAAAAAAATTCCAAAGATAAAGGAGTAATTAAACGTTGCTGACAATATACTAAATTCACTAAAGAAATAAGCAGTTATAGGAAAGCCAGCAAATATAAGTAGAGATGTAGTTAAGATACCCGTTAAAATAGGATAACAAATTGTTAAATTTCCATAATTTTTAATGTTTAAATCATTTGTTTGTTGTTGAAGATACTGAACTAGTAGAAACATAGCATAACCTACTAATCCATGGACTACTCCCATAACAACGACATGAAGCTCGGTTAATGGCTTATGAAAAATCATTAATAAGCCCAAAACCATTACATTAACATGTGACATACTCATGTAAATCAAAATCTTTTTAAAATCATCGGAAGAAATGGCAATGAGTGCAGAAATTGCAATAGACAACAATACCACCAAAACCAATAAATCATACAGATAAGGCATAACCTTAATTAAAGACACATAGGCATAAATAGCATATTTACTCAGAATAGCTGAAAAAATTCCAGTAATAAATGTAGGCAGATTATAATAAGTATTTTCTAACCACCCATGGAAGGGAAACACAGGAGCTTTCACCATAATACCTATAAAAATTAGAAAAGTCGCTAAAGAAAGCACTGTGTTGTTATCAAAAATTCCTTTAGAAGCAATTAAGATCAATATTCCTAAAAGCATGAACACACTCAATCCAAAGTTATATATAATGTACTCCAATGCGTTTCTCCTAGAATCTCCAGAAGAAAAATTCCATAAAATTAAGGTCGTAGGAACTAACATCGCCTCCCAAAATAGAAATAGAGTTATAGGGTCACCCGATAAGAAGTAGAGATTATTTATAGCAAATAAGATCATTAAATAAATGTGTAAGAGCTTGTTCTCAATAATATAAAGCTTAAAGAAATATATGAAAAAGAAAATTAAAGAATTCAGAGTTAAAAATAAAAAGCTCACTATATCAAATTTAAACATTAAGTCTGTATGAAGCATTTTCGAAGAAAAATAAACAAATTTCGAGCTTGTACCTTCAAGGAAAGATATTCATTCCAAGAAATATGGTAAATAGAAAAGAGACAAAGCTATATATCAAAAAAATCTTCAGAAAGGATGCAAAAGTAACACGTTCTGATAGTGAAATGAATGATAAAAGGAGCCCTATAACATTTAAACCAACATACCATTCAAGCATAATAGGCCCTCATAAGTTTTATATTAAGATCATAACTGTTAAAAGAATTGCCAAAAAGATTAACAAAAATTGTAAGTACTTTAACATATTTCCATCATAAAATTTTGCAGTTTTTATTGAAAGATCATAAACTTTTTGAGGAACTTCGGTTGCAACCTTTCTAAGATAGATATAATTCATAATTACCAAGACCTCACGCACCTTTACTAACATCTTATCAACAAGAAATCTGTAAAACTCACCAACATATCTATATTCAGACGGGACTAAAATTTTATTTAAAAGATATACAAAAGCTCTGGAAAGCTTAATAAAGAACCACTCTGTATCAAGATTGATTATTGGTTTTGGTGCTATAATTTTTGCCACTAAAAAGTATATTAAAGCCGCAACAGAAAACAGGCTTAACGAATTTACAACATTAGTAAATGTATAAGGAATAAAATGTTCAGGATAGGGTAATAATTTGTAGAAATATGAAGGCAAAATACCTATTAAGATACATAGAAAAGATGCAATAAACATAGCAGCATGCATATTCCAAGGTATAGGTTTTACTTCATAGTTTGATTTGGGCTCACCAAAGAAAATGTTAAAACCCATCCTCATAACTATGCAGAAAAACGTCCCTACCGAGGCTAACTCCATCAACAAATACTCTAAAGGTTTATGAAGGTCTGCTGCCGAATGGATGGTGATACTTTTTGAGACAAATCCGCTCGTAAGAGGTAATCCCGAAATAGACAAGGCACCTACAAAGAAGTAAAGAGCCACCCAGGGATTTCTTCGAGCATACCCACCTAAAAGATGCAGTCTTTCAAGCCCTGTAGAATAAATTACAGCTCCAGCTGACATAAAGAGTACCCCATCGTAAATAATATGGGCAAAGGCATGCGCTGAAGCTCCGTTTAAAGCTTCCTGGCTTCCCAATCCCGCCCCACAAACCATAAAGCCAACCTGACTAACTATAAGATAGGATAGGAGCCTCCTCGGATTGTTCTCTAAGGTCGCATAGATAACTCCATACAGAGCCATCAAGGCCCCAGCCACTGAAATTATAGGCTCACCCGGAAACATCCGAAGTAAAGCATAAACCGCACTTTTCGTTGTAAAGACACTCAAGAAAACAGAACCATAAATGGAAGCATTCGAATAGGAATCCGGCAACCAAAAATGTAAAGGCGGCATGGCTGCATTTATTAATACCGCAAGCAATATTAAGTAGTAAGGCAAAGTTCCCCTTATATCAGAAAAAGTAGCTACACTTTTAATATCATAATGAGTAAAAAGATACAGCATTCCAAGCAATAAACAAAGACCAGAAACAGCATGAATTATAGCATACCTAACAGTTGAAAAATATGCTTCCTTAGTCCTAGAAGAAATAATCAATAAAATTGCAGTAAAAGCCAACATTTCCCAAAAAGCATAGAAACTTATTAAATCATAGGATAAAGTAACTCCTATAGCGCTTGACATGTAAATCAACGCTGGACCAGGTACTAACCTGTTATCTTCGTGCAAAGAATATAATATCCCAACCATTCCTATTAAGGAAAATACATAACAGAAAAATAAAGAAAGTTTATCAACCTTTATATAAAAATCATAATTAAAGATTGTTAAATAGTTATAAACGCCTTCTTGAAGATTTAGACAGTACAAAAATATCAGTACTGAAACAAAGAAGGCTAAATAATTTAGAATTCTACGGTAGAAAATAAATATAAATAAACCAAATAAGATTCCAATTACACTAGGATGTATAATAACGCTCATAACTATCTTCCCCTCGAGAAACTATTTTTTCTAATATCTTAACAACTACAGTTATAAACAAAGCTCCTATAATCCCTAGTAAACCGGTAAAGAAGGGAATATTTTCAAATGAAAAAGCATGATGATGTTCATGAACAAATAATCATACAAACTCAAAATAAACATTAAGACAACAATTAACAAAGCTATCAAAATTTCTCGTCTAAATTGTTTATTTAACATACAAGACCTCTATCAAGTTCAACATAGGTTTTAAATAGTCAATAAAGAAAAGAGCTATTAATACAGTAAAAATGGAAGTTATTAGCAATGGGATAGCACAGAAGTAATTCTCCCTAAATTCTTCTTTTATTTCGACCCTTTTTAAAGCTCTTATAGGTATGGGTAGTAAGTAAGCTACGTTTAGTAATGAGCTTGATAAAAACACCAAGGCTCCAAGTATAAAATTATTCTGAAGACAACCGTTGATAATATAAAATTTACTCCAAAAACCTATAAAACCAGGAACACCGATCATACTAAGAGTAGCTAAAAAGAAGGCAAAAAAAGTTATGGGCAATTTCTTGGCTAATCCATCTAATTGAGAAATTTCAGTATAATGAGTGGAAACATAGACAGAACCTGCACCAAAAAACAAAGTGATTTTTGAAAAAGCATGCGCAGTAATATGGAGAATCCCACCTAACACAGATAAAGGATGCATCAAAGCAACCCCAAAAACGATGTAGGATAGTTGACTAACTGTAGAAAAGGCTAGCCTTGCCTTAAAATTATCTCTCGTTAAGGCAATCAATGAACCTGTTATTATTGTAAACCCAGCAAGAAACAGGATTACATCCTGAATTCCCAAAGTTAAAACCCCTTCCTTCCCATAAATGTTTAAGAGAACTCTAGCTATGGAGAAAGCACCCGTCTTTACAACCGCAACAGCATGCAAAAGTGCTGACACAGGAGTTGGAGCAACCATTGCTGATGGTAACCAGCTATGAAGAGGCATGATAGCACACTTAGTGTAACCATAAAGATACATGATAAGGGCAATTTTTAATACTGAAGAATAAGAATTTAATTGATCAAGATTAAATATCCCTTTAGGTAGATAGTCTAAAGTTCCAGCTACATAGTAAGTTATAGCCATAGCTGGTATCAAGAAAAGCTTTGCCGCACCAAGAAGATAAATCACATACTTTCGCCCACCCTCAAGAGATTCCTCATCTTCCTTATGAGCAACTAAAGGATAGGTAGCTATGGTCATTAACTCGTAGAAAATAAAAAGAGTTAGAAGATTACCTGAGAAGGCTACACCCATCGTCGCTGACAACGATAGAGCAAAGCAGACATAATACCTCGTTTGCCTTTTGGCATGGGTCCCTCTCATATAACCGATGGAATAAAAGGTGGTCAATATCCAAAGGAAAGAAGCTCCAAGAGCAAAGAGAAGGCCCATAGGATCAACTAAGAGCTTAATAGAAAGCCCACTGGCTATAGGTAGTATCTCAATATAATAATAACCCTTTTCTAACACTACTGGATACAAAGATAGAACAAAGAGAAACTTTATAATTCCGGCTATTACCGAAACAGCCTCTCTCAAATTCGGTCTTTTATCACCAAATAAAATAATAAATGGGCAGGCCAAAAGGGAAATCAAAATAGCTCCAATAGGAGAAATATACTCTATACTAGTTATTCCCATCTCGGTCGCCATCCTCAATCCTCTCCCGTAGCTCCGTCATCTCTTCAATGTTAAGTGAACGCTTCAGTCTGTAGTAATTTAAAACTAAAATTAAACCAATAGCAAATGAAGCTGCAGCAACGGATAAGGATAATAAAACTATCATTTGCCCAGTTAAATCACCATAATAAAAACTTACAGTTGCAAACATAAGATTTATACCGTTAAAAACAATTTCTAAGGCTAAGATAGCTAAAAGCAAGTTCTTTTTAGTAAAAAGCAAATAAAAACCAGACAAAATTATTATAGATGCTATCAAATAAAAAACCTTCTCTCCCGCAAAGAAGGAATAATTAATCATCGCTTCCACTACCTTTCATGAGAAGGTAAATAGCTATCATAGGATAAGTTAAAATAAATGCCAAAAGAAAAATCGCCAAAGGATATTGATTATAGATTAACTTTGCTAATTCCCTAACGCTATAGACAGATACTGAAGGCTCATACTCCCTGACATCAAACGCAAATAAAATGAGGATCAATATTATAACAAAAAGGAGGCTCGGCATTAAAATTTTAATTAAAGAAGAATTTTTCATATCTTGAATTTTAAATTCCTCTTCGGGATATAGATAAAGGAAAAATAAAAACATTACCAAAATGGCACCAGCATAAACTATTATTTGAAAAGCCATCAAAAATTCAGAGCCTAAAAAGAGATAAACAATACCTAAAAGCACCATCATGCCTAAGTAAACTAAAAACTGGTAAACAACTTTTTTCTGACGCAACAAGAGAAGAAATAATGCTATAAACATCAACAAAAAAATTGACATAAACAAGGCGCGTGCCATACTAAAAACCTGCCCTCTTAAGAAAGGCTACAATCAAAAAGTTTAGCAAAGAAACAGGGATTAAAATCTTCCAACACATGCTCATAAGTTGGTCAAACCTATACCTTGGAAAAGTAGCCCTAACCCATATAAACAAGAAAACAAAAAAGTATACCTTTATTAACAGAATTAATTGAGCTGGGACATACTTAAGAGGTGGAATGATGGTTAAAAGCCAATTCGGTAATGTCCATCCTCCAAAATAGCAGTGAACAATTAAAAGAGACATTACATAAATAGAAAGATATTCGGCAAGATAAAACATGCCCATGCGAAATCCTGAGTATTCTGTAATATATCCAGCAACGAGCTCGCTTTCAGCTTCAGGTAAATCAAAGGGAGCCCTGTTTGTCTCAGCAAAGGCACATATTAGAAAAACTATAAACCCCAATATCTGTGGAATGACATTCATCCCAAACAAACTCTGAGCTTGATGGTTAACTATATCGCTTAGTTTAAAAGATTCAGCCGCTAAAATAACTCCTGCCAAACTCAGACCTAAGGGTATTTCGTAGCTTAACACTTGTGCTGCTGACCTTAATCCGCCAAGGAGAGAATATTTTGAGCCTGAAGACCAGCCGCCAAGAATTATTCCATACACCGCAAGGCTTGCCCCAGCTAAAATCAAGAGAACTCCTATGTTTACATCAGCAATGATAAAACTGGGATGAAAAGGTATGACGCTAAGGTTTACGATGGCAAAGGTTAAAACAATTAAAGGGGCAACAAGAAAGATCAACCTTTCTGCCTTGACGGGAACAATGTCCTCTTTAGTTAAGAGTTTCAAAAGGTCAGCAATAGGCTGAAGCAATCCATAAGGCCCAACCTCTGTTGGCCCAAGCCTTGCTTGCATTCTACCGATAATCTTTCGCTCAGCATAGACAGTGTAAGCAGCATGAAAGAGAGCAATTCCTAAGACTACAGCAATTTTAATTATAATTAGCAAAATCTCGAGAAATAGGTCATTTGATACCATGTTTCAACAATTCCTCGTTTAATTTTTTCAGCTCCATAAACTCGAGAGGTTTTTCTTCAGGCTCTAAAGGATAATCCTTCCTTAGGGGGTGCCCAACCCAATTTTCCGGAAGTAGAATTCTCTTTAGGTTTGGATGTCCCTTAAACTTTATTCCAAAAAGGTCGTAGACCTCTCTCTCTAAAAAATTGGCACAAGGGAAAAGGTCAACAATGCTATCAACCTCAGGGTCATCCTCTGGAACCTCAACCCTCAGCCTTAATTGAAGCCTATTTTCAATGCTGTAGAGCTGATATACCACCTCAAACCTTGCCCTTCTGTTTGGTATTCTTAGATAATCCACTCCCGTTAATGTTTGCAGATGATTAAACCCAAGGTCTTTTAAAAGTTTTATAGCCTCTCTCACTCCATCTTTCCTTAAAATTACAAACCTCTGCCCTCTGAACTCTCCTTCCTCCAAAAAACTATCTTCTAAAACTTCTTTCAACCTTTGGACAACATCATCAAGGGTGAGCACCTTTCTACCTCCGATGCCAGTCGAGAATTCCTTTTTTTAAGTCGTAAACAAGACCGAGCAAAAGCACTAAAAGAAAGCCCATCATAACTAAAAACCCAGTGGAGGTTAATTCGGAAAAACCCACCGTCCAAGGATAGAGGAGCCCAAGCTCAACATCGAAAAC
>JGI20131J14367_1000066_pt1 | contig 12755 bp, 5 predicted proteins | sample ConCONMetagenome_FD_14367 | JGI IMG/M metagenome (IMG submission 14367)
GTTTAACACGTACAAATCTCCTTAAGACATACTCGCAAGAGTCTCTTATGCTATTAATGGCACCTACGAGATCTTCGAGTTCTTTCTTTAACTTATCTATATACTTATCTATATGTTTAGTTGCATTTTCAAACGCATGGCTAGCAAAAGGACCAACAACGTGTCCTTCCGAATTCATCCAGGGCCAACCTATTTAATATTATCTGATTCGGTATTAATTTATCAACTCACTAATATTCTTTTCCTATAGATTCGTTTAGCTGAATAGATCTACGCCAGGGAATATGGAAAGGTAGTACATGAGTCCGGTGGTTTATAAGTGGTTACCTCTGAAAAGCGAGTAAGCCTTCATATAGATTTTATAATGGATGGAGAACATGATAAATGAAACAGCTAGTTATGAACTGGTCTATGAACCCCATAACTCACCTATTCCAACGTTAATTTCGTCTACCCATTATTCGCTTTATTAGACTAGTTTACCGTTTCAACAAGTAATGCATAAACAAAATACCCGCTAAGAGCACTTATGAGGTTTTTCATATATAGAGCTCTTGTTATTTATTACCTTTGATACTGTTAGCGTATTCAGCTATTTCTCTCCAATGTATATTTTGCCACTTCAGAGATACATATTTAATTTTAGATCCTTTGCTACTTCCAATCTAATCCTGATCAATTCAATAACTAACTCTTTTAATTTGATCCATTGAACAATAGTAGTTCTATTGGGGTTCAGCAACCGTGCAAGACCTATTACCTCTATGAAGTGTCTATTATTAGTACTACATGCATGTCCGACTACTAATTGGAGAACTTTCTCGCATTCTACATCATGTAGATACACTCCTAAATGATCACCGATTTGTAAAGTCGAATATACCTGCTACACAGCGGATCCTAAAATCGGTCGATATTTCAGTTTCTCCAAGAATTCTAGCAAGGATATTCGTTAAAGAGGTTTTAATTCTATCGTAGCAAGCGGGCTTTCGACATTTAAGGTCAAGACTAGTACAATATCTCGGTTAGTAGTTATGATTACTATGAGTCTCGACTCGCTGTCTATACATCTCGATGAAGTGAAAAATGTGAAATCAATAATAGAAATAGACATTTCTTTTAATATTCTCAAATGTTTCTTTAAAGAAAGACACTAAGTTGGTTTCAACATTGCAATCTACATGATTTGCTTTATCAGCAATTCTCTGGTTATTGCAGTGGTTTGAATGTTTAATTGGCTCTTCTTTTATCTTGTCTACTAATTCGTTAATTAAATCGTCTATATGATATTTACTCAGGAGTAAGAAGATGTAAAGAGTTAATTACTGAGATGTTGCTGGATTAGATGTAGTGGATATCTCAGTGTTACGTCCAATTGCTTAGTGACATTCTCTATTCTATTCCCTAGTTATCGAGCGATTTTTCCGCTAGAATCTTTAATTTTCCAAATGCATCGACCTCGCATGGTCATAGACTATATGGTAGCATCACCCTGATCCTTTGAACTATCGAACTTCGTCAATAGATAAGCCAATTTTACACAATTCCCTACGCCTGCACTGGTAACACGTATATTGATGTTGGTGAATTAGCACATGCACTATAGTCTCAAATAATATATCAAAATCGAGTCCTCTATTGCTGATGAGACAGGGATAAAAGAGCACTACCCGTTTCCTACTTGAGTCATAATATTCACATACCTCACTCCTCCCACCCGAGTAACCATCTTTTGGTTTTCAACCTGAGCCTCTCCAAGATCTTCCAGTGAAACTATGTGTTCTACGTAGGAGTCTGGATTGAAGGTTTTTAGTTACTTCCCTTGAGAGACTTGCCTGTGCCTCCGAGGCTTTTTTGGGTCCAGGAAAAGTACAAACGAGTTTTGAACGTGACGGGTTTGACGTATTCCTTGTCTCTGTTTCTTCATTGTTATACTTGCATCACCTAAAAAGAGCTCGGTGGCTTACTCTGCAGTTTGTGTATTTTGAGGTCTCATTGACAAATGCGTCCTCTTACTCATTCACCAGGGATTACTTGCTTGTAAAGGGGTTGTAACCCCTAGTTTGCTATTGCCCCACTTTTTATGAAGAGTTTGCTGAAGTACTCTTTCGCAAGAGCACTAGGTGCTCTATTTTTATTCCGTCTGGGTTGGAGTTTTTTCTACCCTTGAATAGTCTTCTCTTCACGATCCTGTCTTCTAGCCCGTTGCGGATAAGTTCCTCTAATTGGAGTTTTCTCGATAGGTGTTCTCCTATTATTCTAGCTATAGGGACTGGTCTACCTCTGACGGTTGCTTCACCGGCAAAGACGCCGATTATACCACCTACCTTCGTCCTATACGATGCTTTCTCAAGAACTACCAATGTATTCGTAAAATATGATCTTAGTAGAGTCTTGAATTTCCCCTCGGAAATAGAATCTGCGATCTCGTGGTATAAGTCACTAAGCACCTCCATGTCTATGGGGGATCTATATGGTATCTCGAGTTTCCTAAGCTCCGAGACCACGCTTCCCGGGACCCCCAGTAGCTTGAGCTCCCAGCTAAGGCTCCTTATATACTCTTGAGCCTGGAGGTATGGTGGGGAGGTTAAAACTCCTGCCACTCCATCTGGATAGTCTGTCACTGTTACTGCATCTGTGGCTTGGACCACGACTATTGGATTACACGGTGGCGTCGGTATACTGTCCCGGATCCTGGCTAATTGACCAGCTTTCACATCTATGTAGTAGTTAAATAGGCTTCTAACACTACTCTCGGAAAGCATCCGACTCACCTTCTCTACCTTCAACCTCGACTTGTACCACTTGGGTATACTATCGTCGGTATAGCTGAGTTTTCGAGAAGCATAAAGGGCTATGACCGCGAAAAGACTCCACGCATCGTCGAGAGGCTCGAACTCTCTACTTGCAGGGTTGAATACTGCTAGATTATCCCTAAAGAAGCCCCAAACTCTGCTAATGAGGTCTAATACCTCCTCCGGCCACCAATAACTAGCTCCCGGTGGAATCCATGGTTTTCCATACTTCTTCGCCTTTGATATTAACTCAACGACTCTTCTAATACCATACTTGTGAATGACCTTGACACCCGCGTCGACGAAGACGTGGATCATGGGGTTGAGATCCCATACTACCGAGTCATAGCAACGCATATATGAGGCAAGAGCTAGACTACCGCTTCCAGCGAAGGGGTCAAACAAAACCCCTCGATCCTCTAGCCTCTCGAAGAAAATATCGAGTATTTTGACTGGGAATCTCGCTGGATACGTATAAATCCGATAGAGCAATTCCATGTGATCTTTTACGATAGTCATCCCCGCAACCTCATATACAATACCTGTAATAGTCACTCCAATGATTAACATTTATGCTGATTGAGGGCTTCGCAAACTATTCTTCTTCTCTAACTTAGTCAAGATCAGGCGAGCGATACTCTTTGAGATTGACCAATCTATGGTTAATGGATTACTATTGCAGTTCTTCTCGAGAAGAACGCAGTTGAAGCAACCATCGAAGCAGAAAGGCATAGACGTGGCATATATAGCTTGAAAGTGAGGATTCAACCTCTGTTTTATCTCGCTTTCATTCGATTGATACTTATTTGCAACTTCCTTAATAACATCTACGATTATAGGTCTCGCGTCGAGCATTGGTATCGTTATCTTATTTCCGTAGCCCCCAAGACCGTACTCCATTATTTGGTCTTTAATCTCGGTTAATAACTTCTCGTTATGAGTGTATAGTTTCAAGTAATAATCTATTTTACTGCTTTCTTCACGCCATATGTTGAAGCACCTGTCATCCTCTTTTTTATTACCTAATAGCTCCCACGAAAATCTAATGAAATCGTTTAGATCAAGCCTTTTTAGTAGAGAAGCCATATTGGCATAACTAAACGGTCTAGCATCCAGTATTACCATGTATCCCTTGATCTTGTCACCACTAGTGACCACTCTGTACAAGAAACCGTTTATAAGGTTATTTAAGTAATATCTCGCAACCCCTGCCTCATTCACCAGCCCTTCACCTATACTAAGGATGATTACTTCTCTTAGACTGCCTTCACGTAGACTGTGGAATTTACGGAAATACTTAAGCAGTAAGTGTAGAACCGCGTGCAGCCCCATTTCGATGAGTATTAGTGCTATTCTACTGGCTAACACTTTACAATTTATTATTAACCTTACTTCTCCTTGGTTACCATGCTTTTTGTCTAGAACACTACTTATCATTTGGTCTAGACTATAAATAAACGCCGCTATTAGCATATCTATAGTATCGTAATTTGTAGGTGCTAATTTAACTAGATCTCCGTAATGTAATAGTAAATTCTTTAAATATCCAACTCGGTTCTTAACTATTTCATAGGCAACATATAAATCCGTCTGATCTCCGACGGGTACTATACCCAGCGATTTTAATATTGTGTCGTCTATTGGAATTGGGATGTTTATCCTCACAATTTTGTGAGGAAGTCGTAATTCGTCCCTAATAGTGCTTAAAATACCTTCAAAGGCATCTGCATTAGCAAATAATCGCTCAAGTCTAGTTAGTATTATGTTATTTGTAAGGGCTTTCAATATGGCTTCAGGATAAATATCAATATTACTAACTACATTGGTAGCTCTTTTCTGGCTCTCACTAATGAACATCTCGTTACAAATTGCAACACGCAAATGCTTTAATGGTTTTTTACCCTGTAATTGTTCTAAGAGTTTCGATACATTGTTGATCTTACTCTTCATATAAGAAGTCAGAGTTAAATATGTATTGGTGAGATCCACTTCTAGTATAAAACTACCTACATCAACGTATACTGCAGATGGCAATATAGAGGTACATATTTTTTGCTTTCTATTTTTCACAAAATTGAAATAACGAGACAACTGTGGAGTCGGAATTATTTCTGTAAACTGATATCTTCTATGTCCACCACCAGATTGGACAAAAATATGAGTACCTATAAGGGCCTCTACCAAATTGACATTCCCAACGGTGAACTTCTCTTCTCTAAGCTTTAGAGTCTCTGAGAAACTGTGCAAAACTTTAATTACAAGGGGTTTGGTTGAGACTTTATTGAGGTCAATACTCTTACAATCTTTTATTTCATACTTATTTTTGTCGAAAATGACGCGGTTCATTTGAGAGTACCTCCTAGTTGACAAAATAATAACAAATTGTTCTAAGTCCTCTTTATTACCTTTAGTCGGCGATACGCTTATATGGTTGAAATAATATGGTTCATTAGCTTCTCCTTTCTCGAATGCTATATAGATGCGTGTGTGAGTTAGCGTACTACTGGCTCTAATAGGGGGTTTTAACAGGTGGTGTTCTACAATTATCGCATTAAATCTCATCCCGCTCTCTTTCTCACCAAGCTTATTACACTGATCAACTAATTGGTTGAGGAAGTCAATGTTTACCGACTCAATGCTACTAAACGACGTGTATAGTATGCCCTTTCTTACACTTATTGTGCTTCTTTCGCCTTTGTCAACGTACAAGACTTTATTGTCAGAATCAAACTTGATTGAACCACAGTAGGATGTTATCGAATCTTTAGATTGGAAAAATGGAAAGTTTATGTTCATAAATTGTTCACCTTGATCCTACCCAGAGCGGCCTGACTTTTTTAAAAGCTTCAGAAGCCTCTATTGACTCAACTTTGTCGTCACGCAATAATGACAATACATAGTGTTTCACGTTTACGCGGCCTATTTCATCGGTCATACCTGGAGTTATGTAAGATAACACGTCTACAAGTGCCTTCTTCTTATCTATTTTCGCTACGGCAGTTACAATATCCCCCATTAGAATAGCCAAGTCTTCTATTCTTTCGTATAGAATTTCGATAACATCATCGAACTTTTTATTAATGTCTGGACGAGGCACATGTTTCTCTAATTGTTCTCGAAGGCTCTTCGATTTATCAAGAACAAGATTTAGGCTTACTATTAGTGGGGACAAATTTGGGTAAAATCCTGATGTTAGAAAATCTTTCGTACGCATTATTTCTTCAATTATTAATGATATGGCGTCGTTAAGGTCTTCTATCGATCCCCTTAAATTGTCTCTTATTGATACGCTTAAGGTATTTAATTTAACTAATTCATTCTCTAGCCCTATTAGAAATTCGCGGAATTCTCTAAGTCTACCGATTTTTTCATCAATGTTGGCAATATTCGCAGGATACCTTCTGTTTATGTCAATACGCCCAATAGTCTTTTGCCTCCATCGCGCATATATATCGTAATACTCGTTTCCCAGAAGATTTAGAAATTCCTCGATTAATTTTTCACCCCCTACGCTCTGTACAGCAAGCCTTGTTATACTTCTAATCATTGCCTCTTTGTCTCTAAATAACTCTCTCACTCGTGGTATCTCGAAGTTGTACACGTATTTAACGGCTTCCTGATCAATGACGTATCTGACGTCTTCACCCGTGTTTCTCAATATTAATATAAGTGTGGAAATAAGAAAAGAAGCTGGAGATCTCCCACTACGACCCATTCTCTGAACTAATTCCACAGAGTGGGGTTTCGATGTATATTGAATTACCGCTACGAGGTCATCTATGTCAACTCCAACTTCTAGTGTAGATGTAGCTAAAACAGCTAAGGGTGCTGGATCTCGCTCACCCTTCATACAAGACTCTATATAGGCTCTAGTACTCTTGTCTAGGTCACCGTGATGCATAAACCATACATAGTTGTATTTCCTGTTTTTTATGATTTCATATACAGTCATCTTATAGCTGTGTAATCTACGGTACATCTCATGTGCAAAGCTGTTTATGGACCCGATTACATTTTCTAGTTTACTAAATACTCTGATGCTTCGTAACATCTCGTCGTAACTTCCAAATTTCTGCGAGAATATTGTGTTTAAATCGCCTATTGTAAGATATGGGTGTAGTACATGAAAGTTCCTAAGCAAGGGATCTTTGTATAAGATATAGTAGCCTGCGATGAACTTCTCTTTTCTACACAAATTATTGATATATTCTATGATCGCATATTTCGCTTTTATTCTTTCCACATCGCTCTTTTCTGCATTTATTAAAGATTTATCAAATCTGCCAGTTAGTAGTACTCTATCAGCGTGGTCAAGAGCGTCTAGAATTTGACGCTCTAAGAAGACTTCAAAAACGTCTTTGAGAGTTTGCTTCATGTCGATGAAGACTAACAACTGGGCTCGTTCAGAAATTCCGCGCATTCTTATCGCGTTGACCCAGTGTAGTGAAGTAATCAGACTCTCCGTGAGAGCAGTCCAAGATTTCTTATGCGGGTATGGATGTGTAACCAGCGCTATTCTTAACTTAAATATTCCCTTCCATAAACCGCTCTGACGTACCGCTCTAGCAATTATTGTGTCGTAGTCATGGTACACTATAGAATCGGCCTTACTGTAGTGTTCATGAACGGGTTCGGAGATGAGGGCTTTTAGGAAGTTTACTAGTGACTCTGGCATTTCTCGTGTCGGGGCCATTAGTCGTATTTTGAAGTAGCCTATTATAGGCTTTGTGTCCATGACGTATTCTTGGTCTACCTCCTTTTTTGATATTAGGTTCACATCAGATAGAGTGGCGCTGGAAACTATAATATCCATATCTAGTTGGTCTGTTAAATCATACAGATTATCATATTTGATTCCTTTTTGCTTGGCATGTAGATAGAGGAGTTTTAGGAACGTAGGTGCTAAAACCTCTAATTCCGACTCATCTAAGTATATATGTGCTTCATCGAAGATTATGACTCTAAGATCTCTTAAGAACTCTATAACCGGTTCTTGGGGTTCTTCTATTAAGTTTTCAAAGATCATTTTCGTCAGCATCGAGTGATTTGTTATTAGAATATCTGCCTCTCTAAGTACTGTACTATCATGATAGTCTTTAATCCAATCCACCTCCCCGACGCGGTTACTACATTCTGGGTCGTTACTTGTATACACAGTATATTTGTCACCACTTACCTCATGGCATAAGTAATATGAATCGATCTTTAAGCCTCTAAGGCTCTTATCTCCTTTATCCGTCTTCTTAAGGCTATCTCCATCATATATTCCAACAGTTATCTTTTCTACCCCCTTACTCGACAGCTCCTTATTCACAATGTCTATGAACTTTATTACTTTTTCGAGTTGATCCCTAGCAAGGGCCTTCCGCGGGTAAATAATGAGAACACGTGGTTTATCTTTTAGACTCGAAAACCTCGAGTTAACTATTTTTGCTAATGCATAGAGGAGAAATATATGTGTTTTTCCGCTTCCAGTAGGAGATGTTATGGCTATTAGAAACCCACCTTTTCTCCCTTGCTTTACTAAGTCGCACCATCGCTTAAACGCGTCCTTGAGATATTCAAATTGAAAATCACTTAAGCTGCCAATTGTCTTTTTCACAGCATTATCTAGCGATTCTAATACGTCTTTGATTACATAGCCCTCCTCCCCACATGTGATGTCCTTTAAGTTCCTCCCTGAACTATTCGCTGGGAATGGTAGTGGCTCTATTATGAATGGCAAGACATTTGCCTCTAGAACGGCTGGGTTCGTTGGTAGAGCTGATGCATGAGAAACGTACATAAATAAAAGTCCATGTAGTGTTTTGAACATGATTTCATACAATTTAACTTCTCGGTTGTTTAAGAGTTCTCTTACTTTGTTGTTGAAAATATTAATTAATTTGATTATATCCATGTCGAGTTCTCTTAGGAAACTGGTTAATCTTCCTAGTAGTCTTATTTCATTCATGGTGTATACATCATTAAGTGTGAGTTCGTTTCCACTGAAGTTATTAATATAGGTTAATAGAACCCTAAGCGGACTCGCTGTTCTATGCATGTCACTATCTGTACCGAGTATGATATGTACTAGGCCTTGCTTGATGAGAGTGATTATCAAGTGCACGAGCAAATGTTCGAGATCTTCGTGAGATGGTGCATTACCCTCCACTTTGCGCACCACCTCCTTTATAGCCTCCTTGATTTTATCTCGACACTCACTTAACCCCTTGGGATCTATCGGTTTAGCAATATTGTAACCGCATTCGAATCTTCTTAAGCCATTTATTATTGCATATACTAGTAATAATAAGTCGAGACCCCTATTCGTGTCTGGATTGTGTATATTGTCTCGAGAGTAGTATACGATGGCATCACCTATATTACTGCCTTCTTCGACGATGCTGTTTGATCTCATAATTGATATTTCATTTATTAATACTTCATGGTAAATTGAGAGTAATGCTGGAATGTAGATAGGAGACTTTGGAGCCGCACTACTCAAACTCTTTCACCTATAAGGCTTTTGGCTTAAATGGACATTTTACATCAGCGCAGAAATAACAGTGATATCCGATTACTCTAAATGGGTTAGTCTCACTTGGTGATTTTCCGCTTCCAATGTGTATGGCTAAATCCCGCAAACTCTCTAGTAATTCACCATCTATCTTGGTTAGTATAGGTTGATCTTGTCGCCCCCTGTAAACCATATATAACTCTATTTTGCCTTTATGTCCTTTGACATTTTGCTCGTAAGCGTAACCATAAAGAGCTAGTTGAACCAGGTCTGCTAAATTTAAATTCCAGATACGGGAGGATTTTACCTCGATAACTATATCACCTGTTTTGCCATGACAAAGGACATCTATTTTACCTTTTTTACCATTCGGTAGTGTAACGGGCTCCTCGTGATCCTGGCATTTAACTCCATATTTAGTCTCCATTAACTTCTTGACTCCAAACTTTAACTTCTCATGGATTTCGAGGGATTGGGGATGAAACGCCTCTTCTAAGGGTTCATAATAAGGACAGTATAAGTGTCTTTTCGCGACATTTTTAATACCCAAATACTTCCCCATTTAATATTTTATAATAATTCAGGTATTATTTTTTATTAATATTGGTAAGCTACGAGTCTTGCATTCAATTCTTGCATTCAATCGAAAATCAAGACGTTTGCTAACGAATACACTAGTACAAATAGCCCTCTCACTAAAATCCGTCATGACTTAGACTTGCTAGGTAACAGACTCGGTGCTTACAATAATGTGACTAGACACTTCAATAACTTAAGAAAAATATGTTGCAGAGAAAGACTCTAAACCATAAAATGGATAATGGGGAGAGCGACTGTGACACCATGACATAATAAGGATGGAGCCTGTGGAGTTGAATACAAGGCCTTCTGGAAACAATACATTGACGATGTAGTCCATGTACTCGACTACAGTGAATTAATACCCATAGCCTATATCGACTACTTGAATTCATCAAATTCCCCAGAGAAATTGAAACAATTCATACTCGAAGTCAACGGGATAAAAGAGCATGTTAAATCTGCGAATCCGTAGTTTTTAGATAGTCTTCTCTCCATTGTTCTCCTCATGATTCTCCAGTAAACTAAGGCGCTTACTCGCATTTTCAAATATTGATTGTTGATTCCTAGTTTTGGGAGTTAGCTTATTGTTATTGGTTTAATTTATCCAATACATTTCAAGTATTACATCAATTTAGTTAATGATGACTAGCGATCAATCTACAGAGTGGCTAGTATGTTTAGACTCACAGCTTTAACCAGCTTCCTTCACTTTTTCTCGTAACCGAAAAGAAGATATGATACTAGGACTCTCTATCCTCACTTATGTGTCTCATAATTCTCTCAATATCTATTGCATCGAGGACTTCTTTATGAGGTCGATGATTGAAATCAAAGTAGAGTATTTCATCAGGGTGAGTTCTTTGTCTAGATCCCCCTATGTGTAGACTTATTGACGAGCTTTCTACGGGTGAGTTAAAGAAGCTATAAATTCTTTATGAGAGAAAAGATATAGAAACTCTTGATGTAACAAGTGTACAACGAATACATAGCTTTTATAGAAGAATGGAGAGGTGGTAGAGGCGGAACGCACTACTATATTCGTGAAGGGAATACTCTTCGAAGAATAGAGCATTATGCTGTAGAGGTAGTGATAAGCAAAGAATTAGTTAAATATGTTTTTCCATTCAAACGGATTAGTAATAAAACAATATGTATTTATTCATTTAGTAATCTGGGAAATCCATGTGTTACCGAGTGTCCTCCAGAAGCGTTCCTCGGGTCAAAAGAGACGTGGAGCTATGATCACAAATTGTGCGTAAACCGCTGCAATCTCAGAGAATTAAAATGCCTCGAATTCGAATTGAAGGATCCGACCCTAGAGAGAATAGTCGAGGATGCACGAAAAATACTTCAATGTTATTATCAAGAAGATAAAGGAGTACAGCGAGTCATTGGGATTTAAAATAGTCTTCGGAAATGCCAGATCCGCTAGAACATTTTTGGAAGATATCGAGCTTGGGTTAATTAGGCGTCTATGCCTTCCTATTAATGAAAGAAGATTTAAATGCCTAGATGTAGCCCTTCCATGGATTTATGAAATATGGGTCATCTCCATCGCAGCTAAATCTATAGGTATCCAACAATTCAAGCATCAATACGACGCATCATCTAGACAAACCTGGGAGATAAAGCAGGGAAGCCCATATCCCATCGCACACGGAATACGAGGAAATCAATATTACGCCATCTTTCTCGAACCCCAACCATATGCTACATCACATATAGATCCACTTTACCTCCCTCAACCTGTTAAAAGCAAAACTGGAAGACGGTACATAAGACTAGATATCATTATAAACAAAGGCATGGAACCTCGCATGGAAAACCCAGATCTCCTAATAGAGTTTAAAGTGATGCCAACGGTCTTATGGAGCAAGGAAGTATCGACGCAAATAAAAGAATATGTATCTTTATACAAACCTAAGAACACAATGTTGTTTCATTCTATGAAATAGTCGATCAAAGCTTAAAGAGGACGCTAGAATCCATGGAGGTAATAATAATTGAAAACCTTAAACCAGGCAAACAGGCGATCAAAGTATTTCAAAAATCAAACAAGATAAATTAGGTTAGTTTACTGCATTTTGACAATACAAGAGACAGGAAGTTTCATAGACGTCAAAAATCTCAGCAAAATCATTGAAACAACCGCCAAGCGGAAAAATTATTGAAACCCTGAGCCTGCCTTACTTGAGTTCATAATATTCATTCCTACCGCTATTTCATAAAGCATTGGGTATTGTATGAGGCATATGGGAATAAGGAGTTGCCCTGGAGAAGTGTTGAGAGTGCACGGAAGTTGCTTGTAGCCGCTTTTTCCTCAAGCAGACGACAATTAAGCAAGTTGTCGGAGTCTACATAGAGTTTATCCATAAGTATCCGAGCCCCGAGACATTGCTCGAGGCTAGCAAGGGAGAAGTTAGAGAGCTTACCAGGCCGCTAGGGCTTTACAACCGGTAGTCAAAGCATCTCATTGGGAAAACAATATGATCGTCGATGGCTCTGATGATGGAATACTCTGCGATAGAGAGGCCCTATGGCAACCACCCGGTGTCGGCGACTGAGCCACATGAGAAGTCCTCCTTGCAGTCTGTAAACAAAGAAAGCCTCTCAGATAGAAATGGTTAGGGCCATGAAAAGCTTTTGAAATGAAACCTGCGGAGAAGCCGTCACAATGGAGAAAGGCGAAACATCATTTCTACACCCCATCTCTGCTTGACGAGTAAACGGTGTCATAACATTCGAGGTTGAGCGAATGCATCAATAATAATGATGTGATAACCCGTCTCTTTGATGCTTTGCGAATTTATATTTTTGTATTCCAAGAATAATTAATAGATATTATAGGTGTGTATCTATGTTAAGTAGAGATGAGTTCG
>JGI20131J14367_1000069_pt1 | contig 12643 bp, 11 predicted proteins | sample ConCONMetagenome_FD_14367 | JGI IMG/M metagenome (IMG submission 14367)
CGTAAGAAACCCACACACGCCGACACAAAAACTTAAAAACCCACAAAAACCAAACACAAGAACCCCCAGCATCTCAAATAGAGAATTGAAAGCACGTAGTCGCGAGACGGCGGCACGACGGCGGCTACGAGTTGTGCATCTCAAATAGAGAATTGAAAGACATCATATCACCGTGACACGTTGAAGCACTTTGGTAGCTCTGCGCATCTCAAATAGAGAATTGAAAGGCCACGATGTATACACGCGCCACATCGCTCGAGCCCTTCGCGGCATCTCAAATAGAGAATTGAAAGTACTACGCCGTCAACAACGCGCGACGCGACAAGTCCACGCCTTGCATCTCAAATAGAGAATTGAAAGTAACCGACGTCGTAGACAGCTACCCCGCCGCGCTTTTCCCCGCATCTCAAATAGAGAATTGAAAGCGCAGACAGACGGCCGGTCGACGGCGCACAACCTAAGCATCTCAAATAGAGAATTGAAAGGAGTAACACCGAGGTGTTTTAGCCGTATGTCGAAATTCGCATCTCAAATAGAGAATTGAAAGAACTGCCGTAGGGCTCTACGTAGCTCAGCGCGGCGACGCCCCGCATCTCAAATAGAGAATTGAAAGCAGGTATGGGGCGACTGGTTTGTGCAACTGATCTCAGAAAAGCATCTCAAATAGAGAATTGAAAGCAATTGGATCCAGGTAGAGGCAGCCACCTTTGTGGCGTATGAGTCCGCATCTCAAATAGAGAATTGAAAGTCGGCAGGGCGATGCCGAGTGAGTAGAGTCTCTCCCTGAGAGCATCTCAAATAGAGAATTGAAAGGGCCGGGAGGCGCCGCCCCGGCCCCCTGCGGGGCCATGCCGTTTGCATCTCAAATAGAGAATTGAAAGATATTATTATTTAGTAGCACTGCGTCGGCGTGCCATGTGTTAGGCGGCATCTCAAATAGAGAATTGAAAGTCAGCGCCTCCAGAGTCAGCTTCAGCCGCTCCTCTGGGGTCGGCTGTTGCGCATCTCAAATAGAGAATTGAAAGTAACTATCGCCAACCACCGCCTTGTTTCTGGGCTTATCTGCATCTCAAATAGAGAATTGAAAGAGGGCCACGAGGGTTAGGCTTCCTGTGCCGTATATAAGCGTGGCATCTCAAATAGAGAATTGAAAGATATGTAGAACCTCGCCCTAGCCAAGGGCTTGCCGCTACACCTGGGCATCTCAAATAGAGAATTGAAAGCCACGGCGACGGTCTGCCCCAGGAGCCACTTCAGAGTTGAGGCATCTCAAATAGAGAATTGAAAGCATCCGCCAAAGCGGCTACTACAGGGTGCGGAACGCGCCGGGCATCTCAAATAGAGAATTGAAAGGGTCGGTGAGGAACTGCCGCCTAGTCATAGTACGTGCTCACTATGGCATCTCAAATAGAGAATTGAAAGTGCAACCCTAGTCGCGAAGGGCTCGAGCGATGTGGCGCGTGGCATCTCAAATAGAGAATTGAAAGCTTTCATCAGAATTCGCCATGCCGCCTGAGGTGGAGGAGGCATCTCAAATAGAGAATTGAAAGCACGCTGTTTCAGGCCGCCGTGCCGCCGCCCCCTAGCGGCGGCATCTCAAATAGAGAATTGAAAGCTTCTGCGGGGGTGCAACCCCCGCCTGGGGGCTTACCTCCGCATCTCAAATAGAGAATTGAAAGATCTCTGGTGACGGCGATTTACTCGGCGGCGTCTGTCGTCGCGCATCTCAAATAGAGAATTGAAAGCAACCATCATGTCAATGCCTGCCTGAGCCATGCTTCCAGCATGACGCATCTCAAATAGAGAATTGAAAGCCTGCATGTTTGAACTTCCTGACATAGACGTCAATCGGCTTCAGCATCTCAAATAGAGAATTGAAAGCACCTGCCGTCCACTCAGCCGGGGCATTGTTTTCACCAGCTAGGCTCAGCATCTCAAATAGAGAATTGAAAGCTATGACTCTGTCCCTCAGCGCCTTTGTCCTGAGGGCCTTGGCTGCATCTCAAATAGAGAATTGAAAGGATACGCCTTTAGGCACAGTATCGGCTCGTTGCATATGGCCCTGCATCTCAAATAGAGAATTGAAAGCAAGATGTTGCGCTTCCCGGCGCTGGGCAGGCAGAGGGAGGTCTTCGGCATCTCAAATAGAGAATTGAAAGTCCCCCTAAACGCGCTACCGCGTCACCACATACGGCTAGACGGCATCTCAAATAGAGAATTGAAAGCGAAACTCAGAAGAAGCCGAAATGATGCTAGAAGCATGGCGCATCTCAAATAGAGAATTGAAAGGAATAGCGCTGGCGCTGTTTGGCATATTGATGACGCTTATGCATCTCAAATAGAGAATTGAAAGCCAACCTGGGGACGCTCATAGCCACCGCACGCGCTCAAGTATGGCATCTCAAATAGAGAATTGAAAGCCTCCTCTACGCGCTCCTGGGCATACTGAGACGCAACTGGCATCTCAAATAGAGAATTGAAAGACGAGTACGGCGCTGTGGTCGTAATTGACCCCCTGGCGGTGGCGCATCTCAAATAGAGAATCGAAAGCTGAGGTCTCAGCCATCTCAACCGAGGCCTCAGCCTCAACCGCATCTCAAATAGAGAATTGAAAGCCCGCGGCATGGCGAAGCGCTCGCCGACAGGGATGAGTCCGGCATCTCAAATAGAGAATTGAAAGTGGCAACTGCCACCGTGGACGGGTCTCCTCGGCAACGTGGCGCATCTCAAATAGAGAATTGAAAGTAATCCTTTCTATCTCCGCCGCTATCTCGGCGGTGCGTCTGTAGCATCTCAAATAGAGAATTGAAAGGGTCTGGAACGCCCTGGTGATGAGCTGGTAGAACGACACGGCATCTCAAATAGAGAATTGAAAGCTTTGAACGCCTTCTTGACGTCCATCCAAGCCTGTTGCCTGGCATCTCAAATAGAGAATTGAAAGGACGTCCCTTCGGCGCTTCAGCGGCTGGCGAACTCCCTCTCGCGCATCTCAAATAGAGAATTGAAAGCGTTACTGTTGCTGACCACCAAAGCGCCAGTCCAACAACAAGGCATCTCAAATAGAGAATTGAAAGTCGGCAGGGCGATGCCGAGTGAGTAGAGTCTCTCCCTGAGAGACGGCATCTCAAATAGAGAATTGAAAGGCGACTGCTTCAACTGACCGCGCTCAACTAGTCTATATGCCTGGGCGCATCTCAAATAGAGAATTGAAAGGGAGCGCTATGTTCACCACGTTGCCGAAGCCGCTGGCGATTGTGTTCGCATCTCAAATAGAGAATTGAAAGCTTTATCACCAGCGTCATGGCCCCATTTCAAGCAGTGACGTGCATCTCAAATAGAGAATTGAAAGGCGGTGGGGCGTCGACCAGGTGTCCCCCGTGCTTATGTTTATCTTGTGCATCTCAAATAGAGAATTGAAAGTTAACGCGTCCATGATGGCGCTCCATGCATGCGTGGACTCGACGGCATCTCAAATAGAGAATTGAAAGGTTTTCAAGACATCCGTTGACGTTCGCCGCATTGGGGCTCAGCAGCATCTCAAATAGAGAATTGAAAGCACCAGCTGAACCTCTGTGCAGGCGGTGCGTATATGTACTGCGCATCTCAAATAGAGAATTGAAAGAAGACGTCTATGTCGCATATGATTCCTGTGGACTACATACTGCATCTCAAATAGAGAATTGAAAGAACCCCGCCTACGTGTTGGTCTGGGGTGGTCTCGCGGCGTTTGCATCTCAAATAGAGAATTGAAAGGCGCCGCTATCTTGAATCCGTGCTGAAGACCACACGCGGCGGGCATCTCAAATAGAGAATTGAAAGCGACTTGGCGCGACAGGGCGATGCCGTACTTCTAGATGAATTTGCATCTCAAATAGAGAATTGAAAGAAGAGGAATATGAGGAGCTGTTACAGCGCTATCCACAGTTGCGGGCATCTCAAATAGAGAATTGAAAGTTTCAGTTCCCGCCCCCCGGTAGCAACGACTTGTTCACCTCGCATCTCAAATAGAGAATTGAAAGCCACGGCGGACAGCATAAACGCCGCGAGGACGTGGCCCTTCTGCACGGCATCTCAAATAGAGAATTGAAAGCCTGAGGGGTTGAGTTCGCCTGCGTATACGACGGCGGTGGCGGCATCTCAAATAGAGAATTGAAAGCGCGCAGACGCCGTGCGCAGTCTGGGGGGTGGGGGGTGTGAAGCATCTCAAATAGAGAATTGAAAGCAGCACGGCGACCATGAATTCCGCCTCGAGGAAGCGTTGCGGCATCTCAAATAGAGAATTGAAAGTCCTTAGCCGCCCTAAGACCGATGTCGGCTAATTTGTCGATGTTGCGGCATCTCAAATAGAGAATTGAAAGGCTATCATCTGCTACGTCATTAGTAACGGGCGCGAGGTTCAGCATCTCAAATAGAGAATTGAAAGGCGCATACGACTGCCCCCTCCTCCACCTGCACCAGCAGATTGCGCATCTCAAATAGAGAATTGAAAGTTAGACAGCTCCAGGAGGTAGGCGCCGCCGCGCCGCGGCTTCCGCATCTCAAATAGAGAATTGAAAGCGGCTGGACGTTCGACCACACCTGCCGCCGCGTAAAGAGCATCTCAAATAGAGAATTGAAAGCTAGACAAGGTGGAGCTCCTGAGGGCGAGAGAGGAGGAGGCGATGCATCTCAAATAGAGAATTGAAAGCTCATACCCTAATCGACACCTGCCCTATTACGGTCTTGACGGCATCTCAAATAGAGAATTGAAAGAGAAAAAGGCGTGGACAGAGATACCGGTGATGCGCGAGACTGCATCTCAAATAGAGAATTGAAAGTGACGACATCTCTCAGGGCTGGCGGCGGCTCAGATATCCATAAGCATCTCAAATAGAGAATTGAAAGGTCACGCTGTACAGGCGGCACTGGACTGTGACAAACACGGTGAAGCATCTCAAATAGAGAATTGAAAGGCTATGTAGCTACCGGAGCCAAACGGCAACAGGAAGAAGTGGCATCTCAAATAGAGAATTGAAAGTATCTCGTCTACGGGGACGGTAGGCATTGCAAAATCTACAGTGCATCTTAAATAGAGAATTGAAAGCGGCGCCGCGGTGCTTTTTCGCGAGCGCTATTAGATACAGCGCCCTGCATCTCAAATAGAGAATTGAAAGAGTGGAAAACTAAGTGCATGTGTGAGGTACGGCGACCACACCGCATCTCAAATAGAGAATTGAAAGCGTTTGTAGAACTGGTACACCGCCATCTCCGTCTCTGGCTCGAGCATCTCAAATAGAGAATTGAAAGGATCTCTATTATCGTTCCTCCACGGCGTGGCGCTTAAGCCAATTGCATCTCAAATAGAGAATTGAAAGCGTCTGCATATAATCGCCACGATGTGGAGACGCGGCATGTACGCATCTCAAATAGAGAATTGAAAGGCATATCTGTGGCGCCGCATGAAGAACGCCGCCGACGACATGTGCATCTCAAATAGAGAATTGAAAGGCAAGCTGGTTGACGAGCTCTATCACAGCGCTATGGCGAGGACTGGCATCTCAAATAGAGAATTGAAAGGTCCGTCTCCACTCAGCTGCTATAAGCTCGGCGCTCATAGCCGCATCTCAAATAGAGAATTGAAAGGTTTGTCTGCTTCTGCTTCGCCCTGCATGTCCCATCAGTTTGCATCTCAAATAGAGAATTGAAAGTGACCCAGACGCCGCTCCGCGGCTCAACCACGTCCTTAGGCATCTCAAATAGAGAATTGAAAGCTTCGGCGTTGCGCGGCTGCCACCTGCCTCCGAGCTGTCTCTTGCATCTCAAATAGAGAATTGAAAGATAAACCCCAACACAGTCTCGATACGCTTCAGAACCTTATGCATCTCAAATAGAGAATTGAAAGGCTCACTCTAGCCTTCCTGAGGAGGACGTAAAACGCGGCGCGGGCATCTCAAATAGAGAATTGAAAGCTTGATAAAAGACGCGCTGAAGCGTGTTCTTGAGCGTATGCGGTGGCATCTCAAATAGAGAATTGAAAGTAACTACGTAGTACGATGTCCACTTCAGTCAGTTTGAATAGCGGCCGCATCTCAAATAGAGAATTGAAAGTAACTGCTGTGTTGCGTCCACCGCCTCACCTGTTCAATTGATGCATCTCAAATAGAGAATTGAAAGTCCGTCGGCATAGCGCGTGTGATAAAACGCGTCATGTGCAAAAGCATCTCAAATAGAGAATTGAAAGCATGCGCCACTATGGTGCCGTATTAGATGGCGCAACAATTATGAGCATCTCAAATAGAGAATTGAAAGCGTGCGCTATTCACATTGTCTCAGCCGAATCCTGCATCGGTGGCATCTCAAATAGAGAATTGAAAGATGACTACGACAAGCACAGCATAGTATGCGACTCAGGCGCATGCATCTCAAATAGAGAATTGAAAGCTGCGTCCAGACCGCCAAGTCGCTTATGCTGACAGGCAGGCATCTCAAATAGAGAATTGAAAGTGGCGGCAGGGGTTATGACTCGGCAACAATACGGGGTCCCGCATCTCAAATAGAGAATTGAAAGACGTCAACACGATGCTGACAGCGGCATACGCGGAGTTCCAGCACTGCATCTCAAATAGAGAATTGAAAGCCCCTCGCTACGGCCTTCGCCAAGCGCTCAAACGTCTTGGCATCTCAAATAGAGAATTGAAAGTGACCTCGAGGTTGTCAACCCCTGTCTGACTCAGCACGAGCATCTCAAATAGAGAATTGAAAGTGCCAGACAGGGTTTCCGCCATAATCGCCCCCGACCTGCGCATCTCAAATAGAGAATTGAAAGGTGTATATTTGGCGTGATCATGCATATCATCTTCTTGACTGCGGGCATCTCAAATAGAGAATTGAAAGTCTACGACGTGTTGGACGGCTTTGCGTTCCTCGTGCATGCTAGCATCTCAAATAGAGAATTGAAAGAAACGCGAGGGCACGTCATGTCACCTCCTCGGGCTTCAAGTCGCATCTCAAATAGAGAATTGAAAGATGACAGAAGAAGTAGCCAGGAGCGAAAGGTTAGAAAAGATAGCATCTCAAATAGAGAATTGAAAGGGCGAAACGGAGGAGAACATCAGGCGCGCCCTCGACTTGGCGCGCATCTCAAATAGAGAATTGAAAGTAACCTCATAGACGACACCGCGATACTCAATCTTATCGGAAACCAGCATCTCAAATAGAGAATTGAAAGTCTCGAGGAGGTCGCTGTGGATGTCTGGCGCCACTACGGCGGCATCTCAAATAGAGAATTGAAAGGTATATGTGTGGAACGCGTGCCGTCCGCATCGACATCCCTAAGCATCTCAAATAGAGAATTGAAAGTTCTCCTTACAGTCGGTCTCTTTACCCTCCTCCCGAGTCTTCTTGCATCTCAAATAGAGAATTGAAAGCCTAAGCCCACCGACTTACTTCACGGCCTTGTGGCGGTACCGGCATCTCAAATAGAGAATTGAAAGTTTATTCATCGGCCAGCTACTAGTCTATAGAGATTTGCATCTCAAATAGAGAATTGAAAGAGCGGCGGCTGGCCACTTCTCCCCCCACGCCGTCTTCCACGCGCATCTCAAATAGAGAATTGAAAGCACAACGCAAGTGCGTACATATTCTCGGCACATGTCTTCTTTGCATCTCAAATAGAGAATTGAAAGAAACGCGATTATCAGCGTCCTCAGCGGGGGCAAATCGAGACGCATCTCAAATAGAGAATTGAAAGGGTAGCTCCCAGTGTATATGTCAGAACCCAATGCCGCTTAGGGATCTGCGCATCTCAAATAGAGAATTGAAAGTTTTATTGACATGCATTTATGTCGGGGTATGGGCGATGAGCATCTCAAATAGAGAATTGAAAGTTGTTTCCATACATCTCTCTAATCAACTTCTCTGCAAGCTTATGGCATCTCAAATAGAGAATTGAAAGCCATTACAGCCGCGGCGTACCTCACGGGCCGCAAGCCGCCTGAGGCATCTCAAATAGAGAATTGAAAGCATTGGCAACGGCGAGCTCCTCATATCTGCTGGGGTACTTCTGCATCTCAAATAGAGAATTGAAAGCGCGTCGACGTCTGTCGAGTTTCTGTATGTGCCGTAGTGCACGGGGCATCTCAAATAGAGAATTGAAAGGCCCATGGGCCGCGGCGCGCTTAGATACGCAATGCCGCGGGGCATCTCAAATAGAGAATTGAAAGGTAGAGTCGCTCCATGGCGTTTCGATATGCATCGAGGTTTAGGTGCATCTCAAATAGAGAATTGAAAGCACTTTTCATAACGGCTTTCCTCGACGCGGCGTCTACGTGCATCTCAAATAGAGAATTGAAAGCTTCTGTCTAACCTGGACCCTAAGAAATTCAACAAGCTCCTGCATCTCAAATAGAGAATTGAAAGCTTTGACGTCCAGGCAGTTATCTACTTCGCCGACGGACGCGTGGCGCATCTCAAATAGAGAATTGAAAGCTGTAAGCCACGCAACACTGCGCCACCTCTCCAGCTTCAATGCAATGCATCTCAAATAGAGAATTGAAAGTGACGCGGCGACACGAGGGGCGGTCGTAAGTCCAGCCCCTGCATCTCAAATAGAGAATTGAAAGATAATCTATATGGCTCTTCGTAGTAGATGCGGTGGTAATTAGCATCTCAAATAGAGAATTGAAAGCAAGTATTCACCTGGCAGTTCATCTTCACGTACTTCATCCAGCATCTCAAATAGAGAATTGAAAGAGCCACGAGGATAATACTTCTGCTAATTAGCAGAAAAGAGTGCATCTCAAATAGAGAATTGAAAGGTCGTCAAAATCACGCGTGGCGAGAATAACGTATATGTGTGGTACGCATCTCAAATAGAGAATTGAAAGGGCAACAGAACCCCGCCGAAAAAGCCGACAGGAGACATAGCAAGCATCTCAAATAGAGAATTGAAAGTCTGGTGACTTCCGTTGGAGACTCACCGCGACAGGTAGGTCTGCATCTCAAATAGAGAATTGAAAGTGCCAGCTCATTACGCTATCTCTCCGTGCGCCACTGCGTCGCGGGCATCTCAAATAGAGAATTGAAAGGTGCTGGAGGTCTATGCCACGGCGCGCGACGTGTGCACCAGAAGCGCATCTCAAATAGAGAATTGAAAGGTCTGCAGGGGCGTGGGGGCTGTCCGCTGGGTTGTGCGTTGTGTGCATCTCAAATAGAGAATTGAAAGCTTTTAAGGCGCATATGCGCTCGAGCTCCTTACGGATGCGGCATCTCAAATAGAGAATTGAAAGACGCTGAGAACCCGCCCCAGTCATAGACCACGACGCCTAGGCATCTCAAATAGAGAATTGAAAGATGATAACATGTCGCAGGAAGCAGTAGCACAACCTAGAACAGCATCTCAAATAGAGAATTGAAAGCCACATGTAGCGCAACCGCCAGGACCGCGGCGCTGATAAAAGGCATCTCAAATAGAGAATTGAAAGTAGTGACGTACCGATGCGGCGCTGGCGCATGTGCCGTCTTGGCATCTCAAATAGAGAATTGAAAGCATACTGATCATCATATTCGCCGCTGTCGCATTCCTGTTGCCGGCATCTCAAATAGAGAATTGAAAGCGACCAGTCGAGGCGGCTTAGGCGTCGAAAACCTCGACTAGCATCTCAAATAGAGAATTGAAAGAACCCCACCACAGTCATGCCGGCGGTGACGTCGCTGTCCGCATCTCAAATAGAGAATTGAAAGCATATGAAAATGAAAACTGCGTTGATAATATTCGGGGTGGTGCATCTCAAATAGAGAATTGAAAGCATCGGGCAGATAGTCATAGCGCTAATTGCGTTGATGGCCGCATCTCAAATAGAGAATTGAAAGTCATATGGCCTCACAAGGCGGCCGATTCTCTGCAAGGTGCGGGTGCATCTCAAATAGAGAATTGAAAGATTATGCTGAGCATCAGCCACACGTCGAAGGGGGACATACCGACTATGGCATCTCAAATAGAGAATTGAAAGTGGCAATAACGCGGTACGGAAGCAAAATCACGATAGCGGCATCTCAAATAGAGAATTGAAAGGCTGACATGGCCGCGCCTTGCGGCAGAGACGAGCCGTGCAGATCCGCATCTCAAATAGAGAATTGAAAGATGATCTTTGCCAGCTTGTCTAGGTCGGCGGAGTTCGTCTGCATCTCAAATAGAGAATTGAAAGGTTTTCTGCCGTACTGGAGTATCGTCAAGAGTCCTGTCTGTCAGAGCATCTCAAATAGAGAATTGAAAGCAGACACGTAGTACCTAGCGCCGTCTGCCCACCACACGCTGAGGAGGCATCTCAAATAGAGAATTGAAAGCTTCAGCAAGCTACCCACAGGCAACTCGCTTATGGTTTGAAACTGCGCATCTCAAATAGAGAATTGAAAGGCTCCGCCGACTTCGCCGCCTACTACACCGCCGGGCGCCGCATCTCAAATAGAGAATTGAAAGGGCCTTAATGGGCGAGCCGCCCCCCGCGCCTCCACTCCTCCCGCATCTCAAATAGAGAATTGAAAGTTTTCGCTGTACGTTATCGACGCCGTGTTGCCGTCTCTGCTCCGCATCTCAAATAGAGAATTGAAAGGCCCCCCGACCCCCAGCATCTCAAACAGAGTATTGAGCATCTCAAATAGAGAATTGAAAGTGCAGAAACTCGCTCTTCGCCACCGAACTTGCCTCAGGCGACAGAGCATCTCAAATAGAGAATTGAAAGTGGGGCCAGGAATTCCTCGTTCAGCCGCAACCGTCGCAGCATCTCAAATAGAGAATTGAAAGCAGACGCTTTTTGAAACAACAACAGCGCCGTCCGCCCAGTCGCATCTCAAATAGAGAATTGAAAGAGTCGACGCGAGTGTGCGTCGATGCTAAAAGAGAACTGTATGCATCTCAAATAGAGAATTGAAAGAAGGTTACGGCGGAAGAGACTCACATCACCGCCGGCACGCAGTACGCATCTCAAATAGAGAATTGAAAGAAGAAGAAGGCGAAGACGAAGACGCCTCCGACGTCGTCGCATCTCAAATAGAGAATTGAAAGACGTCGGCCTCACGCGCTTGACGAACTGGATATACGCAACGGGCATCTCAAATAGAGAATTGAAAGACTTCAAAGGCGCCGTAGTGTACGGCTCAGTCTCAGGTCTCTTGCATCTCAAATAGAGAATTGAAAGCTTCGACTGTACCGAAGTCAACCCCGCCGCCTACACCGCCGCATCTCAAATAGAGAATTGAAAGAGAAACAGCTTGAGCAATACGTTGCGCAAGCTAAGGCAAAGGGCATCTCAAATAGAGAATTGAAAGACAATCCATGTACCGCTGGTAGTGAAGTACCGCCATATCGGCTGCATCTCAAATAGAGAATTGAAAGTGCATAAGTCTGTGGCGCGGTTTCTCGGCGCTTCCGTACGCGCATCTCAAATAGAGAATTGAAAGACTGATCGGTCACCACCGTGGAGCCCGGCGCCTTCAGGGGGGCATCTCAAATAGAGAATTGAAAGTCGATTACAGACTTCGGTGCCTACGCCGAGCACCTTGGGGGGCGCATCTCAAATAGAGAATTGAAAGTTCGAACGCCAGCTCCTCGCTCCTTGTAGTCACCGAATACAGGCATCTCAAATAGAGAATTGAAAGCGGTAAGCTGGCAAGGTTTGCAAAGTACGGCGCCGGCCTCGGCGCGCATCTCAAATAGAGAATTGAAAGAGTGTGGGCTGTTGCAGTCACTGAGCACAGCGTAAGAGTTCTGTGCATCTCAAATAGAGAATTGAAAGGCCAAAAAAACACTCCACATACACAACACCGAAATACTTGAGCATCTCAAATAGAGAATTGAAAGGTCCCACCACCCTGGCGTATTCCAACAGCTCTTTATATGGCATCTCAAATAGAGAATTGAAAGGAGTTATGCGCGTTGCGTCGGCAACCTACACGGTGGCGGTTCTGCATCTCAAATAGAGAATTGAAAGTTGACCTCCACCTCGTCTACAGACACCACCGTCTGCACCTTTGTGCATCTCAAATAGAGAATTGAAAGTCTGGTGACTTCCGTTGGAGACTCGCCGCGACAAGCAGGTCTCACGCATCTCAAATAGAGAATTGAAAGCGTCGAACTGCGCGCGGGACGCGGGGTCGAGTCTCTGTCTGATGCATCTCAAATAGAGAATTGAAAGCGCAGGAATCGTTGGCCGGATGTGGACAGACCCCGTCTCATGGTGAGCATCTCAAATAGAGAATTGAAAGCGCATTCCACAAGCGCTTTGCGTATGCACATATACGCCGCGGGCATCTCAAATAGAGAATTGAAAGAGCGGTTTAGAGAACTCAGGCAGAGGCTGGCAGATGAGGCCCTGCCGCATCTCAAATAGAGAATTGAAAGCCTATGTCCACCTAGTGGTTAAGCTGGCGCTTGAGGTTCGCATCTCAAATAGAGAATTGAAAGTACTCTGCATTAGCCGCCGTGTGGGGTGTCGGGGGCTCTAGCGCATCTCAAATAGAGAATTGAAAGCTGAGGCTGAGGCGGATAATACTCCACCTCGTAAGCAGAGAGCATCTCAAATAGAGAATTGAAAGACAAGCTTCATCACCGGCCGCGCTGGGGTGAGTCCTCAGCCTCAACAGGCATCTCAAATAGAGAATTGAAAGC
>JGI20131J14367_1000081_pt1 | contig 11972 bp, 18 predicted proteins | sample ConCONMetagenome_FD_14367 | JGI IMG/M metagenome (IMG submission 14367)
TTCCTAGCGTCCTCCAGCGTCTTTTTCATCCGCTGGAAGAGAGCCAGTTGTCTCCTCAGCCTAATTAACTCCAGCCTCGAAGGAGGCGGCTTAAACGACACAAAGGCGATATAGCTACGTTTTTAAAATATTGCGCAAGCTCCGACGTGAAGGAAACGTGGCGCCACGTAAGGAGGGTGATAGAGGACGGAGACGTGGTGCTCGAGGTTCTCGACGCCAGGGACCCCCTCGCCACTAGAAACGAAGAGGTGGAGAAGTCGGTAGGCAGGCTGGGGAAGAGGCTGTTGGTGGTGCTTAACAAGGCGGATCTCGTAGAGAGAGATATCTTGGAGGCCTGGCGGGCATACTTCGTCAACTTAGGCAGGGACGTTGTGTATATAAGCGCTAAACATAGACTCGGCACGCGGAAGCTCATTACGGCCATCAGATCGCTGGCTCCTAGGATACCTACCACCGTCGTCGTGGTGGGGTACCCCAACGTCGGGAAGTCTACTATTATAAACTACCTCAAGGGCCGCCACGTCGCTCCCACGAGCCCCAAGCCGGGGTGGACTAAGGGCGAACAGTTGGTACGGGCAAAAAGCTGGCTCCTGGTGCTAGACACGCCTGGCATAGTCAAGACCGCATATACAGGCGACCTGGCGCTAGACGTCATAAGAGGCTTGGTGGATCCGGGTACGGTGGACGACCCCGTCCCGTACGCCTACGCCCTGCTCAAACGGGTGCTCGCATACAACCCAGACGCCCTCAGAGAGGCGTATGGGATAGACTGCGACGTGGAGCACGCTTTGGAGGAAATCGGCANGGCTAAGAGAAGACTTCTAAAAGGTGGAAGGATAAACATCGACGAGACCGCCCGCATGGTTCTAAAAGACTGGATAACTGGGAAGCTGAAATACGCGGCGCGGCCGCCGGAAAACCACGACGCTTCAGTAGCGCGGAACTGACATCACTCCCTCAGATCGTCCCCGTTTTCACCTCACCTAGGCAATCATCTCCGCCACTATATATCTCTTCGCTACGTGGGCTAGACGCAAATTTATATAGTTGTGTTGTTGTAAGGTGCATGATACTTCAACTGGTTGAGCAGGTGCCTTTGCCATATTGGTTCTTTTCGCCATTGTAATTCTCGTTGCCATCCTCTCCTCTGCGATACGCATAATACCTGAGTACCAAAGGGCTGTGAAATTCAGGCTCGGCCGCGTCGTAGGCGTAGTGGGACCTGGCCTCGTGTTCATCATACCGGTCATCGACACCATCGTTAGGTACGACCTCAGAGTTGAGGTTGTGGACGTGCCGGCTCAACGCGCGTTGACAAAAGATAACGTGGAGGTCACGATAGACGCCGCTATTTATCTGAGGGTGGTGGACGCCCTAAAAACGGCGCTGACCGTGAGGAACCACATACCTGCCGTCGCCATCTACGCAGCCTCCACGCTCCGCGACGTCGTGGGCATGGTCGACCTAGATACTTTACTGACGCATAGAGACGATATCGCTAAAAAGATCGCGTCTATCGTGGACGATCACGTGACTCCGTGGGGGGTCAAGGTGACCACCGTCGCCATCAAGGACATAAAGCTCCCTGAGGTTCTGCTCCGCGCGATGGCGAGTCAAGCCGAGGCTGAGAGGGTGAGACGCGCGAAAATCACGTTAGCCTCGGCGGAGTACGAGGCGAGTAAGATCTACCTGGAGGCAGCCGAGAGATATTCGCAGAACCCCACCGCGGTGCAACTCAGGATGATAGATGCGCTCATCGAGATCGCGCGGGAGCACAACCTCATAATAGTCACGCCGCCGACTATGGAGTACGTGGCATTGCCTGGCCTTGGCTAGGAGGGAGAAGAAGGAATGAGGAGATTCCTCCCCCTGCTTCTACTAGTCTTTTTTTCTAACGCCTATGTAGTAACCACGGTATATGTAGTTGAGATAAACGGCGTTATAGGGCCTTACACGCTGTCGCAGGTACAGAGAGCGATTGCGTTAGCTGAGCAGAACAGCGGCTTGGTTCTTCTGTTGCTCAACACGCCGGGCGGCCTGGCCGACCCACGCTTCAGATCATGAAAGAGATTGGTAACTCGCAGGCGCCCGTCGTCGGCTACGTGTACCCGGACTACGGCTACGCCTGGTCTGCGGGGACCTACATACTCATGTCTACGCACATCGCGGCTATGGCTCCACATACAGTAATTGGGTCTTGTCAGCCTATCGCAGGTAGGACGCCTATAAACGAGTCTAAGACGCTAAACGCCTTGATAGGATACCTCGAGACCGTTGCAAAGTCGTATGGACGCAACGGCACCTTTGCGAGGCTTTGCATAACTCAAAACGTCAACCTAGGCGCCGAGGAGGCTTTGAGATACAGAGTGATCGAAGTTGTGGCGGTTGACGTAAACGACTTGCTGAGGAAGATAAACGGCAGTTCCGTGGTGCTTAGAAACCAGAAGACGGAGCTGGTAATCGCCAGCGTCGCGACAAGAAAGGTGGAACCGACAATTACCGAGACTCTACAGATGTGGCTAAGCGACCCGGTGGTGTCGGCTATTCTGTCTCTTCTGGCTTTTATCCTGCTCCTTGCCGCCTTTCTGACAGGTCACCCGGCCGCCGTAGTCGCCGCGATAATAATACTAGTGATTTCCGTGTTTACCTTCCTGCCTACGGCGTGGCTCGGCGTCGCCCTCATAATACTGGGCGCCGTGTTGATAATGGCGGAGGTCCTGATGGGGATGCCTACTTATGGGGTAGTTGCAGGCGTGGGGGTGGTTTTGGTGGTTGTAGGCTTCCTATCAACCTACCCGGCGAATGTCTTCAGCGGTGAACTTATATATATAAGAGACTGGTGGCTTATCCAACTTGGTTTATATATAAATATAGCTATACTCATAGGATTTCTCGGATTCATGATATATAAAATAGTGACGGTTCACAGACAGAGACCACCATCAGAGTTCTTAACAAGTCTCAGAGGTATGGAGGGCGTGGCAATCGACGACATAGGGCCCGGCGTGTCGGGATTTGTCAAGGTATTTGGAGAGTACTGGAAGGCGGTGTCTGATACCCCTATTAAGAAAGGCTGTAGAGTACGCGTTGTCGAGGTTCAAGGCGATACGCTTAAGGTGGAGCCGGCGCAGTGTTAGATGTGCACGACCTGAGCAGTGCTGGGCTTTCTGCAGACTGAGTGAATTAGCGGTAGCTACGTCTTTACGTCTATTGCACGCTTCTGCGTCTTTATCAAGAATTTTCCAAGTCTGTGGAGGTTGCCGAGAAACATCATCGCTAGGCCTAGTAGGACGAGCTCCGGCTCGTTTCCGACGACGCCCATGATTAGCACCGCGGCGCCGTATATGGCGGCCATGTAGATGAACACGTCACATCTCCTTGCCCGGTTTATTAAGTCCGGTGTTCACGAAGAGACGCGGGTAAGTTAAAATACGTATGTATGTATATGGCCGTTGATGAGCTAAGGGTCTCCTGAGCTGTGAAGAGAAGCTCCTGCTGAGAATTAGGGCCAAAATAATTGTAAGTATTATAAACCAAAGGGAGAGCTATTTCTATGTATCTACAAATTATGGAGTTGTCGTTGTTAATCGCGGCGGTGGCGGCTTTGGCGTTGATAATTTTCTTCGTGTCCCGCAGGGGGGTGTCTCCGCCGCAGGAGGTGGGGGTTAGGTACACGCCTGGCGAACAAGAAATCCTAAGACAGCTGGGTGAAATGAAGGAGCGTGTGGATAAAATGATACCGCCATACGGAAGGGTGGGCTACATACCCTCCAGTGTAGAGGAGCTGAAAGAGCTACTCGGATTTACATATATCAAACTCGGTGAGAGGGAGCTTGGGGAGAGGCCTTCGGGGCTGGAAAAAATTGAGGAGCTGGATGCTGACTTTCTCCAGGCTAGGCTGGGGGAACGCTACGTCTACGTGGTGAGGAGGGGAGGGAAAAAGTTCGTAGCAGTTGGGAACCAGTATCTTGACTACCTCACCGCCCGTTTTCTCATCGAGTTTTTGGACTACATCTAGCGGCTTCTGAAACCAAGTCGCGTTCATGGACTTCGCCCATTGGCGATTTTTCGCGGAATATCTGCGCCTCGTATATGTACAGTTTGGCCCGCCGGTCTAGCCAGCAGTCGCCCGGAAGCCAAGCCTTTATGCAGATGTTTATCAGAAACTCCTCGGGGCTCCAGCACTCCTCCACAGCCACCTGCGGCAGGAGGAGCCCGGCGTATGGCCCCCTTCTTACCACTAAACCGTGGCGCCCCACTTCCACTATTTCAGGGTATTTTCTGGGGTCTTCTGCGAGCAAGCTCAGCGGGCTTAATACGCTCACTTCAAAAACTACGTGCGGGAGCTCTTCGGAGCGTAGCGCTGGGAAGCGTGGGTCTTGGCAACAGGCACCTATTGCGCTGTAGATAGTTGCGTATAGCGTGTTTCTGTAGCCCTCCGGGTAGCCTATACACCCCCTGAGTTCGTATTTGTCGCCTTTCGCGGTTTCTATTGTGGTAAATACGCCGTAATTATCGCTGAGGAGCCTGGGCGGTGGGTTATCTGGAACCTCGATTCTTCCAGTCTTTAGGTACGTCTCTACTGCGCGTCGTGATGACTTAACAAGGTATGTGCCTTCTTCAGAGGAGTATGGCCGAAACATGTCTCTTCAGGTGAAACAGATATTAATTGCTTGCCATTGAGGTATATGCCTCTTTGTGCCGTCTGCAGTAAGGAGGTGAATTTTAAAAACATAGCGTATATAAATGAGAATACGTTTGTATGTAAAGACTGCTTTCCACAATACTATGTAAAAAATATATGTAAAGTAGTCGAAAGAAGACTACGCGGTGAGAGTCCTCTTGCATGTAACTTTTGCTCATACAAGAAGCAGTGCGATGCCTATGTCTCAAAGACTTTAAAGTCGTTGAGTTGACCTACCGCCTTTCTAGCAGTGAGAGGAAGAAGCCTGGGGTGTTGTGGATATGCGGCAGAAATCTTCTGCATTCCGGGCAGTCCCACCCCGGCGCGCCGATGGTCAGGCCAGGGTCTAGAAGCTCGGCTTTGACCCTCTTTACCACATCCTCATTTTCTACATGTGTAAGGGTGCAGGTTGAATATACAACACGGGGCGCGAGCTTAAGGGCGGTTTTTAAAAACTGTATCTGGTATTTCGCCAGCGTCTTTGCCGCGTCTAGCGTCACCCTGTGGTAGATCTTTGGACGGACTCCTATGTCTGTACAGGGGGGATCCACAAGAGCGACTTCTGCCTTTAATCGGGGGAAGTCGCGGTCGAGATACCGGCTGTCGTGAAGAAGCGTGTCTACGTGGGTCGCCACCCCCAGCCGCGCTACCTCGGTCTTCATCCTGGCGATCTTCGGATGCGATCGGTCTACAGCAACGACGCGAATCCCCATCTGGGCTAGGTGTGTGGCTTTTCCGCCGGGCGCCGCGTTGAGGTCAACCGCGGTGACGGCCCCGAGGTTGCTCACGACATAACCCACGGCGATTGCGGGAAGGCTTTGGCTGTAGAACAAGCCGTCTTTGTACTCGGGGAGATCCCTTATCTTAGGTGTCTTGTAGAGAGACTTCTCCACTTTGACGTATGGCCCTTTTCTTGTTTTCATGACTTCGTCGCTGTCGGCCACGGCTATGCCGTAGGCGACTATCCTTCCGTTGTCGGCAACCACGTTGACCTCGTCGCCTTTTCTTATACGGTCGGTTTTCACCATGCCCGGCGCATATAGGTCGGCGCCTAACATAACGCTTTCAGCCGCCTTTTTATCTATGATTACTTTTTTCTTTGCTTCTGGTATCTGGAAGGGCCCCTCCACGGGCATCCACAACGCATCGTCGAAGACCTCGTCTCTGTAGGCTGGGACGCCTCTTGAGTTCAGTCTCTTGAGTAGTTCTTGTGGCGTGGTTTTTGACGTGTTTACTCTTATGTAGTAACGCGGCGGAGGCGTGGTGATTGAGCGGAACAACGCGTCTATCTCTGCGTCGGATAAGTATTCAAGGAGGTGTTTGTAGAGTTCTTCATCTATCTCGATGCCATAGAGATTCATCTAAGTATTTTGACGAGAAGTTCTTTTGCCCGTTCGGGGTCTTTCCGCACCAGTTGCCACAGCTCGTCTTCGGATTTCAGAATATAGCGGTAGGTTTTGTTTTTCTTGGAGTCCGGGGCTGTGGTGAGGAACTTGTGCCTAGAAAGCTTCTGCAGGAGCCGTGCTGCTTTTAATATGGCGCTGTGGTCTGAGCCCAGACCTGCTAGTTTTGCCAAGGATGTCGCCTTGATGCTGACCACGCGGCCCTTTGCGTTTAGCAAGAGGACAACTAGGGCTTCTATAAGTCTTTTCTCGATATTTTCAAATTTCATCATCGTCTGACTTTTACTATATTTAAAACTTTTCGTACCTTCGTATACTTTTGTCGAAGGTAGCGTTTTTAAATAGTTGCACCGTTAGGGATCTGGTTTTGCCGTGTTAAGATTTCAACAATTTACGTAGGTTCTTGTTAAGCGGTTGCGTTGCAACGCCTCTCTCTGTTATTATGCCGGTTATGAATTTCGGCGGCGTGACGTCAAATACGGGGTTAAACACCGGGACGTCTCTTGACGTAACGTATACCTTGCCCTGCTCTGACCTCGCGGTGCGGACCTCGTCGGGATCCCTCTCCTCGATCTTTACATCCTCCACCCTGCCGCGTGGGTCTATGGTGCTGGTCGGCGCCAGCACGTAAAAAGGTACTCCAAATTCATGGGCAAGCACCGCCTCGTTAAGAGTGCCTATTTTGTTGTATACATGTCCATCGAGAAGTATGCGGTCCGCCCCCACCATGACGATGTTTACCAGCCGCCTATACAGCACAAGTCCTACTGCGGTGTCTGCAATGAGGGTCGTGGGGATCCCGTTGTGGACGAGTTCATACACCGTGAGCCTAGCCCCTTGTTGCCAAGGTCTGGTCTCCGGCGCGATCACTGATACCCGTTTCCCCAACATGGCGGCCACATATACAGGCGCCGTGGCGGTGCCTAGGCCGGTTCCCGTGGCCAGACCCCCGGCGTTACATATGGTGAGCACGGTATCGCCGTCTTCTAGCAACTCGGCGCCGTAGAGACCTATCCTGATCTCCGCATCCAGCTCCTCCTCAAAGATCTTCTTAGCCTCTTCTTCCAACATGGCGGTGAGCTCCGCCGCGGAGGCGGTCTTACCTGCGAGCTCAACTGCTCTGTTGTACATACGTTCAAGCGCCCAGAAGAGGTTCACCGCCGTGGGCCTTGTTTTCGCCAATACTTCCTTCGCGGAGGCCAATGTGCGTAGCGCCTCTTCTACGGTTTTCGGCTTCTTTTCCTTTAACGCAACCACCATGCCGAATGCCGCTGTAATGCCTATGGCGGGCGCGCCCCTAACCACCATGTCGCGTATGGCCTCCGCCACCTCAGCCACGGTCTTTACCTCCATGTATCTCGTCTCAAACGGCAGAACTCTCTGGTCAAGTAACACAAGTCTGTCGCCCCTCCACTCTATTGGCCTTATCTTTGGCTTGAATCGGTGCCTTATCTCCTCCACAAGTTTCTCCATGCCAGCACAGTTTTGAATGCCGTAAATATGTTATTGTGATGGTCTATAGGCAGTTGTCGGTGAGAAGTCTCTAGGCCTGTTTCTTCAGGTTGTCGCAGAGCTTTGGCAATAGTTTCGCGATTTTTACAGCTTGGAGTAAAGTGTCGAAGTTTCTCGCCTCTCGCGGTAGTTTGTTAAACAAAGTTTCACAGTTTATCTTTTCACAGACGCAACTTACGTCTGGGCAACTTTCAATAGCCTCTACCTCGTCCACCTGTAAGTTGGTTACTATGGCGGTTATGACGGCGAGCGACCTAACGAAGGCATTTGTGAAGGCTGTGTACAAATCGTCGACTGAAAGAAATACGTAGTCTGGCAACAGCACCACCTCAACGCCGAGTTCTTTGGCCAGCTCTCTAGCGCCCTCTTCTGCGTACCCGCGGGCTATCACAAGAGGCTTAGCCCCTATGAGCTTCGCGTTGATATAGGCCTGCCTGATTCCTGTGATGTCGATTTTGCCTGCCTTGACCTCGACCGCGTAGGTGTTTCCGTCTCCGTCAACAGCCAGTATATCGACTTCGCCCACCTCCACGCCGTTTCGGTATATCCGATGCCGTGACGCCTTCGGAAACAGCCCAAGGGCTGGGAGCAGGTCTAATATGTAGCGCTCAAACCGAGCACCCATGAGGTTTTGTGGGCGTTGTGTTTTAACTCTAACGCAAATCGGTCAGCGCATCTTAGGTCTTGCCCCGGGGCGGGGTCAGCCCTGTGGGGAGGTGTGTCTGGTTTTTAGTTTTTCGTTGATCTCTTCTAACGCCTTTGCCAGCGCCTCGACGAGGTTCGTATTCCGTAGCCTGACCAGCCTAGCGCGTCCTATACGCCTCTCTTCTACTATTCCGTATCTAGAGAGGAACTTGAGATGGGCCACGAGCTGGCTGTAGTTGGTGTCCAGTCTCTTTGCGAGCTCTGTGGCGTTTACCTCGCCGGTCTTCCACAGAGCCAGTATTATGCGTATCCGAAGCGGCGCGCCGAGCACCTCCTCCACGGTCATCTAAGCTCCTCTTTAATCATCCTAGTGAGGAGCGATTCAAGCGTCTCTAGAGGTTCTGTTCCTATGGATATTAATGTGGTGCGTCCTCGAACTCCTTCGCCTTTTTTGTTTTGCCGGGTCTCTATAATGCCTCTATCTCTTAAATCGTTTAGATACGTCCATAGCTGGCTGTGTACTCTTGGCTTTTCGCCATATTCTTCGCATGTGATTTTGTAAGTTTCCTCGGCGTCTCCAAAGGTCACGTACGACGTATGTGAAGTCTTGAGAGTCCTCACGATGGCCAGCAGGAACAGCTTCTCATGTAGTGGTAAACCTGTAAGCACCTCTTCAGAAACGCCAAATAGGACCTCCTTTGACGACCTCCTAACGTCCTCCGGCGTTATCTGTCTCCTGCCGTTTTGTTGCGCCACGTAGGCGGCTCTGTAGAGGATGTCTATGGCAAGCCTAGCATCGCCTTTACTCGTGTCCAGCGGGTTTTGCGCGCCTGTGATATCGGCGATCATCTGAAGCACGTCCTCGCTGTGGGAACCCTCCGCAAGACCTGCCTTTGCCCTGTCGAGAAGTATGTCGAAGATCTGGTCTTTGGTGTAGGGGGTAAACCGCACGACGGATTTTCCCATTATCCCCCTCGTGGAGGGGTCTAGGTTGTTGAGAACCGTATCGCTGTGTCCCACAATGGCTAGGGCGATTCTGAACGCGCCAAGTTTATCCGTCTCCTGACCTAGTCTGATAAAGGTGGAAAGTATATCCGGCGTGAAGTTGAACGCGTCGTCCAGAACTAGAAAGACGTGGAGATCCCTCTCGCGTAGGTGCTCAACTAAGAGGGCTAGGAACTCGTCTCTGCTTAGGCCTCGTTTTGGAAACGGGATATTTAACGACCTGGCGATTTCCCCTATAATTGCCGTGAAGTTTCTATAGAGAAAGCCGTTTATGTATACAAAGCGGGCCTTGGACTCGTTCTGCCGCAACTCCCACAGCTTACGTAGCGTTACGGTCTTGCCGGTGCCAGGCCTGCCGAGAAGGGTTACCCTAGGGTAGTGGTGACCTGGGTTCCGCAACCAGCTACTTAATATCATGTCTAGTTGTTGTAGTTGTTGCTCTCTATGTGGAAGCCTAGGCGGCACATAACTGGGCGAAAACACGGCCTCATCAATGATGATAGCCATGTGTAAACGGACAAAGCTGATATAAATACTTTCAGTCTACATAAAATAGTAAGTGCAATAGTAGATCAAAAGTATCACTTAACCCATGCGAATGAAATAGAGCGACCCCACCTTAACGACGTGGCAACCAACACAACTAGGTTCTTTGTTATCAACATGGTCAAAGACTTCAAACTTCTTTATTAGTACCTTGAAGTATTTCATGGAATTACATGCTTCAAAGTAATTAATGTATGTATAAACGTATATTACACCAGTCGCGATAGCCTCACAGCGTACCCCATCGTCAAAGTAATATATGCAGTCGCAGAGGTCTCTTGTGATTATTTTTTCTTTTTTAGGTATGGTTTTTATTAAAATATACTTACGAATCACAATAGGTTTTTAATATCTAGCGAGTTTATTCCCAGAGATTTGCTTAGCCTTTCTATAACATGCGGGTTGTGTCTTGCTAGGGCGGAAAGGACATACATAAGCTCGGCTCTTACCAGAGACTGAGAGACGTGCAGATTTTGGGCTAGGTATTCTATTAAGGTCTCCCGCCGTCTCCTCATCTCTTTGGTCCTCGCCAGAAGCAGAAGCCTCTGCGGGAAGCCGTATTTGATAAAAGGAGGCAACCTGGGTTTGTTCTTTACCTGAGATACACCTCCCAGAGCCAGCTCAAGGGCATATGGCAGAAGTTCCCATTCCTGTGTGCGTTTAATCCTGCCTATAAACATATCGGCTTTACTAAGTCTATCATATGCCACCGACGTGAGCTCCAGTTCCTTATACACCACCGGTATGCTTTCAAGAGCCCACACGAAGTACTGCTCCCAGTCAAACGACGGGTTGAAAGAAACCGCACGAGCCTCGTCGAACCACCGCGCCTTGTAGACGCGGTCGAGGATTTCAAACATAGACAGCTGGGGGTTCCGCTCGCCCACTCTTTTAATGTCGTCGACGGTTAATACCCTTCTCCCGCCCGAGAGGTACATCTGCAGGTCGTTCATAGCCGCCCTCAAATCGCCGAGAGAAGACCTGGCGATGCTCCTCAAAGCCTCCTCCTCGCATTTGGCCCCTCGCCTGTGCATACCCTCTTAAGCACCTCGACGACTTCATCCTCTGAAAGTTTCTTTAAATTAACCACAAGCGACAGGTCCCTAAGAGGTCTAAACTTCGGGTCGTAGGGATTATTCGCAGTCATCACTACGGGCANCTTCGCAGTTTCAATAATTTCAATAATGNCCTCAAGCCCTCCCAAGTCCTCCTTCACGTGGAGCCCATCAACTTCATCNAAGAGAACGANCTTGCCGCCGTAGCCGAAAAGCGAAGACTCCCTCAATCCTCTTCCCACAACTTGTTTTATCCGCTCTGCGGTCCGCACGTCGCTTGCGTTTAATTCGATGAGTTCGTAGTTTATCTCTCTGCCAACGCGTAAACTATGGTGGTTTTTCCAACACCGGGAGGACCTGCCAGTAGGACCGCCTTGGCTTCAGATATCTCCTTATCTCTCTTTTTACCCCACCGCGCACAGAACTCCCTAGGCGCCTTATACCTCGTACATATCCAAGACGCCAATGTGTACTTAGCCTCCTCTTGGTCNACTACCTCTGCAAAGGACTTGGGGCGGTACTTNTCTATCCAGGGAAGAGCCATCACCTCTTCTTAGGCGGAGGCGCGGTTGGCNTCGCCTTTTTGCCGATGGCGCCGAGCCTTGCAAGAAGGTAGGCTAGTTGTATCTCCTCATCGGCGCCCTGCGTAAGCCTGTAGTCCACATCTGCCAGCAACTCGGCGACCTCGGCCTTTACCTCGTCGTCAAGCGACATACGGATCAACTCCCTTTGGAACGCCCTGATGAAGTCGACGCCTGCCACGCCCTTTATATACATAAGCTCTCTCAGCTTNTCACGCGCCTTTAGATAGTCGCCGTTAAGCGCCAAGTTGAACAGCTCCACTATATCCGAAGGCCTCACGGCAGTAGCGGCGGCGGCGACCGCGTTGCCGTCGACAACTTTATTAGTCGCGGCGGCTATCTGCAACAGATTTATGGCCCTCCGCATATCGCCTTCGGAAAGTTCATAGATAACATCAACGGCGTCTTCTTTAAGGGTGATCCCCTCCCTCTCCGCTATATGCCTCAGCCTCTCCGCCATCAAGTGCCGCGGCAAGGGGGAGAACCGGAAGACGGCACACCTAGAAATTATGGGGTCGATGATGCGAGAAACGTAGTTTGC
>JGI20131J14367_1000086_pt1 | contig 11313 bp, 11 predicted proteins | sample ConCONMetagenome_FD_14367 | JGI IMG/M metagenome (IMG submission 14367)
CAGAGGGAAAGAGGGCAGCCCCCATCGTCTAGCCAGGTCCAGGACACCGGCCTTTCACGCCGGCGGCAGGGGTTCAAATCCCCTTGGGGGCGCAACTCCTTCAATCATTTAAACAGTTTGCCCATGTCTTCAGAAAAAGCACTCGTCCTTCTCAGCTCGGGAATGGATAGCGCTGTGTGTGCAAGCCTTGCTGTGAGGTCATATAAAGCCATTTTTCTTCATTTTCAGTATGGGCAAAGAGGAGCTCAAAAAGAGCTTGAATGTTTCCAGAGGCTTGTTGAGCATTTTAAGCCAGAAAAGTATTTTGTTGTTGAACTTCCCTTTTTCAAAAAAGTTGGTGGCTCAAGCTTAATTGATGAAAAAATAGAAATTGAGGAAGATGTCACCCCGGGTATACCTTCAACTTATGTTCCATTTAGGAACGGGGTTTTTTTAAGCATAGCTACTGCCATTGCTGAAGCCTTAGAAGCAAAAAGAATCTTCATAGGAGTAAATCAGGTTGATTTTTCAGGTTATCCAGATTGTCGAGAAGAGTTCATTAAAGCAATGCAAAAAACGATAGCTCTTGGGACAAAAATTGGTGAAGAGCTAAAAATAGAAGCCCCTCTTCTTTATCTATCTAAAGCTGAGATTGTAAAGCTTGGTTTAGAGGTAGGCGCTCCTTTTCATCTTACCTGGTCTTGTTATCGTGGTGGAGATAAAGCATGCGGTCGCTGTTCTTCTTGTAAATTGAGGCTTAAAGCCTTTGCTGAGGCCGGAGTGCAAGACCCCATCCCCTACGAGATATGAAGACATTTGTCTGTAAAAGGTGCGGAGCTTGCTGCCAAGGAGAAAGCACCGTTTCTTTAACAGAGGAAGATGTGCTAAACATAGCTAATTACTTAGGACTTTCGGTAGAAAAATTTTTAAGGGATTACACGATAAAGAAGGGAGAAAATAGGTTAGAAATGCGTGTGGTTAACAACACTGTATTTTTTTTGACGAAAAGGAAAATCTCTGCTTAATCCATCCGGTTAAGCCCAAGCCTTGTAAAGATTGGCCTTTCCCAAAGGCTATATGGGAAAGCGAAGAGAACTTTAATATCATAAAAGAAAGTTGCCCCGCTCTTTCTGAATTCTCTTATAAGGATTTACTGAGCTTAAACGTGTTTAAATCGAACTAGGTTGCCGGTCAACTGAGAGCTGATATTGTTGTTCAGCTTGGTATTGTTGTTACTAATTATTATTTTCAGTCTGTAAGTTCACGTTTTTTGGGGGATAATAAATTATATGTCATTCTGCCCCGAGGCGTAAGTTCACGGGTCTTTTGTGAAATTTCGTATAGAGGAGCGGATGTCTGCTGAGCAAAATGTTAGCCATCCAGTCCGTCGCTCTGCGATTAGCTTTTTGAATAAGAAACACTTAGGAACGGTTGTCTCTCTCTCAAACACCTGGCCAAACCTGCTTGACAAATTAACTAAACAAGGCTTAAAATTTGGTTTTAAATAAGGCTTAAAGCTTCTAAAGGAGGAAGGGATGTGTGGAATAGTAGGGTATGTTGGAAAAAGACCGGTTTTGCCTGTTCTTCTTGAGGGTTTACGAAGGCTTGAATACAGAGGCTACGACTCAGCTGGAGTTGTCTTTTTTGATAAAGGAGGTTTGAGAGTGCTAAAAAGAAAGGGCAGGGTGTACGACCTTGAAGAAGACATCTATCGGAGGTCTAATCTTGAGCCAAAAGCCCCTGGTCTTGGTCATACAAGATGGGCAACTCACGGAGAACCAAACGAGATAAACGCTCATCCTCACTTCGACTGCAAAGCAACACTTGCCATTGTTCATAATGGAATAATTGAAAATTTTTACGAACTTAAAAAAGAACTTATTATCAAGGGACATAAATTCATTTCGGACACAGATACTGAAGTTATAGCTCATTTAATCGAAGAGTATGTTAACGATGGTCTAAACTTATTTCAGGCGTTTCTCACTGCTTTAGGGAGGCTTAAGGGAGCTTTTGCTGTGGCTATGATAAGCATTAAGGAGCCTGAAAAAATTTATGTTGCCCGGTTTCAGAGTCCGGTAGTTGTTGGGCTTGGTGAAGGGGAAAATTTTTTGGCATCCGACATTCCGGCTTTGCTTCCCTTCACAAAAAAGGTTGTTTTCTTAGAGGATGGCGAGGTTGCTATACTCAGCCAAGAGGAGGTTAGATATTTTGATTTTCATGGTAGAGAGCTGAAGAAAACTCCTCAAATTATAACCTGGGATTTGGCAAGCGCAGAAAAGGGCGGCTATTCTCATTTTATGCTTAAGGAGATCTATGAGCAGCCCTCAGCTCTTCAGCAAACTCTTCTTGGTAGGGTTGACTTTGACAAGGGAAAAATTGATTTTTCTCGTGAAGGCTTAACCCAAGAATTTTTTTCAGGGATAAAAAGAATATTTCTTGTGGCTTGTGGGACTTCTTATCATGCCTGCCTTGTTGGGAAGTATCTTTTGGAAAGGGTTATAGACATTCCAATTGAGGCTGACCTTGCTTCAGAGTTTCGCTATAGAAATCTTCGCTTAGACAGTGATTCTCTCTTTATTGCTCTCTCTCAATCTGGAGAGACTGCAGACACTTTAGCGAGTTTAAGACTTGCAAAAGAGAAAGGGGCAAGGACTCTTGCAATTTGTAATGTGCTTGGGAGCACGATTACCAGAGAAAGCGACATAGTTCTATACACTCAAGCTGGTCCAGAAATAAGCGTAGCCTCAACAAAAGCCTTTACCACCCAAGTCTTGATGTTTATTCTACTATCTTTATATTTGCAAGAAATCTATCAAAGGGATGAGTTTAAAGAACTTAAAGAACTTATAAAAATGCTCCCCAAGCTTCCTGGTCTTCTTAACAAAGTCATAGAAAATCTTCATCCCAGAATTAAGGAATGTGCAAAAAATTGGTATGGGGCAAGCAACTTTCTTTATCTTGGACGCAATATCCTCTATCCAATAGCGCTTGAAGGGGCTCTAAAGCTTAAGGAGATTTCTTACATACATGCTGAGGGTTATGCTGCAGGGGAGATGAAGCATGGACCAATTGCACTGATAGATGAAAATTTCCCTACAGTCATCCTTTCCGCTAAAGAGCTTGGCATAGTTCATGAAAAAACCTTATCTAACGCCGAAGAGATAAGGGCAAGAAGAGGTCCTATTATTCTTTTTACTACAGAAGGGGAAAACAAATTTGAAGATAAGGTGAACTATATTTTTTATATACCAGAGACAAGTTACGCCTTCTTGCCAATACTTTATGTTGTGCCCTTACAGCTTTTAGCCTATGAAATAGCCTTTTTAAAGGGTTGTGACATTGATAAGCCAAGAAACTTAGCAAAGAGCGTAACCGTTGAATAATTTGGTAGAGGAGGGGTTGAGATGGAGTGTAAAAGAGAAAAAAACCTTAAGAGATGCAACTGCACTTACGACCCCTGTAGCAAAAAAGGTATTTGCTGCGAGTGTTTGCACTATCATCTGAAGATGAGGCAGCTTCCTGCTTGTGCCTTTCCCAAGGAGGCAGAAGCAACCTATGATAGAAGCTTTGAACACTTTGCAAGACTTGTGATGGAGGGGAAGGTTTAATGGATGTAGAAACACTTAAAGATCTGATAATTAAACTTCTTGAAGATAAAAAAGGAGAAGAAATACTACCTATTGATTTGAGAAAAAAAGTTGATTTTACCGATTACTTTTTGCTTTGTACTGCTCATTCTACAAAACATGCCCAAGGTTTAGCAGACTATGTAACTTTAGAGCTTAAAAAAATAGGTATTATGCCCCTTTCAGTTGAAGGAATGGAACAGGGTAATTGGATAGTTTTAGATTACGGCTCAATCGTTGTGCATATCTTTTATGAGCCTATTAGGAGGCTCTATAATCTTGAGGAACTGTGGCTTGATCAGCCTCAAAGGAGGGTGAAAAAACTGTATCAGGACCAAATAGATTCTCTTCAATCCTCTTCAGGAGAAGTTCTATATTAAACCCGGTTAAGGCTGATATGGGAACCCCGTCTAACTCTTCCATTAAAGATTTAACCGTTGCTTGTTGGAAAGGGTCAAGGTCTTCGAGTAGGTCTATTTTATTAAAGGCAACGATCCTTGGAACATGTCTAAGCTCCATCTCATCAAGTATGGCCTCTACGGTTTTTATGTGATTTTCTAAATCAGGGCTTGAGGCATCGACTATATGAAGTAGAAGGTCTGCGCTGTACAGCTCTTCAAGCGTTGCTTTAAAGGCTTTTTTCAACTCCTCCGGTAACTCTCTGATGAAGCCAACGGTATCAGTTAGGAGAAAAACTTTTCCACTCGGGGTTCTTACCGCTTTGGTAACAGGGTCAAGCGTTGCAAAAAGCTTGTCTTCAGCTAAATAGTTAGAATGGCTTAGTCTGTTTAAAAGAGTAGTTTTTCCAGCGTTTGTGTAGCCTATTAGGGCAACCACTTTAAAATTAAGCTTTTTCCGTCTTTTCCTTCTCAGAGCTCTTTCTTCAGAAATGCTTTCAAGTTCCTGCTTAAGCCTTGCAATCCTGTCTCTTATCCGATGTCTGTCCACTTCAAGCTTTGTTTCTCCTGGTCCTCTTCCACCGATGCCCCCCGTTAAGCGAGAAAAGGCATCGTCTTTAGCCCTAAGTCTTGGTAAGGCATACCTAAGCTGGGCAATTTCAACCTGAATCTTTCCTTCTTTGGACTTAGCTCTCTGGGCAAAGATATCAAGAATAAGTTGAGTGCGGTCTATAACTTTTAGATCTGTGGCTTCGGTTAAGGCTCTAACCTGAGAAGGAGTGAGCTCTCGGTCGAATATAAGAAGATTAGCCCTTTTCCTCAAACACTCAATTAAAACTTCAAGGAGCTTACCCTTTCCAATGACATATCGAGGGTCAATTTGTGCCCTCCTTTGAACAACCTCCCCAACGACTTTTACTCCGGCAGTTCTTGCAAGTTCTTTAAGTTCCGCAAGCTTATTTTCCCAATCTAAGTCCCCAGGTTTTCTAACAAATATCAATATTGCTCTATCTTCCTTTTCATGAAGAGCCTGAGTCCCTGATACCCTTTCAAACTCCTCTTCAAGGTTTCTGATAAGCTCCTGAAAATTTTCCCTTAAATCCCAAGGATAAACGGGCTTGAAGAAGTAGAAAAGCTTTTTAACTTCATCATCGAGGGATGTGCTATAAAATTCTGGGCTTGGCAAGATATGGGCTATATGGATCCTTCCTACTCTTCCATCTTCATATACTTCTTGGGCTCCGATTAGGTCAAGCCGTAAAAAGGCAAGGTCAATGAGGTCATCCTGGTCAAGTCCTGAGGATTGATTTTTCTTCACAAGATGAGTATGGATAAACCTCAATCCCTTTAGCCTTGCTTGATGGTCCCTATATCCATGTAGCTCTGGTATCTCGATCCGATTGTAGGAACCAACGACTACAAAATCGATATCTCCTTTACGGTTGATTAGGACCCCAATCTGTCTGTTTATCTGATAAGAGAGATAGGCAAGCTCTTGAGCAAGCTCAGAAGTGATTATGCTTTGTGGTGGAACCTTTCTCCGATAAAGCTTTTCTAAACTTCTAATGATGCTTGGCTTTAAACCAGCGATGTTGCCAAAAATTTCTCTACTCAACCCTTTTTCTACTCTACCTCTACTTAGAATATCTTTTGTCTAAAACTATATACCATGAATTTAAAAAAAACAAGGACAAATTATAGGTTTTTTCACAAAAACCCTCTGAGGGGACAAGAGGGCTCATGGTAATAAAAAGCATAAAACATAAAGACAAACCGCGTTGGCCCTAAAAAACTACCGTAAGGGCCACTAGCCGAGCGCCTAAATTTTTACAGGACAAGCGAGCTACTTGTCCCTACATAACCTCTTGGTTTTATTAACACAGTGTGAAACTATTCATCAATTGCCTTACTTTGAATTAGCCCTAATAAGATGATAAACTTTAAGACCCTGAAGAGCCGATTTAAAAGTTTTCTACTTGTTATAATCTTTTATTTCTTTTCTGGTTTACCCTTAGGTTATCTCTACACTTTTCTTCCTGTTCAACTTCGGGCTCAAGGTGTTGAGCTATCTACAATAGGACTGATCTCGTTAGCTGGGTTGTCCTGGAGCTTAAAACCACTATGGGCTCCTTTTATGAATAGACTTTTTTCAAGAACCTTTTGGATGGCTATCTTTGCCCTTCTTCTTGGGGCTAACTTTCTAATACTTAGTTTAAGCACCTTAGAATTTTCTATTTTTCTAATCTTTCTTCTATTTTTAACTTTCTTTTCTTCTTCCTTTGATACTGCTCTTGATGGATGGTTCATTGAAGCAATCCCCAGGGGTTTGCAAGGTCAGGCAAACGGTTTAAGGATCTCTTCCTATAGGGTGGCTCTGATAGTTTCTGGAGGATTAGCTACAGCCCTCTCTCAATTTATCTACCCAAACTACATTCCAGCCCTTTTTGGAATACTGTTTTTAGCGCTTTTCCCTATCCCGCTAAAGTCTGCTTCAACTACTTTAACAATCAAAAAGGAAGGTAAGATTGGATTAAGCATGTTTATTGACCCTTTCAAAGACCTTTTATCTCGAAAGTCTGGATTGCTGATTCTTCTATTTGTCTTTACCTATAAGATTGGTGATGCCCTGCTTGGTGGTATGGTCCATCCTTTCTGGGTTGATCGAGGTTTTGAAAGGGCTGAAATTGGGTTGTTTGCCGGGACGCTTGGCACGATCCTAACCATAGCTGGTGCCATAGTAGGAGGTATAATCACTACGAGAGCGGGACTAAAAAGCCCTTTTTTCCCTTGGTCTTCTTCAAGCTTTTTCAAACCTTGGGTATACTGCCTCAGCCCTTCCCAACCTACCAAGAGAAACAGTTTATCTAGCAAGCGTTATCGAAAGCTTTACTGGAGGACTTGAAACTTCAGCTTCTATTACCTTTCTTACAAGCCTTTGCCGAAAGGAGGTTGCTTCATCTCAGTACGCCATAATCTCTATGCTCTTTGGTCTTTCCACAACCCTAAGCCGAAGCCTAAGCGGGTTTTTAGCTGAAGCCTTTGGCTACGCGGGATTTTTTTGTTAAGCTTTTTTATAGCTCTTATTCCACTCACCTTCATCAGACATTTGCGTTTAAACGGATACTCAGAGGGTTAGGCTAGGCTTTAAAGAAGATTTAAGAGAAGGGTAGGGAAGTTAAGTAAAGGATAAAGTTCATCAAAAAGCTTAAAATAGGGTTGATGATATGATGTAGAATACCCGTTAAGGCAAGAAAAAGAATGATTAAAAAACCTATCACTTCAAGCCTTAAGTAGTTGTATCTATATTCTGGAGGGAGATACTTTACTATAACCTTGCTTCCGTCTAAGGGTGGAATGGGAAGAAGATTAAAAACGGATAAAGCGAGGTTTACCCTTGCTCCAAGGTATAGTATCTTTTGAAAGTAGCCGACGGAGGGGCTTGAACTAAGGGCTTCCAATGCTTGAAGGGTAAAGGCAAAGAGAAGGGCAAGAAGTAAGTTAGATAACGGACCAGCTGCGGCAACCAAAGCCATATCCCGCCAGGGATTTCGGAAATAGTTGGGATTAATGGGGACTGGTTTTGCCCATCCAATGGCTTGAGTAAGAAAAAGGGTTAGCGTCCCTAAAAGGTCAAGATGCTTTAAAGGGTTAAGAGTCAAGCGACCTGCATACTTGGGGGTTGGGTCTCCACAAAGCCAGGCTACATAACCGTGCGAAAATTCATGCACAGTTAAAGAGATCAGCAAAACAGGGATAAAAAATAACCAAAAAAATGGGTCTAGCATAGATAAACCATACTCTAATACTTTAGCTGGGATACCACTTGAATATTCTTCAATATTTCAAGCGCAACCTTTACCTGCAAGTCCTCTTCCGGAGAAGGGAACCTTCGAGGGAAGGTTTCTTCAGTTTGGTTTGAATTTTTAGCCTTTGTCCTTGAAATTTCAGAGCTCGGGATTACAAAATCTGGGGTTATTCCTATGTTATGAATGGATTGTCCGGATGGCGTGTAGTAAAGAGCAGTCGTTAGTCTTACAGCGTAGTTATCCTCTATAGGAATTACTGTTTGCACCGAGCCCTTACCAAAGCTTTTTTCGCCAATGACTACCGCACGTTTATTGTCCTTTAAAGCAGCGGCAACAATCTCGGCAGCTGAGGCTGTGCCATGGTTGATTAGGATGGCTATTGGGTACTTATGCTTTCTGTTTGAGGGGTTGGGTTTTGCCCTAAACTCCATTTGATTAGCCTTAGTTCTACCTCTTATTGAAACGATAAGACCTTCTTCAAGAAACTCATCACTAACCTGTATGGCTGCGTTAAGAAGACCGCCTGGATTGTTTCTTAAATCAAGTATCAAGCCTTTAATCGGCCCTTCGCTTTCAAGCTTTTGAAGAGCAGATACCAACTCTTCTGGAGTCTTTTCTTGAAATTGGGAAATCCTAACGTAGGCATATCCTGGCTCTAACATCTTGCTCCGAACGCTAACGATGGGTATTACATCTCTGATAATAGTAACTTCAAAGATGTCCCTGTCCCCTCTCAATATGGTAAGCCTGACCGGAGTTCCTTTAGGTCCACGTAAAAGCTTTACTGCATCCGTTATCTTCATCCCCTTAGTACTCTTTTCATCAATCTTTAAAATTTTATCTCCTGGTTTTAGTCCAGCTTTCCAAGCGGGCGTACCTTCGATGGGAGCAACTACTGTTATTACATCATCCTTGATGGTTATCTCGACCCCGATCCCGGTAAAGCTTCCCTTGGTTTCAACCTCAAGCTCTTTGAATTCTTCAGGCTTCATCAAAGAAGAATGAGGATCAAGGGAGGAAAGCATCCCTTGAATCGCCCCTAAAACCAAATCTTTCGGATTAACTTCTTTGAAATAATTTTCCTCAATCAGACGATAGACCTGAGAAAAAAGTCTAAGAGCCTTATAAGTTTCGTCTTTCTTTTCCTGAGAGATGGCAGAAGAAAAGGCAAACAAAATAAGAATGATAATANAAACAAAAATGAGCCTACGATTGATCTTAGCCATTCTACATACCTCCATAGTTCTATAAACTTAAATAATTTTTAGAGAACTTCAAGATGTTTTATTTGAATTTAGCTTAAGGTAAAAAACTATAGTTGTTGGCAAAATCTTATTTGTAAAGTATCTTTAAACAGAATGGGAAAGAGATGGCTTTTTTTAATCGTTGCTGGGTTTTTCTTAATTAGTTGTGCTACAAAACCTGGACCAAATCTTGCCTCTAAGGCCTCATTGATCCATCCTAAAAGCACTACTAAATCCGAGATACTACAATACTTTGGACCCCCAGTTCAAGTTTTTTTAACTCAGCATGGCAAGGAGGAGTGGTATTATTACTATCGAGTGAAAAACTTTTGGGAAAATTTACCCATAGTAAGACACTACAAAGGGGTAGACTATACTGAGGTCTTAAAGATTGTTTTCCAAGGTGAGGTTGTAGAAGAAGCTCATTACTATATTGTTAAACCACCCTACAAAAGGTAAAGGTAGGTATGCAGAGCATGGAAAAGGTTGACATTTATCGTTTAGCTAGAGAGCGGATGGTTGAAACACAGATTAAGGCTCGAGGCATAAAGGATGAAAGAGTTCTAAAAGCTATGCTTAAAGTTCCAAGACATCTCTTTGTTGACGAAGCCTTGAGGGACCAAGCCTATGGGGACTTCCCTTTGCCAATAGGTGAAGGTCAAACCATTTCTCAACCTTACATTGTAGCCCTAATGACTGAAGCTTTAGAACTTAAAGGGAATGAGAGGGTTTTAGAAATCGGCACCGGGTCTGGATATCAAACCGCCATCTTAGCAGAACTTGTCCTTTGGGTCTACACCATAGAGAGGTTCCCTACGCTGCTTGAGAGAGCAAAAAAGGTTTTAAAGGAGCTTGGTTATAAAAACATAAGCTTTAAGCTTGATGACGGGACGCTTGGCTGGAAAGAGGCATCTCCCTTTGATGCTATCATTGTGACAGCGGCTTCTCCCGATATTCCGCCCCCCCTTGTTGAACAGCTTACTGAGGGTGGAAGGATTGTAATCCCTGTAGGTGATGAATTTTCCCAAACTTTAATCAAGGGAGTAAAGAGAGGGGGGAAACTTCATACCAAAGCCCTTGAGCCCGTTCGTTTCGTTAAGTTAGTGGGTGCTTATGGATTTAAAGAATAGACGAATTGCAATTATCGGCGCTGGTATAGCCGACGAAGAGACTTACAATTTAGCTTACAGGATAGGGAAGCTTTTAGGGGAGAGAGGAGCTATTATCTATACCGGCGGTCTTGGGGGTGTGATGGAGGGAGCTTCTCGAGGTGCCTATGAGGCTGGAGCTCTAACTGTTGGAATTTTACCAGGAAATAAGGCTGAAGAAGCAAACCCTTATGTTCGTGTGCCCGTTGTTACCAACATGGGTGAGGGTAGGAATGTCATACTCGTTCGGTGTGCCGAGGTAGTTGTAGCCATTTCTGGTGGCTACGGGACTCTTTCAGAAATCGCTTTAGCTCTAAAGATGTGGAAACCGGTTATAGGTCTTAAAACCTGGGAAAACATCCCTGGGGTTATCTATGTTGATACTCCTGAAGAAGTTTTAGCTAAAGTTTTAGAATTTTTGATTTGACCTACAAAAGCTAAAAGCTTTTCAAGCTCTTTGGCTTTAGGTTCTACGATTTCATCCAGTTTTAGATTACCAAGGAAATAGACTCAAAACCAACCTTAAGAACCCTTTTCTTGCATTCCCAGACATGGATTTAACTATCCTGTGGACTTCTCTCTTCCTCTCCTCCTTTAGCTTTACTTCATAAACAAAATAGTAATCCCTTAACCTCTACCCCTTAATTTTTTTAATCTGCGAGGTTGAAGATACCTTTGGTGTAGAAGAAAATTGCCAAGGTCTTCATAGTTCGTTAAAAGTAAAGGCCCTTACTGTCTTTTGTCAAGCCGACCAACGGGGAAAAAAACCTTTAGAGAAGCTCTCGTAAAAATTTAGCTATGGACTTACGATGATGGGGACGTAGAGGGAGGTTAGGTAACCTTTTAATAACCCTTAGGAGGAAGCTTAACTTTCTTGCCCTCAACGAGTGTCTGGTTCTTTTAAGTATCCACTTGATAGGAGAGGGCTCAAGCACAAGCCTTTCCGTTTATTTGCACCTTTCTCTTGTTTAACGAGGTCTGCCAGCCTTTCTTCTTGAAGCAAGACAAGCAAGAGCTAAAAACTTGACAAGCCTCATCAATAGAGGGGCACTTCTTCCATCAGAGTCGGTATTCTTTTATAGCTTGTTTAAAAATAAGCCTCCTTTTCT
>JGI20131J14367_1000090_pt1 | contig 11074 bp, 9 predicted proteins | sample ConCONMetagenome_FD_14367 | JGI IMG/M metagenome (IMG submission 14367)
AGTGATAGGAGATCGAGTAGTAATCCGCTTCTCCAAACTCCATCCATCGTTATGAACATTGCTATGAAGAACACTATGGTGCCCCAGTCAACCTTCCCTATCAACTCCCTAGGGGTTTGGGCTTCAAGGGGGTTTATATTGTTTGATGTGAGGCCTCCTTGAAGCCCTTGGCTTCATTGGCTTCAGGCGGGGCTTTTCACAGCCCCACCATGTCATCGGCCTTTGCCCGCTTTGGGTGACCCCTGCTCACAGATCCACCTTCATAGAATCCTCCAGTTCATCTCTGTGGGGGAACCCCGGCATCCTGTGGTTGCTTTGATTTACCATTTTAACCTCTCTAGCGGGGGAGGTCTCTGTACTGTGTTTTGGTTGAAGCTTATATTTCTGTATGCTAGTATATGGTGGGGTTTGAGGTTTTCTAACATCAACCCCTATAAACATAAAACTTGAAACAGCTTCAGAACGGCGTTGTAGTAGATCCTATTGTAATGGAAAAGGCTAGAAGAATTAGTAACGGCTTAGGATCTAAGTTCAAGACTCTGGAGAGGAAGAGAACCATGGGGGGGCCCATAATAGCAATAGTATCATTAACAGCTACAGCTGCTAGAAAACCAAAGACCAGGGAAACCCCCACCAGTGCGACACGAACACTCCTAAACCTAGACACAACTAGAAGTGAGAGGGCATCAAGGAGCCCTGAGCTTTCAGCAACACCAACAATGCTGAACATCCCCACAAGAAACAATATGACTTCTACGTTAATAGCCTCGCCAAGCCATCAATAGGGGTCAAACCGGTGGCAACAGTTAGAAACGATGTGAAGGCCATAAAAGCCCATACTGGTATGTGAGGCCATCTAGTTCTGAATATGAGAAAAGCTACTAGAAGCCCGAGTATAAAGCCCGCTATAAGCCTATCTTCAAAACTATTAATAGCCATTGTTATCTTTAACACCCTATTTAATAGTTAAGACAATAGTGAAAGCTTATAAACACTTCTATTGTTATATACTATCCTTCCAGTAGAGTTACAACTAATATGGGGCCTGCGCAGTCTGATGGTGCCGCGGCCGGGATTTGAACCCGGGTCACGGGCTCGAGAGGCCCGCATACTGGGCCTGGCTATACTACCGCGGCTCCAATATTAATATCCTTTCCTTGTCTAGGTTTTTAAGCTTTGCCTTATCCTTGAGGTGCTTGCTGTTAGTATCTCATATGCTATTATAAGTTGTACTATGTCTAGGTTGATCACCGATCTCTCGCCCCACCTCTCTATTATTAGGAGAGGGAGTACTATTGGGTTTGAATAGTAAGATGTTACCGCTCCTATGTGTAGCCCTAGTGTTAGCATTAGGGGTACCCATCTAGCCTTATGGTATGTTATTGATGAGATTAGATAGGCTATAATACCTCCTACCACCATGTATGANGAGAGCTCCGGTCTCCCGTTTAGNCCTAGTATCANGCCTAGTGTTAGGGCGGCTAGAGCNACCAGTATATAGGCTAGGAGCGTTTCTAAACCCGGTCTCCCGCTCTCCNCAGCTTCACCNATGCTAACACTCTCATCACCCGGTTGCACCCCCTTTACCCCTCCCAGCTTCTGGGTTTGAATGCTTTTCATCCTGGGACTCCAAGTTATCCCTCTACACGAATAACTTTTAAGCGTTGATCTTAATAGTGTATTCTAACATAGGATAGGATTATAAGGGAGTGAGCACCCACTACACTGTGGCTTGGGGTGTTCGGGTTTTGAGCAGTCAGCTGAAGCCTAGGATCAGGGAGACTAGGTGGGATCACAGGGTTCGGGAGGTGGAACTTTTAAAGCTATGGGAGGCTGAGGGTCTCTACAAGCCTATTATTGATCCTAGTAGGAAGTTCATTGTCATAGACACACCCCCACCTTACGCTAGCGGTAAATGGCATGTGGGTGGGGCTTCTCACTTCGCCCAGATAGACATGGTTGCTAGGTATTTTAGGTTGAAAGGCTACAATGTGATAGTCCCCTTCTACGCTGATAGGAATGGGTTGCCTGTTGAGGTTCAGGTTGAGAAGGCCTACGGGGTAAACGCTAAGGAGATGGCTAGAACCATAGAGGGTAGGAGGAGGTTTCTAGAGCTATGCCGGGAGTTTCTGGATAAAGCTGAGGCTGAGATAGTAGGTGTTTGGAGGAGGCTCGGCTGTAGCTTTGACTACTGGAGGGAGGGTACTGATAGCCCGAGGTATAGGGTTATGACCCAGGCTACATTCATTGAGTTGTATAAGAAGGGGCTTATATACGAGGCTGAGAGGCCTGTGAGATGGTGCCCTAGATGTGGGACCACGCTAGCGGAGGCTGAGGTAGAATACGAGGATGAGGAGGGTTCCCTATACTACATCAAGTTTAAGCTAGCAGGACAGGATAAGGATCTCATCGTAGCAACCACCAGACCTGAGCTGCTAGGAGCATGTGCAGCCTTAGCATACAACCCTGGGGATGCTAGGTATAAGGGGCTAGCAGGTTTAAAGGCTGTAGCCCCTATATACGGGCATGAGATGGTTATAGTAGAGCATCCTGCAGCCGATCCAGGGTTCGGCACGGGGCTCATGATGATATGTAGTTATGGCGATGAAGTCGACATAAGGTTGTTTAACGAGCTTAACCTCAAACCAAAAGTCATAGTAAGAGATGATGGTAGGATGAGCCATGAAGCAGGCCCCATAGCTGGGCTCCCAGTGAGAGAGGCTAGGACTAGGATAGCTGAGCTTTTAAAGGAGCATGGTTCCCTTGAGAAGGTTGAAAGGATACTACACAGGGTTCCAAGATGTTGGAGGTGTAAGACACCACTACAGATAATACATAGGAGGGAGCTCTTCCTGAAACAGCTACAGTATAAAGATGATATCAGGAGGATAGCGGATCTCATGGAGTTCGCGCCTGAGATGCATAAGAGGAAGTTGTTTGAGTGGGTGGAAAACCTCACCATGGACTGGCCTATATCCAGGGATAGGTATTATGGTACGGAGATACCACTATGGACTTGCACTAGGTGTAACTCGAAACTGTTACCGGAGCAGGGTAAATACTATAGATCGTGGGAGGAAACGCCATGGGATAGCTGCCCGGTGTGTGGAGCTCCAAGGGAGTTTATTGTAGGTGATACTAGGGTCTTTGATACATGGTTTGACTCGAGCGTCTCAGCCTTATACGTGACTAGGTGGATGGAGGACAGGAAATTCTATGAGATGGTATCAGATAGCATTCTGAGACCTCAGGGATACGATATTATAAGAACATGGCTTTACTACACAATACTTAGAGTCTACCAGCTAACCGGTAAACCAGCGTTTAAATGGGTTAGGATAACGGGGATGGGCTTAGACCCTACGGGTAGGCCTATGCACAAGTCCCTGGGTAACATCATAGACCCCGATCCCGTCGTAGAGGAGTATGGAGCTGACGCCTTTAGATTCTGGGCGGCTGTAGCTTCAAGGCTAGGTTATGATTATAGGTTTGATATAGGTAAGATTAAAACTGGGAAGCTGTTCGCCACAAAGTTATGGAATATAGCTAGGTTCATCTCATCATTCCCCTACGAGCCTGATTGGAGCCCTAGGACGCTTGTTGACATAGCGTTTCTAGCGCTCTACGAAGAGTATGTTGAGAGGATAGGTAGGGCTTACGATAGCCTGGATGTCTACGAGCCAGGTAACCTCTTATACGAACTAGCATGGGATGTACTAGCATCTCATTACGTAGAGTTGGTTAAGGAGAGGGCGTACAATAGGGATAAGAGGTATAGTGTTGAAGAGCAGAGGTCTGCTTGGGCTACACTATATAGGATATTCAAGGGGATCCTAGTTATGTTATCTCCCATAATGCCGTTCATAACCGATGATATACATAGGAGGCTCTACGGGGATAGCGTGCATAGGCAGTCGTTCCCAGGCGTTGAGATGGACAGAGAGTCTAGGGGGAGGTATGCAGGTGTAGCTAGGATGATAATGGAGGTTAACAGGGCGATATGGGCTTACAAGAAGAGAAACAATATAGGCGTTAGGGAGGGTATCGGGGGAGCTGTTATCCTGGTACCCCAACTACTAGAGAGGGCTGCACTCGACCTAGAGTCGTTGCATAGGACTCCTGTAAGAGTCTACGTGGAGCCGCCCGCCAATGCAGAGAGGCTTGTGGAGGATGTATACATAGTTAGAACTTAGTAACACTTAGAGGTTATAGGGTAAAGTGAGGATAGTAGAGGTATCACCTAAGAATAGGTATGTTAAGGTTCTAGTTGAAAGCGAAGAAGACCTATGGACTCTGAAAACCCTACTCAGACCTGGAGATCTAGTAGAGGGCTGGACTACACGCGATGTGGCCGGCAGACTCGGGGGGGAGAAGGAGAGGAGGTCTATTGTTGTAAAGCTTAGAGTTGAGGGCGTTGAATTCCAGCCTTTCACAGGCAAACTTAGGATCTTCGGTGTCGTGGTTGAGGGGCCTGAGGAGTACGGTGTTAGGGGAAAACACCATTCAATGGTAGTAGCCCCAGGTCATGTTATAAGACTTGAGAGGATGGAGGGGTGGAGTGAGAAGGCAGTTGAGAGGATGAAGAGTAGCGGGCCTAAGGGTAAGGCCCTCATAGTCTCAGTAGACTATGATGAGTATGCTCTAGGCCTACTATCAGCTCACGGTTTCAAAGTACTCTTAGAGGAGAGCTCCGGCTTGCCTGGGAAGGGCGATCCTAGGAGGGAGGAGGCTGTAGAGGAGTATGTGGATAGGGTGGCTAAGGCAATAGTTGAAGCTACAAGGGAGGATGTTAGAGTTGTTGTTGTAACGGGGCCAGGCCACCTTAAACATGTTGTTGTAGATAAGCTAAGGGGGTCTGCTCCAGCTCTAAAGATTTATGTAGATGAGGCGTCAATGGGGGGTGTCTCAGGCCTTAGGGAGGCCCTTAGGAGGCCTGGCATCCTTGAGTCTCTCAGAGAGTTTAGTGTTGTAGAGGCTGAGGGTGTCTTAGAGGAGTTTATGGGGTTAGTGGTTAGAGAGCCTGAAAGGGTTGCGTACGGGTTGGAGGATGTTAGGAGTGTAGCGTTAATAGGGGCTCTTAGACATGTTGTAGTCCTAGACTCTACAATCTCCAGTCTCGATGATAATGTTAGAGCGGATGCTGACATGATACTATCTAAGGCCGAAGAGGTTAAAGCTGGGATAACCATAGTACCGGAGGACAGCCCTCCAGGTGAGAGGATCAAGAGGCTTGGGGGTATAATAGCTATCCTCAGATACCCGGTACCATTGGAAGCTAGACGGCTATCAGGGTGACTGTCCTCCTCACACCCTCAATAGCCCTAATGCTACTAACAATAGTCTCAAGAGCTTTCATTGAGTCAACTTCAACCCTAACAACTATATCGTACTCACCATAAGTTATCCTAGCCTCGGTAACAGCCCTGTTAAACCTCCTTATAATCTCGTCTCTAACATCGTTCTCAACCCCTACTTCGACGTTGACAAGTATATAAGCTACAACAGACCTACTAGCCAATCCACCCACCTTACACTCTCACTCTAGAAGCATGTGGACAGCCTTTAAATAGGTTTACCTCCCAATGCTCAAACCTCCTTGAAACCTGAACCCCACCTTAACACTCTTAGGATACAATGAGCTCTTCTAAGCTAACAGCCTCCGGTAGCTAATCTTATAAAAGCTCCTAGCCCTAATAATATTGATGGTGCCCTGGGATTGGAGAGTAGTAGGCGTGAGCCTGCTGGGAGAGAGCGTGTGTCTAGGTTAGTGGACGTCATACCCCCAGCTTCAGCGCTTAAGGAGACTAGAAAGGTTCTTAGGGAGAAGAGGGTTAGGATTAAATACGATCCCTCAGTTAAGCCTGACTCTGCTAAGTTGAGCGGTGATCTGGCTAGGGCGCTTGGTATAGTTGATAGAGTTGAACTAGTTGTAGCTGGTAGGGCTAAGTTTGTGTTAAACGCCATAGTAGATGAGGGGGTTGAAGCTGATAGAGTTCACGTTAACCCCGATGTTATGAGGGAGGAGGGCGTATCAGATAATAGTATAGCTACTATTAGAGCCTATAGTGGGTCGCTTAGAGTAGGCACTATAACTAGGATGTGAGATGGGGTTTGACGAAGGCAGGCCCTATAATAGATAGGATAGTCCACATATTCCACGACCATGTGAACCTCCTAGAGGATGCACGAAAGGGGATAGCTTTAACGAGGGCTTTGAGAGGCATTAGGGTAGATGAGGTTGTAGAGAGCCTCCACAAGCTTAGATTAAGTAGAGCTAGGCTCCTAGAGGAGTTAAAAGCCCTTAAGGGGGTTGAGCCTCTCGATGAGGGAGAGTTAGAGGATCTAGTAGCACTCCTAGGCTACTATGTTGAGGCAGCATATGCTAATGAGCTGGCAGTATTATCCGAGGCTAAGAGCCTTGTTGACGTTGAAGGGGACCTGGCGGACCTTGAGGATTTGAGGAGGGAGGCTAAGGCGGTTATGTCAATCCTGTTGGGTAGGCGGGCTGACCGGGGCTCCCAGGTCTTCTAGCTTCGCACCTCTAAGGAACCTTCTAAGCGCATCCACAACCTTAGTCTTATCTACTCTAACTTGCCTCCACGTATCCCTATCCCTTAACGTTACAGTCCCATCCTCTAGCGTCTGGTAGTCTACAGTTAGAGCTGCTGGAACCCCTATCTCATCAGCCCTAGCATACCTCCTACCAATACTACCGCTCTCATCGTATAAGACTGTGAAGCCCTCCTCAACAAGGTATCTATATAGTATTCTAGCTTCTCTAACTAGGTTGTCGTCATTCTCTAGTAGCGGTAGTACTACTGCTTGAACTGGGGCTACATCCCTTGGGAACGCCAGGATAACCCTGCCATCTCTCTCCCTATAAGCATACTCCATTGCCACGTAGGCGACCCTATCAACCCCGTATGATGGCTCTATAACGTGTGGTATTATCTTCTCCCCGCTAATCTTCTCCTCAACCTCGACTACCTTGACAGCATCTCTCGGCACCTGGTAACCTTCTACTAAGACGAAACCCTGTTCTTCAAGCTGCTCTTGGACATCCTCAGGCTTGGAGCTTAACAGCGCCTCCGCTATTCTAAGAGCTTTATCTCTAAACAGTCTACCTAGAACGCTCTTATCCACCACAACCTTCCTAGTTTTAACCACCAAGGGCTCCCTGTATGGTTTGAATACTGTTAAATCAGCTTTGCTATACTGCATGTGCCTCGTTAGATCGTACTCACCTCTATAACTGTGACCTGCAACCTCTATCCAACCCCACCTAGAGACTTTAACCATCTGATCGAAGGTTTGGGATGAGTAGTGAGCTCTCTCATGAACCCCCTTCTCGTGGAAGTACATAGCCTGAGGTGGGATGCCCAGACTCTCCATAAACTCCTGGCCTACAGCCATCCAGTACCCGAGACACTTATCCACTATCACCCCGCTCTCCACAGCCTCCTCCAAGGTGAACCACTGAGGCTCCATCCCTTTAACCCTCATATCGTATGAGAGTAGCCTCATCTTAACACCACTCTTCTCCTCGAAGAACGGGCAACCCCCATCCGGGTCCCTGGGGTCTATGAAGTACTCCATCTCCATTATTGTAAACTCTCTAAGTCTCATCATAGCCTGTCTAGGGCTGATCTCGTTCCTCCCAACCCTTCCAACCTGCGCTATACCTAGAGGTAGCCTCCCCCTCATAGCCTCTAGGACTCTCTTAAAAGCAATGAACATGCCTTGGGCTAGCTCAGGCCTAAGATAGCCTATATCGCTAGCATAAGGCCCTATCTGTGTTTTAAAGAGGAGATTGAACACCTGGACCTCCCCTAGCTCACCACCGTCAACAGGGCATTTGACGCCCTTCTCCTTTATAACCCTGCTTAGCTCCTCAACACTATAGCCTTCAACACTTATGCCTAGAGATTCTTCTATTAGGTGATCCGCCCTAAACCTCCTACCACACCTTAAACACGCGACTACAGGGTCTGTGAAGTGCTCTACATGACCGCTAGCCTCGAATACAATGCTGGGGGCTATTATAGGGGATTCTATTTCAACTACATACTCCTGATGCCTCCTAACGAAGTAATCTCGCCATTTCTCCACAACCCTATTCTTCAAGAGAACCCCGTAGGGCCCCCAATCGTAGAAGCCTGAGACTCCACCGTATATCTCGTATGAAGGCCAGAAGAAGCCCCTCCTCCTAGCCAGGTCGCTGATCCTCTCGTAGAGGTCGCTCAACCTAGGCTCCACCATTACCTTTAATGGAGGTTGAGTAGAAGCTAATAAGCCTTCAATCTAGGCCATGGGAGAGCCCTGAGGTCTCCCAGGCTCCAACGCTTTAACCTCCCCTCTCCTCATTAAATCTATAAGCCTTAAAGCCCCCTTTCTCGAAAGGAACCTATTGTTATTACCGCAGTATGGAGAGTAAACGCACCTAGGGCATCCATCCTCGCAGTTACAGCTAGATACTATAACCTCAGCTACCTCAACAACCCTTCCAAACCTCTCTAGAACAAGCCTGGAAGCACCATTACCCCCAGGGCTCGCATCGTATATGACAATGTGGCCTGAAGGGTAGCTAACACCGCCTAGATCCGTGTCAGCCACCCCTGCTACAGGCCTAGAGGCAGCTATTAGCACGTGTTCTAGAGCATGGTAGGAGCTAATAGCTAGGGTTAGATCGTGTAGCCCCGTATCCGGATACCTTCCCATGAACCCTTTAGTCCAGTAGGACCATTTAAGAGGTTTCTCTAAGGGGATTTCAGCTATTAGAGCTCCTCCAGCCTCCTCCCTCACAGTATACCCTTCAACCTTCAAGGTAACCCTTACATCTCCGTAGAGTAGCTTCACATTGTTAAAGATTAGCGAGTCTACAGGTTTAAACTCGTCAACGTCAACTGTGTAGAGTGGCCTAGTGTAGTAGTTAACCTCACGAACTCTCCTAACCTCGGCTTTGAGGTGGTCTAGGTCTATGTTAACTGATATGTAGGGTCTCCCAGCATGATAGTATACGGCTCCTGGGTGTAGGTCTAGGAGGGCTTCGGGGAGCTCTCTGAATCCTATCTCTTCGGGGCCCTCAAATATCCTAACCTGGTGCCCGGTAGACCTGATACCACCTCTACTCTCAAGGAACCCCCTGAGCTTCCCCCGAGCTCCGCTGATTGTGTTAGAGGAGATGGTTATGATACCCTGCTCCCTCAGCTCCTCTAAGGCTCTACTCAGCTCGCCCGGTATAGCGTTAGCCTTTAGAGCCCCCTTCTCTAATAGCATAGCTACTATATGTGTTTTCGCTATCTCAATATTGAATGGTTCTAGGTAGCCTGGTGGCACTTCCTGCTCGAAGTACTCTCTAGGTCTTAGGGTGTAGTAAGCCTCTATAGCGTCATCGCCTAGAATTGTGTAGATTAAACCCTGCCTACCCCTCCTACCAGCCCTCCCAGCCCTCTGTATGTAGCTTGTAAAGCTCTTAGGAAGGCTCGTGAGAACCACAGCGTCTAAGTCACCTATGTCTAAGCCCAGCTCCAGCGTGGGGGTTGCAACGACGGCTCTTAAGACACCCTCTTTGAAAGCCTCCTCAACCTCCCTCCTAAGCTCAGCCTTCAAACCAGCTCTGTGTACTCCAACTCTAACCCCGTAGCTCTTAACAGTAATCCTAGCTAGCAACTCCGCCATCTGCTGTGAATCTGTGAAAGCTAGAACCTTAAGACCTCCCCTAGCTAGGAGAGCTATGATCATCGAGGCCAGGGTCCACCTGCTAGCTCTACCGCATTCAACCATATAGTGTACAGCTACACCCCTCCTACGCCTAGGGCCTAGGATTACGTTAACACTTCTACCGAAAAGCTTCTCACCGAACACCTCCGGGTTGCCTATGGTAGCACCCGAGCCTATGAGTACAGTATCACCTACAATGTAGCCTAGAAGCCTTGATAGAACCCATCTAACATGGCTACCGAAAACACCGTTGTAGACGTGGATCTCATCTAAAACAATGTACCTAGCTCTTGAGATTAGATCTCTGAAATCCCTTGATAGGGCGAGCCCAAAGTGTATCATATCAGGGTTTGTTACTAGGATATCAGGTGGGCTACCGTAGATCCTCCTCCTCTCCTCCAACGGAGTGTCCCCATCGAGGATTGAAATGCTAACACCTAAGCCTGGTTGTGATAGGATTTTAACCCTGGAAACCTGATCTCTGGCTAGCGCTTTAGTAGGGTATACTAGGATAGCGTGGGGCCCGGAGCCCCAGCTACCCTTAAACCTCATAATCTCGTCCACCACGGGAACCAGGAATGCCTCAGTCTTACCAGTACCGGTCCCAGCTACTATGAGCGTGTCCCGCCTAGACTTAATGGAGTTAAAGGCCTCAACTTGAAACCTAAACAGCCTCTTAACACCATAGCTCTTAAGCGTCTCCGCTAGAAACGGGTTCAAACCAACATCCTCTACGGGAGCCCCCCACTCAGGATCCCCATACTCTTCAACATACCTGTAGACAACCCTACAACCCATCCTCTCCAAGGCAACCTCTACGCTTTTAGCCACACTATCCAACCTAGCAGGCCCAAAACTATAACATCGAAACCCACCCTATTAAACATAGGACGTTCCAGAGCGAGGCTAGCATGCGATCGAAAGCCCCTTCGCCCAAGGAAGTTCGAAGCCCGGCTAAGATCTCCACAGCTTTCTAGAGTAGCAAACGCTTTTATACCCCTATAGTTACCCTCTTCTTAGGCTTGGAGGTGTTCGGTCGGATGGTTAGCGATAGAGCTATAGGGGTTGGGCTAGTCGTGGTATCTATAATAGTCATACTCGTATACTTCTGGCTCCTCTTCATACCCCCAGGTTGGACAGTACCCTTGCTGAACATTGGGATAACAGAGTTTCTAATAAGGTTAACAGTTATGATAGGGGTTTTAGGGGTCTTCGGCATACTAGCTTGGATCGGCTACACCCTCGCTACAACACCTCCCCCGAAGCCTATAGAGGAGATTGAGAAAGAAATTGAAGAGGAGCTCAAGAAGCTTGAGAAGGAAATGGCCGAGACTACAGCTAAGCCTGAGAGCAA
>JGI20131J14367_1000091_pt1 | contig 11024 bp, 16 predicted proteins | sample ConCONMetagenome_FD_14367 | JGI IMG/M metagenome (IMG submission 14367)
CATTTACGAGAAATTGGGCTTTAAACTGGGTTAGAGGCTCTATTGAAAGCTACTTGAGAGGTAGTACTCCAATAAACATTGTTAAAGGCAGAATTAAGAAAGCTATTGAATCCTATGGCGTAAAACCGGAAGAGATCGGTACACTCATAAGCCTGGTACAAATAGACCCATCATTAACCATTCCAAGAGAGCTTAGAGAAGATAGAACGAGGCTTTTATTAGAGTTCATTGAGCAGTTAAAGAGGGGTGAGAAAAGTGGTTAAGTGCCCATACTGTAGTTACGAGGGGGGTTTAAGCTTTTAAAGACGTGGAAGTATAGTTGGTGGAATGTTTACTTTTATGAATGCCCCAGGTGTAACGGCAGATTCAGGTGGCAGGTAGATCCGAGAGGGATAAAGAAGAGTTTTACCATAAGGTTAGGGACACGAGGTAAAGGTAAGAGTGCATGAAAACATTATTAACACTAGTCATTAAATGCATAAATATATGGGGCAAAAGGGGATCTAATCGAAAGTCATTATAGAATTGTAGCACAAAATTGTAAATCTAGGTGTAAAGACATGGGACTCCAAGAATTACGGGCTATAATAAGTAAGTGTGCCCCTGAACACCTCAGGGAGGATATAGAGCGGCTTGGTATAATTAAGGCCACTGTTCATACCCCCGTTTATACTATGCATAAGTTTTGGGCTAGACGACCCTGGATTGTTTTTAGAAAGTTGATACTGTTATTTACGAGACCTGGCGATATAATACTTGATCCCTTTGCCGGTGGCGGAGTGACACTTGTTGAAGGTCTAATAACTAGGAGAAGAGTTATAGCAATAGACTTAAACCCTCTAGCTGTGAAAATAATGAAGTATGAAGTAATGCCCCTTAATGTAGAGCTTTATAGGAAGGCCGTGAAGAGGCTCAAAGAGATCTTAGAACCCATCGCAGCAAAGCTTTATAAGGCTAAATGCCCTAAGTGTGGTAGAGACGCCATAGTTATCTGGACAGAGTATGAAACTATTACAAACACACCATTAAGATTGAGGATAGAGTGTCACTTTTGCGGCTTCAAAGGAACCAAGAAATATGAGCCTGAAGATCTACCACCACCTCCCCCGCCTCCCGAGTTCAGGAGAGTTATGATACCACCCGGAGACAAGACAAATGGTTTATTAAAAAGAGGAATTAGATACTTTGATGAGCTTTTCACTAAGCGAAATTTATACATGATCTTGAGGGTTAAAGAAGAAATTGAAAAATTAGAAGGCTTCGACGAGACCATTAAATCATATCTCCTATTTACATTGAGCTCTACACTAAAGTGGGCTTCTAAAATGAGTCATTTAAGAGGGGATATTGTTGAAGGATGGGCTTTACATGCCTATTGGATATATCCTAAATACCTCGAGATAAATGTATGGGAGCAGTTCTTGAACAGAGCTGAGGCTGTTATAAGAGGAAAACAACACACAAATATGCACATAGGGTTATATGCTAAAGAAGCGGGAGACTTTAAAGATCTTATAGAAGGGAAAGCTACATATATGATTCTGCAAAGAGACGCTAGAAGACTTCTCCTTCCAAATGAGAGTGTTGACGTGGTTATAACTGATCCTCCGTATGGTGGTAATGTTAATTACGCTGAGCTAAGTGACTACTTCCTCTGGCTCTTCAGGGAGTTTGCTTCTAAAGAAAGCGAGATCATAATTAATGCTACGAGGAATTTTACAATATACGATTATGAAAAAGGCCTTGAAGAGGTGTTTAAAGAGTGTTATAGGGTTTTAAAGCCCAGTAAATTATTGATTTCTACATTCAATAGCAAGGACTCAGCAGTTGTAGGCGCATTTATGCTTGCCCTCAAGAATGCTGGCTTTACTTTTTTGGGGGCTTCGCCACAACCATATCTTGAAGCATATGAGACAACATTTCATGCCATGCAAATCGGCGCGATGAGCTTTGACTACATATTCTTTTATCAAAAAGTTTTAGCAACAAATAGAAAGTGCGATGAAGAGGAAATTAGCTTAGAAGAGCTGAGAAAATTTATAGCAAAAGAGTTAGATTTGTGTAAAAAAGAGAGGTGCACAGAGAGAGAATATAGGGCCAGGGTCTATCCAGTATTAATGAAGTACTTTAATCAATGTAATACCATGGAGGAGGTGCTGCAAGCATCTAGAATATTTGAGACTATTATCAAGAACGAGAACGATTATTTCGAGAAGGTTAGAAAAGCTATTATAGAGGCTAGAAGAAATGGAAATAAGAGATAAGGTGCTAAGTTATGAGTAAACCCTTTGAGCCCGAGGAAGCAAAAATAGCGGAAGAAAAGACAGAAAAGCTTGTTGAAATATTAAATAATATATTGAAAAAATATAGAGCTGAACTAGGTCCTCAAAAAGACCATGACACGGCATTTATATGTAAGGGCAACCCAAATATCGTGATATATGTTGATGTTGAGGCTATACCTGACGAAAGATGGAAGAATATAAAGAATAAATATCCAACAGTCCGCTGGCCTATAGCAAAGAAGATGAAATGCGAAGAGAAATATTTAAAGAGAAATCTTCTAGCAGTCGTGATGTCCTTTAATAGGGATAACTTAGAAAACGTAGAAATGTTCTACATAGATTGCGAGACCTGGATCAAAGAGGGAAAGCTTGAAACAGCTAGAGTCGTACGTACACGGCATAGAAAATATGTATACAGGGAGCAGACACCAGAGCAGTTCTGGGCCATGGATAAGAAACGTGTTATATGGGGCGTGCAAAATTTAGAGAAATTCTTAGATGACTTGTTACAACGAAAAGAATTAAGATGCTCATAGTTAAAGATCTTTTATTTCTAATTCCTTGCACTTAGGTGGTTTCTTAGCTTTCTCCTCTTTCTTAGCTTCTTTCTTCTCCTGCTTTTCACTCACACTCATCTATATCACCTACATAATTCTCTAAGCCCCATTAACTTAATAATGAATTAATGTTTGGTTTCGATTATGACTTATAGCTCTCTTTACCCCAGTGCTGTGTTAGGTAAGCTCATCATAAGTTTTTTACCTAACACTAGAGAGTGAAAGTAGTAGAGCACTTCAACCCCCTTGTTAATATTTTCCTCGCATTTTCATGATGGCGTTGAAGGCGCTTAGAACTACTCGGGCATTGGCGGTATCTCTGGTGGGGTTTCCTCGGGTGGCTGTGTTGTTGGCGGTTCTACTCCTCCTACTAGCCTGTCCCAGTCGCAGAATACTGTGTTCTCCACGGGGTTCTAGTATACTGGGTACTTGCCTCCAACAGGGTGTGCTAGGTGAGTCTTCAATGTCTCATTGTATAATTGCCAGAGCCCAGGGTAGCTTGTTATATTAGCGTATATGATTGGGGCCTCCACTATTGTCTCATTGGTGAGGGAGGGCCATTTTACTCGTCCTGTGGCTGTGTCTACTTGTAGCGTGTGCCATGTTACATTGCCTAGTAGCCAGACGCGCTCCCAGTCGCTTCCGCAGGCTTCGCATAGTGCGTCGCGCAGTGGCTTCAGGGACTCGTGTCGGCTACAGCTCTTCATTGCTATTGGTATTTGTGTTGCCAGGAGCCATAGGTATGCTCCCTATACTGGTTCATCGGTGTTGAGTCTATGGCTTCTACTAGCTTGTCGTGTATGTAGGCTAGTGTTAGGTATTGTAGTAGGCTCTCAGCGGGTTTTGGGTTGTGGCCTTCTTGATTTCCTCGGGGTTTATCGCGGAGGGGTCTGGGTAGTGGTATTGTATCGAGGCTTCCACGTTTACTCCCAGGTCTTTGACCGAGCCCCACTCCTGTGGCTCCGCGGACTCTGCTTTAACAGTGATCTCTGCCATTCTCAGTGTTCTATTGAACGCTAATCCCCTAAACAGCTTCTCACTGCTCGGGGATTTTAATGCCACTTGTGAAGCCCATGTAGTCGCTTATGTAAACGGTGATGTTCTCCACTTTGGTCTCGTCTATGTTGCTGAATACTAGCTTCTCCACGGGCCCAGACTCGTTCACGGAGAACACTCTACTCCCAGCTACGAGCTTCACAGTGTCTAGGAATCCAGTTAACACCTGGAATTCATCTAGGTAAACGGAGGCCTCCACCATGCTCGGTATTCTCAATCCACGCATCCAGGTGGCAACAGTGCCCTCTGCAATGCAGTATTCTATAGTATAGACTGCGTGTGTAAAGCTCTCAATCCTCGTATAGTCTGCCTCCACCACTAGGTTTGTGCACACCTGCATAGGGCCCAGTCTCATTTCATAGGACCCTTCGAGAACACTGCTGACAACAATGCGAGGATCCCGCCGCAACATCCATGCCGAGCATTGCAGGGCTACATGCACTGTAGCTACGCCATAGGAATACAACCGCTAGGAACACGTAGAGCATGTGCTTAACCCACAGGAAGCCTCAGACACGCTCATTTAAGACGCTGACATCGCTGATATACACGAATCTATGGTAGCGTGACTCAAAAGACCCATCTACCCCCTAGGATATATCTAGTGCTTAAATAACAGGGATCTGAGTGAAACCTCGAAGATCGCATGGTTATATATCATCTGTGATCTTTCTGCCCTAAAAATACATCGAGTAAGTATGTATATGACATGAGGATAATTGAAGTGGACATATTTAGTGATTGTAATTTAAAATGCAAACATTGTAGAGCATACAAATATTGGATAAACCCCAATAAAGGGCTCAAAGTTCTTCCATTAAAGTTTTTAGAGAAAGCTATAGAAGTTTTTAACCCATCTGTCCTAGTTTTATCAGGAGGAGAACCCTTGCTTCGGCCGAACATATGCGATGTAATAAGGATGCTTAAAGATTATGGTGATATAAGCATATCTATAACAACAAATGGTACAATTATTCCTTCATGTTTACAAGATGTGCTGACAGACGAGATACTAATTCAGGTAAGTATAGATGGACCTAGAGATTTTCATGATAAATTTAGAGGTGTTAAGGGTACTTACGAAAAGGCAAAAAGTTTCATAGCAAAATTTAGTGGAAAAACTCTCGTAGTTCAAACTACGGTAGTTAAGCAAAACATACCTTACATTCACGCCATGATTAACGACTTAGTAAAAGTAGGAGCCTACATCTTTAATTTAAGGATGGTGCTCCCTGGGGGATTAGGTTTTAGCAACTATAAGAGGTTATCACCTGACTTTTATGCTTACTTGAAGGTTGTTATAAACGAGCAGAACCACAGGAAAAATCAAGAAGTTCTAGTATTCTTAAACGATCCACTAACACTGCCACATCAGAAATTTCTCCTAGATGTATTTAGGCGGAGTGAGGTAAACGTGCTACCTTGCAGGGCTGAAATTAATGTCTTCTATATTGATGCACATGGATAGACATATCCATGTGCATATATAAATGATAGAATAGGTCATATATATGGTCTCGATGCTTACACAATCGATCAAGTTGCTACTAAGTACTCATATGAATTTAAAGGTATTCCCAAACGTCGTAGAGGTTGCCCACTTTGGAACCTATGTCAGGGGGGATGCGAGGCTGTGTCCCATGTATTCTTCGGTGATCCTTTGCTAGGTGATCCTAGGTGTCCAAGGGGCAGGAACGTAGAACTGCAGTAGCATACTTCATCTCTAGGCTGAACACGGCTTCTTTCATAGTCCCTATATATCCTCTATATCTCTCTACATTAGGTATTAGTGTCAGCTTAATAGTTTTAGTCTCCAACCTTTACCTTATTTTAACACTAACATTTAAACCTATAGTAGCATAATTTATCGCTGATAGGATAAGTAGAAAACTCTCGTGGATTCTTGCGCTTCTCTCCTTTATAGTTGGGCTCTCTATTTACATAGTAGCAAATAGCTTGCGGGAAATAGTTATAGCGGAACTTATCTATAACATAGGGGCAGTCTTTAGAGGGCAGAATCCCGAGATCATAGTATTTGAGCGTCTTAGAGATCAAAGTCTTGTTACAAGGGCCCTCTTTCAGGGAGAGCTTGAATCACTAATTACTATAGGTTTGTTCTCAATAATAGGGGGTTTTGTTGCAGAATACAATCTCAAACTACCTTTCATGTTATCACTAGCTACCCTTCTTTTTATGCTAGTAACGTCGGTTATCCTAATTGAGGATGTAAAAGGGGATGTAAAGAGATTCAATAGTAATGGTACTAAAGGTTCCTTTAAAACCTCTCTTAAAACCTGTATCAAGAGTTTAGGGAAGAGAAGAGCTTTACCTTTAATAACAATGAGCCTCATGATAGCCTTAATACGCTCAATAATAACTCCTTTAATGCCATTGCTACTTAAAAATGCTGGCTTCAGTATCATCTTAATAAGTTTTACTTACGCTTCTGTAGGAATGATGTTGGTGATGATAACTAGATTCTATCGGGATAGATTTTCGAATATTATTTTTAACCCTCTTTCTAAGCCTATTATGCTTATGATTTTATCAATAGCACCCCTAATGAGCTTGTTAGGCGGACCGCTAATGTTAATAGCATCCTTTTTAGTGTTAACATTAATTCCACAACTACTTCGCCCTCTTATCTTTACACAACTACAGGAGTTTACTAGTCACGAGCTTAGATCAACATTTAACTCACTAATATCGAGCATTGTAAGCTTTACTACTTTCATGGTAGTTTCAATAATAAGTTTGTTAAATTTAAGCATTGAAGTGATGTTAATGCTCGCAACAATAATAAGTTTTATCTTGACCTCTTCTATCTTTCTCCTTGAATATAGGGTTTGAGGGATTCATAATGACAGTATTTCCCCGTAGAGTAACCCCTGGCGACATCGTAATAATACTTACGGCAATTTATAATGAGGGTCGAAGGCCTGAAAAAGCTTATGTGGATCTTAAGGTCTTCGACCCTATCGGCTAGATCATTAAGTCGGTTAGTGAGGAGGTGCTCCTACCCCCATCCTGTTTTCCGCACCAAATTGTATATGAAAGGTACTACCCGGTTGAAGTAAAACATGATTACATACCAGGAAAATATAGTGTTGATCTTATAGTAAGTTATCGTGAAGGAATAAAAACCTCACTAACTAGGGAGCTAGACTACTTCTATGTTGATATGATGAATGTAATTGAGAGAAATGATTCATATGAAATAATTAATTTATCGCCCGAGCCAACTCCCATACTAGTGTTCAGTGAGGACTTAATGAAGATCATTACCATAGAAGGTGGCTCGTACGTAAAGATAAAAAGGAAAAGGAATTACTTATAACGTATTATAATTTAAAGCCCATCGTGTGGTACTTGTAACGTGACTGAGGGTGTTAATGTGCAATGCTAAGGAGATCGCCCAGCGGGGTTTAATGGCTCGAGCCCCTCCCACTTGAAGACTACTTGTGCTAGGCTTGTTCCAAGCATCTTCCTGAGATCCTCCCTAAAGTTCTACACTGTGAATTTTAAGAGTGCTTGTTTAAGGTATTCGTCTCGAGTAGCTGGTGCAATAGCCTATAGTATTTGAGAGTAATCAGCGCCACCGTCTCCACGGATTATTCTAACAGCTCGGAGCCTGTCGAGGCCCTTGACTATCTCGTTGAACTCTCCCTCCTCTAGGTATTGGAGGGCCTTGTAGACTACGTTGGACACTCTCCTAAACCCGTGGAGGTAGTTGTGGAGTGAAACCCTATCAATACCGAGTACTTCAAGCGTCTTAGTAAACCCGAGTTACGCTTAACCCTCTCGAGGATGAGCCTGCTAGCATCGTCCCCGAGAGCGCTGACGTTGACCTTATCGTACCAGGTGCTGGTAGGCGTGATTTCGCCCAGTAGATCACGTAGTAGTTCACGCCTTTTCCACGAAGGCTGGAACCCTGAGAGATAGCTTAGTGAAACTCATCTGGGCGTTTAAAGGGGGGAGCGCCGGGGGCGGGATTTGAACCCGCGCGGGCTTGTGCCCACTGGCTCTCAAGGCCAGCCCCTTAGACCGCTCGGGCACCCCGGCTCATATTATGGTTCTAGGTGTAGGAGAATATAACCTTTTTTACTTCGGGCTTCAACAACCCTGTAGGCTTCCATTGCCCTTCTCTTCAAATACTCGCCCCCTCTCGCCAGCACGAACTGTGCGAAACCCCCGGGTGCTAAATGATCCCTAGCGCCGAGCACTATTTCCTCGACAATCCTCATTCCCGCTGACAAGGGAGGGTTGGAGTATATCGCGTTGAAGACCTTGTCTCTCACCGGCTCATACCTGTCTCCCTGCAGGATTACAACCCTGTCGCCAACCCCGTTCAGCTCCGCGTTATGCTGTGCTGTTTTAACGGCTAACGGGTTGACATCTGTCATGTAAACCCTCAGCCTCGGGTTGAGCTTAGCGAGCACAATACCTATCACGCCGTACCCGCATCCCACGTCCAGCACCTCTCCCTCAACAGGGGTTTTAACGTTTTCAAGCAAGAGCCTCGTGCCCTCATCCACCTGCCTCCCCGAGAAGAGGCTTGTGTACGATAAAAACTCGAAAGTATGCCCGTGTATCGTGAAGGGGATTAAGACCTTCTCGCCCGGCCTACCGGGCTTGAAGTAGTGCATTAGCCAGCCCTTTCCCCGGTCCTCCAGAACCTGGGGTATACGCCGGTCGGCATTAAAACCCTCTTCGTCCTCGCAACAATGCCCCTCCCCATTCCCGCTATCTCGCGGGCATTCTTCAAAGCCTTGGCGAGGGCGACCAGCTCCCCCTTCAACGTGAAGACTGCTACCGTAGCCCCTGCTGAAACATTATCGGTCAGCCTCACCACGCCGGGAGCGGCGAGGCTAGCCCCGTGGGCGATAGCGTCAACCGCTAAATCATTTATCACTATCTTGGGCAGGTGTGTGACAGCCGTCTCAACAGGTAGGATTACTCTTCTAAGCATTCTCTCATCTTTCTCAACCCTCCACAGGTACAGGGCTTCGCTGACATCCTGGAGCTTTACAAGCGTCTCGTCCTCCCTATACGGGCCCGTCCTCGTCCTCCTCAACTCCCTCATGTGAGCCCCCACGCCAGTGTACAACCCGATATCGTGTGCGAGCTTTCTCATGTATGTCCCAGGATCGCATGAAGCCTTGACCAGCGCGAACCTGTCCTTGAAGTCTAAGAGCTCTATCTCGTGAATCCTCCTGGTTCTCAGAACCCTCTTCACGCTCGACCTGAGAGGGGGTCTCTGATATATCTCGCCTGTGAAATACTTTAATGCTTCAACAAGCCTACCGATCCCCACATCCCCGTGGAACTGTATCACCATCACGTACTCCTTGACCGAGTGGACAACGTTGCCTATGACTTTAGTGCTGTTGTCAAGACCCACCGGTAGGACACCGGTCACCTTGGGGTCTCCCCGCCGACACGGGCTCTAGGGTACCCCCGTGACCGGCCTTGTCAATGTTGAACAGCTTCTTAACCCATGCAACGACCTCGTGGCTTGTCGGGCCCGGTGGCTTGTCGAGGTTTATGACCCCGTACGATATGTGCTCCTCAATGCTCCTCTCGTACGGGAGTTTCCCGTACGAAGGGTCTGTTTCAGCATCCCTAAGGACTATCCACTTGTTCTCGTAGCCGGCTCTCCTTGTAATGTAGTCTATGAATTCCACGCCTTCAGCAGCTAGGCTCATGAAGCATGAACACCTTGTAAACAAAATATTTTGTTAACGGCTTAAATAGGAGAGAGCTTTGGCTTAACGACCTGCGTCATAAAATCTGTTAAGCCTGATGCCCCGATGGCTTTCAAAACATCCTCGTCGCTCGCGCCTTTCGGAATGCTCACAACCTTATCTGTCGGCTCAATATGCTTTATATTGGTTTTCCTCCTCCTAACCCCGGTCAACGACTTAGGGCCTGCCACGATCACGAAGTTTTCATCGACAATGTCGACAACTACGCATTTACGTCCAGCCTCCCTACCAGCAACCTTAACACATATCCTGCCTATTTCAATAGCCGGCACGGGTAAACACCTCTATATGTCTCCTAATCGTTTAACCCGATTACCCTTTAAAACCTTATCTATAACGGTCCTAATGATCTGGAAGGCCTCGTCAACCCCTATGATCCTCGTGTTGATCACGACATCGAAGATCGATAGGTCGTCGAGATCTATTCCGTAGAACTCCATGAACCTTTTCCTCTGCGCGTTCTCCCTGATAATCGTCTCCCTGTAAGCCTTCTCCAAGGGTATGTTATCCCTGCCCGCAATTCTGAGAATCCTTAGTGACACCGGGGCGGTAACAAGTATTTTCACATCCATCATGTCCGAGACAATCCACGCTGAGAGATGACCGTCCAGGACAATATTGTCCTCCTTGGCGACCTCCATGGTCCTCCTGTCTATTTCCAAGTCTATCCTTGGATCCTTCACGGCCAGAAGGCTAAGCTCCTCAAGGGATAACCCCATGGACCTAGCGTACTCCCTGAATATCTCGCCCGCTGAGAAATACTTCAGCCCGTAGTACTCCGCAATCCTCTTCGCCTGAGTAGTCTTCCCGCTACCCGGGGGCCCGCTTATAGCTACTCTAACCAAGACCTGTAGCACTCTCCCTCAGGTTCGAAGCAAGAGTTGGCTAAACCGCTAAGCCTGCGCCCTAGCCGCCTCCCTCAGCCCCCTTGCGAGGCAGCTGGGGCAGACGGCTCCGCCGTACATTCTCTCAGGTCTCTTCTCAGTCTTGGCTAGTTTCGACATTTCAGAAGGCCTAAGAGGTGGGACGCCGTTCAAGGGTCTGCCGCAAACAGAACACTTGGCGACCCCGGGCCTCCTCTTCTCGTAGTGAACCACTACTCTTCCTGAAGGGGTTCTGACGCTTATCCTCCTCCAGCTCCTGTTTCTGAGCGTTGGGCGTGGCATGAGAGATCACCGTAAGCAGGCTTAGCCTATGGTTTCATGAATATTGTAAGGATTTCTTAAATTTTATGGGGGAGAAGGCTCCTCGGAGAGCTTGACCTTCTTGTTGACAAAGTAAAGGGGTAGGGCGAACGCGATGATTGAGATGAAGGTTACGTGGGTTGTGAAGCCCCCTTCCTCTAAAGGCACTGAGAGGAG
>JGI20131J14367_1000092_pt1 | contig 10984 bp, 8 predicted proteins | sample ConCONMetagenome_FD_14367 | JGI IMG/M metagenome (IMG submission 14367)
GCCCAGCCGCTGGCTGAAGACGCCGCCGTGGACGCCGCCGCCGAGGAGCTTCTGAGGGCGCCCCACGCCGGGGCGGCGCGCCGCGCCAACGAAAAGCTGGCGGAAGCCCTGGGCCCCGACGCGGCCCGTTGCCTCGCCGAGTTCAGGCCTAGAGACTGCGCGAGGCCGGTCGCGGCGGCCCTTCGGGAGAGGTATACAAAATGCGAGGTGGAGGAGGTCTGCGCCGCCGCAGACGTCCACAGAGAGGTAAGCCCCCGGAGGCTTCTCGCCGCGCCGGACTCGGCGCATCTTGCGGGGCACCCTGTTTGCTGGCTCAGAGCCTTTGCCGTGAGGCTGGTGGAGGAGAGGAGGAGCTTCAAAAGCGGCATCGAGGCCTACGAGGCCGTGCTGAAGGCCGCCGCCGAGGACTGCCCACGCCGCCTCAGAGCCCAAGCCGAAGAGGAGCTCGAAAGGCTCAAAGACGGAGCCTACCGCAACGAAGCCATGTGGACAATACCCTACCGCCTGCTCCCCCTTGCGCTGACCCTGCCGGCGATAGGTTGCAGAATAGAGGGGCAGACGCGGAGAGACGGCAGAACGATAAGACATATTATCTGCTAACGGTATAAGAACCGTAATCATACAAAGCCGGCACACTTAATATTGAGCCAGAGACATCACGTAGGTGCAACCAGAGTATCTAATGGTTTTATACCATACCTGTTCTTATGGCATGGGCCCATTTAAAAACATCCTTCTCAAGATCTTCCAATTGCTGTATTTCCTGGATAATTATCTTATGTCGTTTTCATGGAGTTGCTAGGTAAGATATGGTAACGGTGATCGAGCTATTCTCGGGCATCGGCGGGCTCGGCTATGGGTTTGCCAAAGCTGGTTTCGTTATTGAAGCCGCTGTCGAACGCAATCCTGCAAGAGCTGAAGTATACAAAAATAACATACGTCCGCGCCGTATGCTGGCTTCTGACGTGAGGGCGGTGGATTTAACCAAGTATCGCCATGTTGATGTAGTTATCGCGGGTCCGCCATGTAGGCCATATTCACTAGCTACTCCGAGGTTCAGGCGAGGTACTACTCATCCCGAGTACGGTTTAGACGCCGAAGTTGTATGGGCGGTTGCTGAGGTGAAGCCTAAAGCTGTTGTTGTGGAGGAGGTACCTGCATGGGATCCGAGACCGCTTGCTAAGAAGCTGCGAAAGCTGGGCTACAGCGTTAAGTATAAGCTAGTAGCTTTCTCGGAATATGGAGTGCCGACAACCAGGGGGCGGTGGATCCTTGTGGCGCTGAGGGGGCGTGTTGGTATTGTCTTCTCTGCTCTTGATGCGCTGAAGGAGGATTACCAAAGGCCCATAGACTTACTTCGTGATCTGCCGCCTGAGCCGTGTGGTGTCGATCCATGTAAGGTAAATGGGAAGGTTGTGTACAACCACATAAACTCTAGTGTAAATTCAAAGCTTAAAGAATTAATACCCCTAATCCCACCAGGTCACTCACTTGTGAGCGCACATAAGGCCGGCATAATTGACGCCTCGAGCTACGTGCGGAACGTAGCAAAGAAACACTCCTACTGGCTCTACAGGCCGCCGCTTGACGGGTTAGTGAAAGTTGTTCCGTATCCACGGCGTAGCCTAATGTTACACCCAGTTTACAACAGAATGATAACAGTTAGGGAACTGGCGCGTCTTTACACCTACCCGGACGACTTCGACCTACGGCCATTAAACCTAGATGAAATGTACCGTGCAATTGCCGATTCCGTGCCGCCGAAGTTCAGCATTAAACTTGCCACAGCGCTTAAGACAATTTATCGAGAGTAATAGAACACAAAGTTTATATTTTAGAAAATTAAGCAAATGAACGAATGGATAAAACACATGAGAATCTGAAGGATCTGATAGAGCGTGAAGTGCTAAATTTCTTACGAACTAGCCACCATGCCGAAAAACCACACATATCCGTTATCTCTCCAGTGCCCGTTAACCTCTGGCAGCCCGGGCTGTGCGAAAAGTTCGGGGGCGATATCGAAGTTGAGGAGGATGAAGACGAAGGCGAAGATGAGGATGTGTTTGTCTACAGATATCCAGGGTATATATTCGGTGTAGATCTGCTTAACGCAAAGGTAGAAAGGGGGCTCATTGACGTCGAATTCAGCTTTTACGTCAGAACAAAATACGACTATGATGATGAAAGCAAATGGGATGAGAGTAGCTATGCACGTATACATATGGGCGCCGCTATTTCGTCTAGTAGGATCACTTATCGAATTACCGCCGGCCCGCCCGCTCAGCCAGAGGGCTATAGTAAGGAAGTGACACGAGACGAGGAAGGGTGTGTCATCACGTCTTTTCTAGTAGTGCCGATAGAATGCACGAAGTTAGCAGACCTAGTCAACAATCCACTCAAGCAGTATGAAAAACAGATCTTCAACAGGCTTGCTGTAACTGCGCTACCCGAGGGGAAAGTGGACACAAAAAAACATATTATACTTTGCATCGGCGCGGGCAGCGCCACCGAGTCGGGGTTCGTCCATATAGTACCGGCTGGTTCGCAAGACTATATTTTGTGGAATGCAATTAGGGCTGAGGTGCATGATAAGCAAGGCAAGTTAGTAGCATATTATTACCCATCGTTTGGAATAATCATAGGCAGATGTATGCAAGAAGGGCGCTCCATCATAAAGGCGTATTTAGTAAACTTAGGCGGCGTGGTGAAGCCGCTGGGCGGCAATCCTCTAAATAAGGAGCTGCGGCGCTACTGCCAGAGGGGCGTACTCTATACCTATAACCCCAACGAGGGGGGCAGCCGCTGGGCCCTTGGTCTCCTGCTAGAAGTAGAGGGCCGGTTGAGGGCTGCAGGTGGGGCTAGGCTCGGCATAAAGTGGGATGCAGCTCATGGCGGGCTGATGTATGCATATACCTACAATACAATATTAATCGAAGAAGGGCCGGAGACATACCTACTGCGAGATCGTGCATTAGTAGAAGAGGAATTACCTGCAATAAAGCGCAGTCAGCTTACTGTAAAGGAGTTCTTCGATGGCCTAATAAGCAAGCTTACAGTCGACCAACGGTGCAAAGAGACGGTGGCTGAATCGTTAACCTACATATCAGAGGCCCTGAGACGCATGGGGATTGAGAAGTTATATACATACCAAGAAGAGGTAATCGAAGAAGTCCTGGCGAGCCAAGGCTTGATAAGGAGGGACGGGCAGGTAAAGAGGTACATAGCAGTTACGGCTAGGACTGCTGGCGGCAAGACGATGGCGTTTTTAATACCCTCTATTATCCTCTCGGTATATAGGAGGTGTAGAAAGGGGCGAGGTGTCAAGGCTATCTTCATGTATCCGACGAAAGCCCTTGCCAACGACCAGCTGGAGGAGGTTGCCCACCTGCTCTACGAGATCTATAGGGTTGCGCATACAAGCGGCAAGCCGTATGAATCTCCCACATTTGGCGTACTTCATGGAAACATCAGGTTTAGGGATGAACTCGCCGATCTTCCGCTCCCGTTGCCGCTTCGCTGCCCGGAGCACCACACCGAGGTAGAGTTTGACGGCAAGCATGTAGTATGCCGTTGGGGTGGGCAGTGCGAGTTCGCTGCATTCATAGAAAAGCACATGAAGTTTACGCGCGACGAAATATTCGGAGATCCGCCGGATATATTAATAACAGATGAAGATATGGTAAACCGAATCCTATCGGGCGCGGACAGAAGAAGCCCACCTAAGTGGTTCGAGTGGTCGATACTCGGCGCTGGATTCAAGAGATGCCCTAGTTGCGGGCATGTATATCCGCATATCTGGAGCCAAAAGTGTAGAAAGTGCAAAGCAGATCTAGTTCGCGTACGCCACGAAAAACCCAGCATTCCATCGCTTATAGTACTTGATGAGGCGCATATGCTTACCGGCAGCTTTGGTGCACAGATACATCACATGTTAAGTCTGTTGGAATATGTACTTAATAGACTAGCCGAATCGGCAGACAATTATTCAATTACTTATGTCTTATCAAGTGCAACGATAGGCAAAACTGAGGAATTCGCAGCCAGTCTGCTCGGCGTATCCCCCAGCGATATACGTGTGGTCAAGGCCGAGCTTGAAGAAGGACGCGAGATCATGGGGCGTAAGCGCGTGTTTACCTTTATCATGCCGAAGTCGTACACGATAGACGCCACAACTACCATGGCTATTTGGAGACTGCTCAAAGGCATAAAAGAGAAGACCGGCGCCACGCCCAAGGGCATAGTTTTTACGAACTATCTTGATCAATCAAACGAGTTATTATACTCATTAAGAACCGATCGCAAAATAAGGCAACTAGCTAGGGTAGGAGGCCACTCTACGGATTTCGACCAAGACAGAGTAGAGGTGGAAAACAAGTTTAAGAAAGGCGAGCTAGACGTCTTAGTAGCAACAAGCACGCTTGAGGTAGGCGTGGACTATGGAGTCGTGGACTTTGTCGTGATCCACGGTATGCCAGCGACCGTGACGAGCTTTATCCAGAGGATAGGGCGAGCCGGTAGGAATAGAGATGCTGTTGTGCTGGTAGTATTCGACCCGGAGCGGAGGATCGACTACTACTTCTTTGAGAACTACAGACTTCTAAGTAGTGGGGCCGATAGGGAGCTGGCGCTAGAGCGGGAAATCTATCCGGTTGGCAAAGATAATGAGGTGGCCCTTAGAAGAGCCGTAAGGAGGTACATAGTTGCATCGCTTAAGCTTTGTTGTTCTGCAAGCTGTAGTAATATGCCGAACGTCCAAAAGTTTGTATGTAATGCTGAAATTGGCATACGTGAACCTAATATAAACAAGAGGGCGGCCCTTTGGGAGAGCGTTGCCAATGTGCTAAAAAGCGCATCGTCGCTACCCCGTAGCCTCTCTATAGGGGGGAGTATTATAATTAGCGAACTTGAAAAAGCCGTAGACGACATTAAACGGAATGCAAGCTCGATAATCGATATCGAAGATGTCGTAGAGATACTTGGCGGCGGTGATACGCTATATAACCTAAGGGCCGCCGACGAATATGTTGAATTCAGCTACAATTTCCTCAATACTCAGAGGAAGCGGGAACTCAGATACGCCATTAAGCATGCGTTACATGGACAGATTACATCCTTCCGCGGCTACTTCTTTGCTACAAGTAGCGTGGAGACGTCAGTGGCTAAAGAGCTTAAGGAATTCCTCAGAGAGTAATATGATTCAGCAAGATCTTTTTCAGCGGTTCTTGGCCACAGTTTCGGCCATGTTGAAGGGGCGTCAGAACAGCGCAATAGCGACCGCTCTGGAGACAGTTCTTAAAAAAGCCCAAAATGGAGAAGTCTTCGTCAGATACGAGCTACAAAGGGTGGTATATGGTCTCAACGCTCCATTGGTTTCGCTTGACGTATTCATGTGCCCCAAATGTGGACGTTTATTTAGGGCGGTCAGAGAGTTTAGGTGTCCAAACTGTGGAGTCGAGTTACAGCAGGCCTATGTTGGTGTACCATACGTTCAGACCAGCTATCATCAATATATAATATCCACTGACAAGAGGAAAGTCAAGCTCATAGTGCCTATAACCGAAATTAAAGAGACCAAGTGTAGGAGACATGGAGACTTGAAAGCCTTGACGTCTAGAAGCGATATGCGTCCGCTTCAATCGCTTACGTTCGCATGTCCATTTAACGACAGTACCTGTGAATATTACAATCAGGGGCTCTGTACTGAAGGGTCAGATCGGATATACTTTCCCCCTTACCAGGGCATGTCGACGTCAGCCGTTAGGCCAGTCCTCGCTAAGCCCTCCGTAGGCACCACTAAGCCCTTTACAATCACGGTTTTTCCAAGCGATCCGAAGCCTGGAACCGGAAAGCCGCTCGGCGGCGTCTTGACGCAATACTTGCCCGTTGCTAAGGAGGTAATGGTGGGCAAGTTTACGGTGAGCATGCTTACGCTAATGTACTTATTAGGACACACCTACTCCAGCAGGTATAAGCGACTGCCCGTATTCGACGTCGACAATCGAGGGAGACTCATATTTATTGGCAGAAAGTTGGAGACGGACGGTTTTCTAATTAAGTTGGATTACCAATTAGTTGAGAAGATAGGGGATGAGGTAAAGGCAGACCCGCTAACTGTGGCCCACACAATAAGTCACACTGTTCTGCTAGCACTTACGCGTCTCACAGGGCTTTCGCCGGGCGAATTTGGTGAGGCCATATTCGTGGATACGAAAGGTGGTGTAGCTGAAATTCTCGTATACGATAACTCGCCAGGCGGCATAGGTGGCGTAAGGACTGCGGCAAATGATGTAGCTGATTTCATCGAATATGTCTGCGATTTCAGCAGGCCATGCCCGAGGTTGTGCCGAAGTGCGTGCAGGGCATGTGTCTTCTATGAGACCTGCGGGCTTGGAAATATGTTCTTAAATTGGAGAGCGGCCGAGAAGGCCGTCAACAGATCGGCATGTCTTCAGCTCTAATCAGCGATTTTCAGAAGAGAATAATTGAAGCAATTAAGGAGTTCGGCGGATGCGCCTATCCTGACGAGTTGGCTATAAGGCTTAAGGTGGATGCTGGTGCAGTAGCGCTGGCGTTAAGGCAGCTGGCGGCGCAGGGATTAGTATACAGGCTCAAGGAGAGCGTATTAGATTTCACGAAACCTTTACTGACTTCCAAGTGGTGCATAGCTGGACAGCAGCAGGCGCAAGAGCGCCCAGAGATAATTGGGGAGGTCGTTGACCTAATCATTAACCCCAAGCTGTATCAAGATCTAGATACCTACATACAGCGCATGGGTTTCCTTGGCACTTTCGACGCGCTTAAAGGCTACGTCTGCTCATCGGAAGTCTCGCTAAAGGTAATGATGCCCTACATAGGCGACCTGCTCGGCATTATGCTGTCTGAATGTATTAAAAGGCTAAGTCGTGTGGAGGTGAAGGTAATCACGGAGCTTGCCAGCGCAGAAAGCGTTGAACCAATAAGGGGCTTACTGCCCAGCATAAAGGTGCGCTACGCCACGCAGTACACCCAAGCTGGTGGTAGGAACGTAAAGGTACGAGGCATCCACGCAAAGCTAATACTCGTAGATGGACGGGTAGCCATTGTAGGTACTTTCAACTTGACGAGACACCATCTCTACACGAACTACGACATAGGCGTCGTGCTAAGGGGGGCCGTTGTTAGCTACCTAGATGAGCTGTTCGAAGCAGTATGGACCTTCCTCCCAACTAGTACATGAGAATACATGGAGCTGACCACAGCAGAGGGCTGGAAAGCGTGTACAGAACGTTATGGAGGGCCCCCGGGAAGAACATTGGTAGAGTAATCAGATATCTCCTATCAGGCCAACTTGACGGAGTCTCGCGGGCCGTACTTAGTTATATTTCCGACCTCAGAGTTAGGGAGGTAGACATGGAATTTCCGAGGTGCGGAACCTCCGGCGGCACCTCTCACATTCTCCTCACGTATACCTTCGCAGGCAACAAGGCCTGGCTTTATCTATATGATTTAAGCCACAGACGCATTGGCGTGCTGAAGGTAAGGCCTGGTCTCAGCTTTGATAGAGTAATTAAGCGGGCCAGCTACGGCACTCCACTTAAGTTTTGCGTAAGTGAGGGGTCTGTACGTTACATCGTGGGCCTAAATAAGATAAGGAAGTACGGGCGTGTGCGCATGAAAGTGCGGGGGCTTAAACGCACTCGTATAGAGTTGCCGTGTATTACTAGGGAGGACTTTGAGACGCATAGGGGCTTCTATAGCTGCATACTTGGACAGCTGGGCATAGCCCCACCGCTGATTGTTCAGTTGCCCATAGTTAAGGTTGTTGAGGGTATGCAGATGGTTGAAACTGAAGTAGGGATCGTGTTGGCCATAAAGTGGGGTAGCGGAGAGGTACGTACAGCAGTTGTGCCACTGAGACACATCCACCGCATAAGCTTTGCATCGTTCGATGACATGCTTCTGTCGATTCAACGCCTTGCCGATGACGCTACTCAGCACGTACTAATCGGTGTACTAATCGGTGATATCGATTGTATCAGCCTAAAGGAGTACATGGAGCGGAAACAGATCAAACTATTTATCAAGTATCTAGCAAAATACGCATTTGGCCCCTCGCTGGACGACGTGAAAGCGGCTGGTCTCCGGGAGACGTACATGGATATACTCCGAGACTTAAGGCACGTGCACGGCGGCCTTGAAGCCTGCATCACTAACGCACTAAGATCCTCAGCTACTACCGTAAAGAAGGCCATAGCGGGGCTTATAGAGACTGGCGCCGAGTGTGTGCTCGCCACACTTCCCATCCTTCCCAAACCAGACGTAGTGGAAACTTATGAGCTTGGATTNTTAAAGAGGTTGNCCAGAGCNGGTCTGTGCCTGAANCAGTTGGCATATGGCCTTANGTGAATACAGCAAAGACGTAGAGGTTGTNGCTGAAGCGGTTCTGAAGGCTTGGCCCTTAGTCANGAGGGATTTCCCATGGAGACNCAGCGGAAACCCTTGGCACATCCTGCTAGCAGAAATACTCCTTATACAAACCAAGGCTGAAATGGTTATGAAGGTATATGACCGCTTGATAGCGCTCTTCCCGACTCCATGCGCGCTAACTGGTGTCGATACTGAACAGCTAGAGGAGCTTCTGAAGCCGCTTGGGCTCTATAGGCAACGGGCACAACGGCTCCTCCGCATGGCGGAGTACTTAAGGAGTGTGCATGACTGCAAGGTACCATGCGACTACGAGATGCTGAGACGTATTCCTGGCGTTGGTGATTATGTTGCTGCGGCTGTTTATATAGTTGCATGTGGTGGTTCCGCGCCGCTACTTGATGCCAACATTGCACGTATCCTATCTCGTACAGTATTGGGCGTGGACCCACCAAGGCGGTACATGACGGATAGCACTCTAGGGAGATTAGCTGGGTTGCTTAAGTGGGACAGAAAGCTAGCTTACGCGTTTATAGACTTTGCTGCAACGTTCTGCACATCCAGGAAACCTCGTTGCAACGCGTGCCCCCTCAGAAGTCATTGTAAGTATGGTAGTAAATATGTTTAAACTACATTATGTTTTCGTCTATGGCTATAGGAGATAATTGCGCAGAACTGGCTTATGACTGTAATAGGTTTTTTGTTGAAAAATCTCGGGAAATATATCATATTTCTTGTAAATTAATGTGGAGTCCTGCAAGAAAGGCAGAGAAGACCCTACTTGAATATGTAAATGTGAGAGCTTTGAAGCCTGGTGATTGGCCGTAGCCACGTATCGTACCGCAACTCGACGTCTTGGCAGGTTACGTACAGGTAGAGGGCCACGAGGGACAAGTAGCACAGACATTAGGGGAGGTAGCGACAAAGTTACGGGCCTGGGGGTTAAGAGCTTCTGCCGAGCTAGTGGAGAAGCTAAGTCAAGGCTTCAATGTTCCGTGAGCTTAAGGAGGACGTTGTTTACGATTTGAGCGAGCTGGGGGAGTTAGCTGAGTGCGTCCAGTCCTCCGTCGAGGAGTTGAGACGTAGGATCTTTATGTGGCTCAGAACTGTCTATGGGGCGTCTCCTGCTGAGGCAGGCGTTGCTCTGCCTGAGGTTGGGGATGGGTGGGTTCGCTTCAGCGGGTTTGTAGGCCGTATCGAATGTCTCGGCGGCGTGGTGGAGGTGGTGCCTAAGGTTGGGTGGGATGGGGTTCGCAGGATGTTTGATGACGTCGTTTCCGTCTTTAGGAATCTACCGACGTATTTACGTGCGGGCTCTCACCTGGGGGTCGTGGCTTCTGCCGTGGCGCTTGGGTGGGGGGATACACTCGCCGTGGAGTATAGCCTTGCCGTACTGGAGTTGTCGTGGAGGTTTTTGTCGACGTTTAGGCCTCTCTCGTTGGAGAGGCTCTTGGTGACGGCGGGGGGCGTGGTGGGGAAGCCCAACGTGGCTGAGACGGCTAAGTTTATGATGAGGGGCGTGCCGATGGGTGTCTTCTCTAGGGTTAGGGTCGTGGAAGATCTCGGTGCCGCCGCTGTGTTTAGAGCTTTAAACGAGGCCGTAAAGAGGGACCTAGAGGCCCTAGTTCAAAAATTCGAAGAGTTTACGGACCTCAAGACGTCCAGTGTTGTGTTGACGGAGGAACTCCGTCGTCTTATCTCTGCGCATAGAGAGGTGTTACAGCGGCTTCCTGAGACCGGCGGCGTGTTGATAACGCGGGAGCTCCTTATGAGGGTTAGGGAGGTCGGCAGGGGCAACCCGGTGATAGCCGCCGGAGTCGACCTGTATATAGCATATCGGGCGCATCGCCACCTCCTGGAAAGGGGCGGGGAAGGCCGCCTCCACATTATTTCAACACACAAGCTTTACGAGTTATGGATTTTAGCTAAGGTGTTGCAGCGCGTAGGGGCCATACAGCCTGCGGGGCGTCTGAGTTTGAAATCCGGCGGTAGATTTGTTAATGGCATAGAGGTTGAATACGACGTATGGCATCCCAGCGGGTTGCGGAGCCTGGCTGGCGGCGCGCATATAAGGCCGGATATTGTGGTGAAGCTCCCCGGCGGGAGGACGTTGGTAATCGACGCGAAGTATAAGGAGGAGGCGTCCGAGGAGGATCTCGGCCGGCTGCTCATCTATGCCGTCGAGCTTTCACAGCCAGAACTCTCCGGCGCCATGGCGTACCTCGGGGAGAGCAAGACGTGGAGATCCCACGGGAGAAGGATAGCGCTATGCAAAGCCGACCCGCGGACAGGCTACGTGGATTTCAGCTGTCTCGGTATGGAGTGACTATAGCCGCTGGAGGAGCTGAAGGCCGCCTAGACCTGTCCAGTTGACGGTCTCCCGCACGTACTGGGCCTCTCGCGTAGCGTATACCGTCTCCTTGACGGCGGCCCGCCACGCCTCTACGCCCAGCGTGGGCAGTGCTACGACGCCGTTTACGACCTCCGCGGCGCCTGCCCTGGCCCGTCGCGTAAATCGCCGAAGCGGCGCTGGCGAAGCTCAAAGCCCGGCGCTCGGCGCTGCGAAGAACGGCGCGCCTCT
>JGI20131J14367_1000101_pt1 | contig 10655 bp, 10 predicted proteins | sample ConCONMetagenome_FD_14367 | JGI IMG/M metagenome (IMG submission 14367)
TGGAGAAGGAATATAAGGTAGAGGGTGAGTTAAGGAAAGAGGTAAGACAAAACATTCAAAGGTTGATAAGCATTGGTTGTTATAGGGGGTTGAGGCATCAGCGTGGGTTGCCTGTTCGTGGGCAGAGGACCCGTTCAAATGCAAGAACGCATAAAGGACCAAGACCAGGTTCATTAAGGCGAAAGAAGTAGGGGGATAAAATGGCAAAGGCTAAGGCAAAAAAGAAGAAAGTCAAACGAACAGTAACCGAGGGTATTATTCATATCCATTCAACCTTTAACAACACCATAGTAACGATTACAGACAGGCAGGGTAATGTGATTGCTTGGGCAAGCGGTGGAACCGAAGGCTTTAAAGGAACGAGAAAAGGTACGCCTTATGCAGCGCAGCTTGCTATGCAGAGTGCCTTAAAGAAGGCTCAACCCTATGGTCTTAAGGAAGTTTGGGTGTATGTTAAGGGACCAGGTCCAGGAAGAGAGGCTGCGCTTAGGGCTTTACAGGGTTCTGGGCTTAAGGTAACTTTGATTAAGGATGTAACTCCTATACCTCACGACGGTTGCCGACCGCCTAAAAGAAGAAGGGTTTAAAGTAGAAAAGGGAGGGATATAGTGGGAAGGTATACAGGGCCAAGGTGTAGGCTTTGCAGAAGAGAGGGAATGAAGCTTTTTCTTAAGGGAGAGCGTTGTTATACAGATAAATGTGCCTTTGAGCGTAGAAGCTATCCACCAGGGCAGCACGGTCCACTTCAGTTGAGGGTAAAGCTTTCGGAATACGGTATTCGTTTAAGAGAAAAGCAGAAGGTAAAGCGGATATATGGTATTTCTGAGAAACAGATGAAGAAGTATTACGAGATGGCAGTCAAGATGCCTGGGCAGGCGGGTCACAATCTACTTCAGCTTCTTGAGAGGAGGCTTGATAATGTGGTGTATAGACTTGGGTTTGCCGCATCAAGGGCTCAGGCAAGGCAGATGGTAAACCATGGCTTTTTTTTAGTTAACGGACGCAAAGTTGATATTCCATCTTACTTAGTCAAACCTGGTGATGTTATTGAGTTGAAAGAAAAGTATAGAAGTAATCCGCAAATTCAAGAAAACCTTGAAGTTCGTGTTCAGAGGGGTATACCTGGATGGCTTGAGCTTGATCTTGAGAACTTCCGCGGAAGGGTAAAGGCTTTACCTACGAGAGAAGATATTACTATGCCTATCCAAGAGAGCTACATCATCGAGTTTTACTCTCGATAATCGTCTAGAAACCATTCTAGAGGTAAGGCTAAATGAAAAGGCCGGTAGAGTTAATCAAACCTGAAAGTGTTAAAATTGATGAGGATAGCAAGCCTCCTTACTATGGGAAATTTATAGTTGAACCTTTGGAAAGAGGTTTTGGGATTACTCTTGGGAATGCTTTAAGAAGGGTTTTGCTTTCTTCCATCCCTGGTTATGCTATAACTGAGGCGCGGATAGAGGGAGCACCTCATGAGTTTGTTAGTTTGCCGGGAGTGCTTGAAGATGGCACGGACATCGTTTTAAACCTAAAGGGAGTGAGATTTAGGCTAAAGGGTGAGGGTCCATTTTTGGCTAAGATTGAGAAAAAAGGTCCTGGTGAGGTAAAGGCTTCGGACATAAAACTACCTAATGGGGCAGGAGAGGTTGCCAATCCAGACCATCATATTTTAACTTTGACAAGTGATAGAAGTATAACCATTGAGCTTAAAATTGAGAAGGGACGCGGTTATGCTCCGGTTGAATATCAGAAGGGGCACGAACCAGGGGTAATTCTAATAGACGGTATTTTTTCTCCCATAACTAAAGTCAATTTTACGGTTACGCAGGCAAGAGTTGGTAAAAGCAGCGATTACGACCGTTTAATCCTTGAAATTTGGACTGACGGGACTATAGACCCGAAGGATGCCCTTGCTTATTCAGCAAAGGTCCTTATAGAACAATTTTCCATATTTACTGGTGGAGTGGAAGTACCTGAAATTTCAAGACCTATTGCAGATACTTCGGCTATCTACAACGTTTGTAATGTTTTAAACATGACCATTGAGGAGCTTGAGCTCTCAGGTAGAGCTTACAACTGTCTTAAATCGGCTGGGATAAACTATGTAGGAGAGCTAGTAAAGTATACAGAAGCGGAGCTTCTTAAGCTTCGGAGCTTTGGTAAAAAATCCCTTGATGAAATCGTTGAAAAATTGAGCCAATATAATCTTAGGCTTGGTATGAAAGACATTAACTGGAAACCGCCACGCCCGGTTTCTTAAGCTTGGGCTTAGGCAGAGTTGATGAATAGGAGGAGAATAAAATGAGGCATAGGAAGCGTAGTAGAAGGCTTACGACAACTTCGGAACATAGATTAGCTCTAATGAGGAACCAGGTTAGGGATCTTTTTACGCATGGAAGAATTGTGACCACCCTCGCTAAAGCGAAAGAGCTTAGAAGATATGCAGAAAAGATGATAACTTTAGCAAAGAAAGGGGACCTTGCTTCCCGCAGGAGAGCCTTAGCTTTTATTCAAGATAAAGCAGTAGTTAGAAAGCTCTTTACTGAGCTTAGAGAAAAGTATCTTGACCGTCCGGGTGGCTACACAAGGATTGTAAGGCTTGGAGAAAGAAGGGGTGATGGAGCTTTGTTAGCGATGGTCGAACTTGTGGAAGAAAAGTTAACCTTTAAAAAATCCAAGAAAACTTCGGAAAGATTGAAAAAAATAAATGAATTTATAGAAAAAAAGAAAAAAGAGCTTCAACTTCAATCAGAATCAGCGGAAGCGAAGCCTACAGAAAACCAACCTAAAGTTGAAGAGGAAAAAGCGCAAGTAGCATCGGAAGCTCCTTCCTCACAAGGAACATAGAAAGCTAATACATGAAATTTTGATTTAAATAAGTTAAAAGCCCCCCTTAGGGGATATTCTCTGCGGTCCTTTGTGTAATATAAAGAAAGACATTCAAAATCGGTTCTTTTTGCTTTTTAGCTCACCGGATAAGGAGAGGATAACTCATCTCCTTTTTGATTTATCAAAGAGGGAGAATATGTTTATCGTTGGGGGAGCGGTGAGGGATAGTCTGATTGGTAAGTCCTTTAACGACCTTGATTTAGTGGTTGAAGGGAATGCTGAAGGGATAGCGAAGAAGCTTGCAAAGGACCTTGGGTTTGCCTTTGTTGAGCTTTCGCGGGAATTTGGTATATATCGAGTCGCTAATCCTTGGACAGTTATCGACATAAGCCTTCAACGAGGGCGGACAATTGAAGAGGACCTTAAGCTAAGAGACTTTACAATAAACGCCATGGCCATATCGGTGCGAAGTTTATTTGAGAATAGGGCTTATCTTATCGATCCTTACTTAGGTTATGTAGATTTAAAAAAGAGACGAGTCCGCGGAATGGCAGAGGAAAACATAGTAGATGATCCGTTAAGAATCCTTAGAGGATATCGTTTTTTTGCTCAAGGATACGGCTTACTTGAGAGGGAGACCAGAGAATGGTTTGCTAAGCATGCTAAAAGTTTAATCCTTTCGGCACCGGAAAGGATACTCTATGAGCTTGAGTTGATCCTTTTAACTGACCGGGCCTATGAAGCTTTCTGTCTCATGGATGAAGACGGGGTGCTTGAGGTAATCTTTCCAGAGATCAACCCTTGCAGAAACGTCCCTCAGCCTGAGTATCATCATCTTGATGTCTGGGGACACATGCTTGAGAGTTTGAAGTGGGCTGAAGCCATTTTAAGAGACCATCAAGCTTACCTTGGGTCAAGCTTGCCTAAAGATTTGAAGAAGGATAAGGATTTTATCATTTCTGTAAAACTTGCTAGCCTTTTTCATGACCTTGGCAAGGGATATACCTTTAAACAGACTGAGGAAAGGATTGTATTTTATGGACATGAAAAGGTTTCATCAGATTTAGTTCTGAAAATAGCTGAGAGATTGAGGTTTAAAAGAGATTTGGGGGAGAGGATAGCTCTCTTGGTTAAAAGCCACATGCGTCCCTGTCAACTGCTTACCGAGTTTGAGAAGGGAACGCTTACTATTCGGGCTAAAAGGAATTTAATTAAAGATGTTCCTTATCTTTGGGACCTGTTTATCGTTGCTATGGCAGATAGCCTTGCAAGCAGAGGTGTAGATAAAGAGCCTGACTACGAAGACAGACTTAGAACCTTCTTTCATCATCTTTTTTCCTTTAAAGAGGAGCTTGAGAGGGTAGAAAAGAGAGAAAGGGTCCTAACCGGCAGGGATCTAATAGAGCTTGGGTTTAAACCTGGTCCAATCTTTAGCAAAATACTGACAGCGGTAGAACTAAAAGTTTTGGAGGGTGAAATAAAAACTAAAGAAGATGCTGTGAAATTTGTGCTGGAAAATTATTCAGCTTACCTTTGATTTTATTGGATCAACCAAGGTAACAAATGAAGGAGGAGATGTAGAGGTGAGCCTCTGTACGCCCATAATAAACAACAAAACATAGAGGGCTTAATTTTGGGCACCTATGTTTTTTGGTTTGGCAAACGCCGTTTTGCCCGTTCCTTTCTTTTATGACTCCTTAGTGCGAAAGGTCTTTCTGAATTTCAAATTAGGAATTAGGTTTCTTTTATATTGTAAAGATAAGAAAATAAGGTAAGTTAAAGACGAATTAAGATGAATTTAGAAATGAATTTAGAAAATATTATAAAAAGGAGGAAAGATGAGGGTAGAGGTTGAGGATAGGACATCGGTTGACAAGATACTTAAGGTTGAAATCCCGCCTGAAGAGACAAAAAGGGTTGTTGAGGAAGTTGAGAGGGAGTATCAGAGAAGGGCAAAGATTAAGGGGTTTAGGGAGGGTAAGGCTCCAATTTATTTAGTAAGAAAGATTTTTAAGGAGGAGATTGAGGAGAGAAGCATTGAAAGATTGATAAGCGAAACGTTAGAGAAAGCTATAAAAGAAGCTAAGCTTGAGCCGCTTCTTCGACCTCGAATCGAGAGCTTTGATAGGATCGTAGAGGGTTATCCTTTTAGATATTCTGTGTTGGTTGAGGTTAGACCGGAGATCAATTTATCTAAGGAAGACTACATTGGGCTTGAGGTTGAGAGAGAAAAGGACGAGGTTTCTGAGGAAGAGGTAGAAAGGATTTTAAACGAGCTTAGATATTCTTTTTCTGAGCTTAAAGAGGTTGATGATGAAATTAAGGAGAGAGATGCGGTGGTGATAAGCTTTGTAGCTTATGATGGGGAGAACCCTATTCCTGGTCATGAAGCTCAAGCTTTATACATCGATGTGGGCACGGGTGAGTTTAACGAAAAGGTAGAACGCGAACTTATAGGAAAAAGGATTGGAGATAGGTTTACTGTTGAAGTTGAATATCCTGAGGATGCCTTAAATCCCTTACTTGCAGGAAAAAAAGTTCGGTATGAAATTGAAGTAAAGCAGATATATAGAAGAGAGCTTGAGGAACTTACGNATGAATTTTTGAAAAAGCTAAACCTNGGCTTTGAAAGCGTTGAAAAGCTTAGGGAAAGCGTAAGAGAAAGGCTCCTTAACGATAAAAAGAGGCGGAATGAAAATAGGTACCGGGAAAGGCTTTTAGAGAAGATCTTAGAAAAGGTTGATTTTGAGGTTCCGGCAAGGTATGTAGAAATTAAATTTTATCAATTGGTTGAACAACTTAAAGAGATATTGGCTCAGGATGGGCTTAGCTTTGAAAAACTGAACCTATCCCTTGAAAGTTTAAATAAAAGGCTAATGCCTATTGCTGAAAAGCAGGCTAAAGAGGAGATCCTTTTAGAAAAGATAGCAGAAATAGAAGGTATATCGATACCGGATGAAGAAATAGAAAAGATGAAGGAAAACATGATCAAAAGTTTGGGCATCCCTGAAGAAGAGGCAAATAGGATCCTTCAATTTAATATTCTACCTAAGATGCTTGCGGAGAGGACCTTGCGATTCCTTGTTGAAAATTCAAAGCCTATTTTCAAGGAGGAATAGCGTGCCGGTTTATATCCCTATAGTTATTGAGCAGACTGGAAGGACTGAAAGGGCTTATGATATATATTCTCGCTTGCTTAAAGAAAGGATCATCTTTCTTGGGTCGCCGATAGATGATTATGTAGCGAATCTTGTGATAGCTCAACTCCTATACCTTGAGGCTGAGGATCCAGAAAAAGATATCATGCTTTATATCAATTCACCTGGGGGTTTGGTATCAGCAGGCTTAGCCATCTATGATACTATGCAATACATAAAGCCTGATGTATGCACTATTTGCGTTGGTCAAGCAGCAAGCATGGCAGCAGTGCTTTTAGCTGCAGGGGCTAAAGGGAAAAGGTATGCGCTTCCTCATTCAAGGATCATGCTCCATCAGCCTATGGGGGCCTTTCAAGGGCAAGCAACAGATGTTGAGATCCAAGCAAAGGAAATACTTAGGCTCAGGGATATACTCAATGAGATTCTTGCCAAGCATACCGGTCAGGATAAAAAAAGAATAGCCAAAGACACAGAGAGGGATTTTTACATGTCCTCTGAAGAAGCTCAGAAGTATGGAATAATAGATCATATTTTATATAAAAGAGGTTAGAGGCTATGAAAAAGGACGAACCAAGGTGCTCCTTTTGTGGAAGGAGTCAAAATGAGGTGAAAAAATTAATCGCTGGAGCTCAAGCTTACATATGCAACGAATGCGTTGAGCTTTGCAACGAGATTTTGGAAGAAGAGTTTGAAAGGGCAAACGAAGCTGAGGAGAGAGCAAAACTTCCTAAGCCAGCGGAGATAAAAGCGTATCTTGATCAATATGTTATCGGTCAGGAAAGGGCAAAAAAGATCCTCTCTGTTGCGGTATACAATCATTATAAAAGGATCTTAAGCAAAGAATATGAGCCTAAAAAGAAAAAGGATGATGTAGAGATCCAAAAGACAAACATTCTGCTCATCGGACCTACAGGTTCGGGTAAAACTCTTCTTGCTCAGACCTTGGCTAAATTTTTAAGAGTTCCTTTCACCATTGCCGATGCCACACCTTTAACTGAGGCTGGATATGTAGGCGAGGATGTTGAAAACATTCTCCTTTATCTTTTACAAGCGGCAAACTTTGATATTGAGGCAGCCCAAAAGGGTATAGTGTACATAGATGAGATCGATAAAATCGCCAAAAAAACAGAAGGTCCCTCAATTACTCGGGATGTATCCGGAGAGGGTGTACAACAGGCCTTACTTAAGATCCTTGAAGGAACTATAGCCAACATACCACCCAAGGGCGGAAGGAAGCATCCCCAACAGGAATACATCCGCATGGATACCACCAACATACTTTTTATCTGCGGAGGAGCATTCGTAGGTTTAGAAGACATTATCAAGAGGAGGCTTGGAAAGGGTTCGATAGGCTTTGGAGCAGAAATCAAGTCCGTTAAGGATATGACGCTTGGAGAGATTCTTTCTCATGTCCAACCAGAGGACCTCATAAAGTTTGGTTTTATACCTGAGTTTGTGGGTAGGCTTCCCGTTGTGGCTACTCTTGATGAGCTTTCTGTTGATGATATGGTGAGGATCCTTGTTGAGCCAAAGAACGCTATTATTAAGCAGTATCAGAAACTCTTTGAGATGGAGGGAGTAAATCTTAGGTTTACTGAGGGAGCTCTGAGAGCCGTTGCCGAGATGGCTTATAAAAGGAAGACCGGAGCAAGGGGGTTAAGGTCTATTCTTGAAGAGATTATGATAGATGTGATGTATGAGTTACCAAGCCTTCCTGGAGTAAAGGAGTGTGTGTTAACAGAAGAGGTTGTCTTGAAAAAGGAGCGACCGATCTTAATTTATAACTCAAAGATGGCTAAAGGGGGTTAGAGAAGTTTATGGATAATTTGAAGGTTTTACCTTTAATGCCTTTGAGGGAGCTTGTAGTTTTCCCTCAAACTGCAGTTCCACTTTTTATTGGAAGGGCAAAGAGCATCGTTGCCAGTCGACAAGGCTTACCAGAAGGATAAACTGATCTTCCTTGCCACTCAGAAGGACCCAAAGATAGACTCACCTACCCCAGAGGATATTTATCGGGTAGGGACGATTTGCCGGATTCTTCAGCTTGTTAGACTTCCTGATAATACTTTAAAGGTATTGGTGGAAGGGTTAGCTAGGGGAAGGATAATTAGATATCTTACTACTGAAGAATATTTTTCCGTTGAAGTTGAAGAGATGAATGAGGTCCTCGAGGAGGATGTAGAAACTATAGCTTTAATGAACCTTTGCAAGGAAGCCCTCCAGGAGTATGCGCAATATAACAAAAAGCTCAACCAGGATACGATAAACACCCTTCTTAATCTTGATAATCCCTTGGAGTTTGTGGATAGGCTTTCAGCCCTTTTAAATCTTAAGATAGAGATAAAGCAGAAACTTCTTGAAACTGTTAACGTAAAGAAGAGGCTTGAAACGGTTTTAGGGCATCTCCGTGGGGAGATTGAGATTATCAAAACTGAAGCGCGGATTCGGGAACGTGTTAAGAAGCAGATGGAGAAACATCAGAGGGATTATTATCTCCAAGAGCAGATGAAGGCTATCCAGAAGGAGCTTGGTGAACGGGAGGATGGCAGGACCGACCTTGCGGAGTTAGAAAAGAGGATCAAGAAAAAGAAGCTTCCCAAAGAGGCTAGAGAGGTTGTTTGGAAGGAATTTAAGAAGCTGAGCCTCATGCCTCCTATGTCTGCGGAGGCAACGGTTGTTAGAAACTACATTGACTGGATCTTAAGCCTTCCCTGGTATGAGAAAACGAAAGAAAACATTGACCTTGATAAGGTAGAGGAATTATTAAACAAAGAGCATTACGGCTTAGAAAAACCAAAACAGAGAATTATAGAACATTTAGCTGTTAAGAAACTTGTCCAAAAAATAAAGGGTCCTATCCTTTGCTTCGTTGGACCACCAGGGGTTGGTAAGACTTCTCTTGCAAGGTCGATAGCCAAGGCTATCGGCAGAAACTTTGTGAGGATATCTCTTGGTGGCGTAAGGGATGAGGCGGAGATAAGAGGGCATAGGAGGACCTATGTTGGAGCCTTACCTGGGAAGATCATCCAAGGCATGAAAAAAGCAGGGACGATAAATCCTGTCTTCTGCTTAGACGAAATAGACAAAATTGGAACAGACTTTCGCGGAGACCCAGCGGCTGCTCTACTTGAGGTGCTTGACCCTGAGCAGAACTTTTCTTTTCAGGACCACTATCTTGAAATTCCTTACGACCTTTCCCAGGTGTTTTTCATAACCACGGCTAACACGCTTTATACCATTCCAGCCCCCCTTCTTGACCGTATGGAGATAATTGAGCTACCTGGTTATACAGAAGAAGAAAAGTTGGAGATAGCAAAAAGGCATCTCCTTCCGAGGCAGCTTGAGGCCCATGGTCTTAAGCCTGAGATGGTCCAGATTAGTGACAAGGTCATTTTGGAGATAATTCGTAGGTATACCCGCGAGGCTGGAGTAAGAAACTTAGAAAGGGAACTTGCTACCATCTGCAGGAAGATCGCTAAGGATGTGGCTAAGAACCCCGAGGAATTTAAACCCATCAAGGTTACCATTTCAAAGCTTGAAAGATTCCTTGGAATTCCTAAATACCGTTATGGAATGGCTGAGGAGAAACCCCAAGTTGGCATTGCTACAGGACTTGCCTGGACAGAAACCGGAGGTGCCCTCTTACAAATCGAGGCGGTGATTATGCCTGGTAAGGGTAATTTAAAGATCACTGGAAAGCTTGGCGAGGTTATGCAGGAGTCGGTCCAGGCAGCGATGAGCTACGTCCGGTCAAGAGCTCTCCAGCTTGGTCTCCCCCTTGAGTTTTACCATAAGGTTGATATCCATGTGCATGTGCCCGAGGGAGCTATCCCCAAGGATGGACCAAGCGCTGGTATAACCATTGCTACGGCAATCATTTCTGCCCTAACAAAGATTCCTGTTAAAAATACTGTAGCTATGACCGGGGAGATCACCTTAAGAGGTAGAGTGCTCCCCATTGGTGGCCTAAAAGAAAAGCTTCTTGCCGCCATAAGAGGTGGGATCAAAACTGTGATTATCCCTAAGGAAAATGAGAAAGACCTAAAAGATATCAATCCAAAAATTTTGAAGCCCTTAGAAATTGTGCTTGTTGAACATATGGATGAGGTATTGAAGATTGCTCTTGACCTTGAAGACCCAGAAAGCCTTTTCAAGGAAGCACCTGTCTTAGATGTTTGGCAGCTAGTAAAGCTCGAAGCCCAGGTAAGTCAACAGGGGATATCCCACTAATTGGCAATTTCTATACTCCCCAAGGGTCAAAATCCTTGGGGGATTTTCTTAGTTTGTTAGATTTTTGAAATTTATTTTTTTCAAATATATTCCCCTATCTCTATCAATTTCATAGAAATTATTTATTTGACTTTAAGAAAAAGTTCATAAAAAACTATAGAAAAATTTACCTTAAGGAGGGGGATTATGCGTTAGCGAAAACTTTTGGGGTTTATAGGTGTGTTTGCTCAGTTGGTAGGGCTTATTTTGGCTTCTCCTGAGGCTAAAACGCCTTATAAAGAGCCTTTAAAGAAGGCTAAAACAGTGGATGAGTTGATTGGTATGTATGATTCTAGTGAATGCATGAGTTGTCATGCTGATATTGCGGAACAGGTGTCAAAAAGTCTTCATGCCCGGTCTATTTTTGGAACTGGAAGGACAATAGCCTCGATCCTAGCC
>JGI20131J14367_1000102_pt1 | contig 10629 bp, 10 predicted proteins | sample ConCONMetagenome_FD_14367 | JGI IMG/M metagenome (IMG submission 14367)
CAGCTCCCTAAACACAACCGCCGAGTCGCACAGCAATATAAAATTGCGTATAGATGAATTTGGAACAATCGCCGGCTGTGTTTTGGGGGTTCGCTAACTGATGTATATGAAGACCTCCTCAAAAAGACGGGAGGTAGAATTTTCGACGACTTAATACTACCTGAAGTTAAGCGGGTAGAAGACGCGGAACTCGTTGCAGAACGTTACGAGAGCCGGACCCCGCGCCAAGCGCCAGACAGGTGGGCCCCAGATACGCCCTCTGCATACATAAGCCTCCCGTCGATGGCGCAGACGGCGACGCCGCCCACTCTGAAAAAGACGTAGACAGAGCCGTCGCTAAACACTACCACCCACCCCCAGACAGAAGCCGCAGACAAGACAACAACGACCCAGAAAAATATAAATTTTACGACTTACGGCCTCGGCGTCCCGCCGCCGTCTGTTGAGCCTGGCGTGTAGTTCGTCCCGCGGAAATGCGGCACCGCCGGCGACGCAGGCACGAAACTCCAAGAGGCGTTACACGCACCTTGTTGCCAATTGAAATTCGCGCAGTACCACGCCCCGTCTATCGTAGGGATATACGCCTCGTTGCGATCCCCAGGACCAATTAAAAATATCAAATAGAGCGGACCATCCCACTCCCACAACCCGATCTCGACGTTGTACTCCCCGGGCGCACCTGCACACGTCCCGCTTGTCACGTCAAAACGCCAGTGGTACCACCAAGAGTTGCCGGTGTCTATGTCACACAGCTTCACGTAGGCGCCGCCGTCGTGCCACAGGCCGACGCGGATGTTACTCCACGGCACGTAGAGATGACCTGTAATCCTGATGGCCCAGTTTTTCCACGTCGTCGCCGCTGGATCGATCCAGTAGGCCACCCACTTAGGCGGAGTATGCAAACGATCAAGAACCCTAGAGAAATACGGCGACACCAGATTATACGGTTCGGGATAGCGGGGCGGAATGGTTGCCCAGAAGTATAGTGCTCCCACGGACCAAGTGCCTTTGTAGGTGTAGCCGGCCCCGAAGGGAGGCCACGGGGGCCAATTGGGCTTCCCGGGCTGAAATGTGTATATGTCGGCGCGGAGGCCCCATTCGTTGGGGTTGGGCACTCTTAGCGTGATGGTGGCGGTGGGCGCGTCGCCGCATCTCAGCGTTAGATCTGCCGTGCTTCCGTAGACGTCTGATCTCGGCGCGACGCGCAACGTCGCTTTGACTTGGTACGTGCCGGACGCCAGAGTCACTGCCGGCCTAGGCCCGTTGTCGTAGAGGATGTACCCGCCGGGCTCCAGCCAGATTTTTACAATCTGCATAAAGCCCGGCATCGGTTCTGTGATAGACACCGAGACAGTGTTGGAGATTGTCAAAGTGCCTATCTGGACGTTGTTAAGCTCCACTGTGTATCTGGCTTTTGTGTTGGTGGAGTCTGGCGGGGTGATGCCGGGCATCAAGGCGATTCTAACCCCGCCGCCGGAGGGACCCCACGCGGCGACCCAGCCGTTAAGCTCGTTAAAGCCCGCCGCCGGCGACCCGTCAGGCGACCCAAACCACTTCCCGCTAGAAGCCACAAAAGAACAAGCAACACGTGCCTGTCCCTCCACGCCTGTAGATTTGCCTAAGTAGCCGGAGAACCACAAGTACACCAACACCACAACCACCACAATAAGCAACACGGCAACAACCACAGACTTCAAACCCCTCAACATATCCAAATAGGCACAAGTGTTTAAATGCTTTATGCTTCTTTTCGTAAAAGAGTGTCTACAAAAAACAGATGCGGCAAGCGGGGGCCAGAGGGCGAATAGAGGAGGTCGGCAACATAAACGCGATACAAACCCTGTTTACAAATATAAAAACGTGTAACAGCGCACTAGGCGCCTAGACAACAGGAGACTCAGCCCAACCCCCAGCCCGCAGCTGCAGCACGTACTGTTCAACGTTGCCACGCGGCGTTATTTCAGTCATTTTGCAACTTTACGTATCGCCAGCAGAAACCTTTCGACGGTGGATACGTAGTAAGATTCTAAGAGACGGTTTCAAGCCAGGCATGTTTTCAAAAGTCGTTTCAACCCTCTTCGAGATTCAACAGCAGAAGGACATCAGCTCTGCAGAGGAGAGAGGAGACGCATATGTTTCAACCCTCTTCGAGATTCAACGGCTCATGCGTTTGGTTGTTGTGGGTTTTTAAGTTTTTCTTTGGTTTTTTGTCTTCTCGGCGGTTGGTTTGAAGCTTCGCTTTACATTCATTTCACCCGGCGTTGGGTAAAATCGACGCGCCATTCTTCGGCGTGCCGCAAAAACGAAAGAGGGAGAGAGGCGGAAAAGAACGCCATTCTTCGCAGTTGGCGATTTGGCGTCGGGTTTGTCAGCATGGCGGGCCAGTCCAGTTGACCACCTCGGCCTCCTTTATGTACTGGACAAGTCCTCTCTGGCGGAGGGCGTATACTGTCTCTCGGACGGCGGCTCGCCACCACGTCTCTGTGCCTGGCGTGGGTGGGGCCGCGGCGCCCTTCACGACCTCCACGGCGCCTACCTCGGCGAAGAGATCTAACCTACGCCGCGCAAGGTCGAGCGTGAGGCGGAAAAGCCCAACGCTCCTATGCCTACACAGATACTCGTCAACTGCCTCCACCAGTCTGTCCATAAGGAGGAGGCGTGTGGGCCGGGCGAAAGCGGCAAGTGTCCGGCTTGCGGTGGCTGTGTTAAAGTGGACGTCTGTTTATATCGCTGAAGAGGGCTGTAGCTCCTCCAGCGGCTTGGCCCACCTCTCCCCCCACCTGTCGAATCTAAAGCCAAGCCTCCTGCACGTCTCTAGGTACCTCCTGAACTGCCTCTGGTCCACAGGCGCCGTCCTCTTCACGTATCCGTCCTCCACCCCCACGTAGACGGGGAGGCCGGAGAACTCCCTCCTCACCTCCTCCAATATGCGCTCCACCCAGCCTTCTTCTTCGCCCCTACGCCGGTTGCCGGCAGACACAACGCTACGCCCCGCGGCGCCTTTACGCACATCCAACGCCGCTTCTGCGCCTGTTGCTGTCTTCTCCGCCGCCTTTCCCCCGCCGCCTCTGCGCCTAACGCCCCCCGCCGCGCCGGCGCCAGCCGTCTTGCCTGCCTGAGCCGTCTTTTCCAGCCTGTAACCCGGCGCCGCGCCTACATAAACAGCCTCTACGCCAAGGTCGAGAGCGGCTCTGTACCTGACAGCAACCACCTTTCCCTCTTGGTCTACGGCCGCCTCGATCTTCAGCAGAGGCGCCTCCACCACCTCAAGCCTAAGGCCGAAAAGCCGCCTCTCAGCCGCCTCGATAATCTCGCCCGCCTTCGCGTCTTCGGCGAACTGCCTCTTGAGATGGGCGTAGACCGCCGTCGCAATTCTAAACCGCTTATCCTCATACAGGATATTCTTAATTGCAGACAGCTGCTCCGCCCGCGCCTCCGCGCCGCCGCGTCTAGCCCTCCACTCTACCTCCACCAGCTCCTTCTCCACTTGTTTAATCTCCGCCTCCACCTCCTCAGCCACACGCCGCAACAAACCCCTGAGATCAAAATCCATAAAAGAAAGGGGGGAGGGGAGTTTAAAACTTTCTACATACACCAGAGGCTGAGTATATATCTCCCCGCGTCAAGTATATATCACGCAGGTATTCCCAACATAATACTGAAATCTTATTGAATGAGTTAACGCATCTTTAAATACCCAGGCCCTTTTCGTTGGTTTTAAGGCATTTAACCCGGTGCGGGGGGTCATGAGATTATTGTTGAAGAGGGTACGGGATGTGGGAGCTAGACTCCGCGTAGCTGGTTGCCTCGGGGCGTCGGCATCCCCCCGGCGGCTCTGTTGCCGGCCAGAAAACAACATCTACGCGGGGCTATGATCTGCGGACCTAACATCGACCCCTCGCTGTTAATCCACCGCGACCCACGCGCCTGGGAGGAGCTGTTAGGCTGGGGATGTGTGGAGGCGATTATGCGCAAGATGAAGTTGCTCGGCGTGGGGGATCTCTGCTCTCTGGTAGACTTCTTCTTTGAGTATCCACAGAGCTCCCCCTGACCTCTTCCTCGGCGTCAGGTTCGAGGAGGAGCGCGGAGAGGAGTGGAGGGCATATGTGGAGAGGCGCCGGCTTAGCCTCGGTGCCAGGGTGAGGTTCCCACGCGTTGACGTAGGCGAGGAGCTACGCGGCGTGAGGATCCGGCTCTCCCCAGCCGCCCTCCTACTCCCCTTCGACAGATATAGAGAGAGGCGGCGGAGAGGGCGGCCCTCTACCTGGCGTTAATCAAAAACGACGAGAGGTACGCCGAGAAGGAGGTGAAGAAGGCGTATCGCACATTGCAGAAGGCGCTGAAGGCTAAGGACACCCTCAAGGCGCTTGAGGAGCTGAAGGCCGCCCTCTAGGCCCTCGGCGTAGAGGCGGAGGGCGGAGACGCGAAGACGGTGCTGAGGGCCGTGGAGGAGAAGACTAATCCCCTCTACGAGGAGTACCTCAACGCAAGGATGGAGTACGTCTCCGCCGTGGAGACCATCGCCGAGTTCTCGCCGGAGGCGGCGCTGGCCTTAATCGAGTCCTCTAGGAAGGGCGGGCTAGACTCGATAGGGAGGTGGATGTCTCTTGTTGCTTATGAGACGGGGAGGAGGGCGCTGGAGGAGTAGGCGCGGTTTTGGTTAGGCCGGTGGAGGAGCGGTGGGATGCCCTCCCGGCGGCGGCGAGGGAGTTAGTGGCGAGGAGGGAGGAGGCCGTGTACGAGCTGGTGTGGGGCGTGTTGAAGAGCGCCGGCATAGGCGTGAGGAGGGGCGTGGAGATGGATCTCCAGGCGTATGAGAAGGCGCTGGAGCGCATCTTCACGGCCAGCGGCGAGTGGGGCGAGCTGAGGGATTACGTCAAGCAGGTTGTAAAGGCGGCGAGGAGGGTGCAGAGGGGAGAGGCCGACACTGAGGAGCTTGAGAAGGCCGTAGACGAGCTGTTTAGGGCATACGGCGCCAGGGCGGCTGAGCGCTTCGTTAGAAGCGACAGGCTGGAGGACGCCGTCGCAGAAATGCACGAGGGGATGCGGCACTTCGCCAGAGACACCGGTCTTAGGGTTGGGAGGGAGGCGGCGGAGAGGGCGCTTCTGCTGGGTCTCTTGACGATGCCTGAGGAGTTGGTGGAGGCGTATGCGAAAGGCGGCTGGCGCGGCCGGCTGGAGCCGTACTTCGCATATTGGACTGAGGACGAAAGGCTGGCGAGGAGGGCGGGGGAGGCTGGCTGGGAGGTACGGCAGATTAAGAGGCCGGTTTCGGTTGAGGAGGGGGTGCCTAAAGAGTGGCGCACCGGCTACGTGGTTGCTCCCTTTGGCTCTGACTTGTCGGCGGTGGAGCGAGCTGTGGCTGAGTATGTGGATGGGGCGCATTAAGGTGTTGCGAGGATCCGCGTGGTGGAGTGGCCTGTACCTGAGGCCTACCTGTGGTTTGTGTTGAAAGACAGAGAGCCGGTTAAGGAGGGCGACCAGATCGTGGCTTACTCTATCGATAGGATTTCTATTGAGGAGCCTTTGTCTAGATTCGGCGAGGCTCTGCGCGCTAGGAACTCCGACGAGGCGAAGAAGGTGGTGCGTGAACTCTACGAGGCGAGGCTTAACAGGGCTCTGTGGCAGATCGTGTATGAATTCGACCGGGAGAGGGCTGAGGCGGCGCTTGAGCATCTGCGCGGGAGATGCGGCGTGTCTGAGGGCCGCTTGTGGAAGCGCCGCGACGAGTTGTATTTGACGTGGCTGGCGTTTAGGCTGGCTGACGAGTCTGAGGCTTATCTGAGGAGCGGCGCTGGGAGGGGGCTTAGGACTAAGGAGGAGGTGGCCGGCGCGGCGTCTATGCCGTGGCTTCCGGTGGAGCTGGCTCCGCTCTTCTGGCTTAGGCTGGTGGGCGACGCCGAGGGCGGGCCGGAGTTTAGAAACACATGGGTCACCGCCGTCAACATGTGGTTCGAGCGGATGGCCGAGCCCTACAGCCCCAAGAAGCCGGCAGTGGCGAAAAAGGCGGTGGAGCTGTTCAACGCCTTTGTAGGCGCCGGCTTCAAGTACGAAGAGCTCTTCCCGCCGCCTCAGAAGCCCGAGGCCCAGAAGCCGCCAAGCCGGAGGCTGCTAAGCCTGAAGCCGTCAAGCCGGCTGAGAGGCCGGCTGTGGAGGCTGTTGAAGAACGTGGTTTAAGACGTGAGGTTGAAAAGCAAGCTGTCAAGCCTGAGGCGGCTAAGCCGGAGGCTGTTAGGCCTGAGGCTTCGAGGTCTGCCGCGGAGGTGGTTGAACGTGGTTTAAGACGTAGTGAAAAGCCCAGGGCGTCTGTTGTGGACATCGTGCCGGAGGGTGTGTTGGAGGTTGTGGAGTATTTGGTGGGGAGGTTCGGCGTTGTTTTAGATAGGGAGGCGGCCTTTAGGGCGAGAGACTTCGTTGTTGCGAAGGTGCGGGCTAGGCTGGAGAAGGTGGCGGCGAAAGAGCCCGAGCTCGCCCACGTGCTGGCCGAAGTGGCTGAGCATGTGCTGAGCTCCTTTGGGCGGCTTATGGCGTCGCCAGACGCCGCCATGCATGTGCACGATGCGCTGTTTTACTACTTCGAGGGGTATCAGACGAGAGACTGGGAGGTGTTGTTTGCAGGTATTGAGCGCACCGTTAGGGAGGCTCTCAAAAAGGCGGAGGAGGCTGGTATCTCCGACGCCGAGTACCGCATTAAGCAGTTTGTGCTGGAGGTTATCGACATTTTGGCTAGGGCTGGGGAGCGGTATAGGAGAGATGCGCTGAAGGGCGTCTCTACGGTGGAGAAGGCGCTGAGGGCCACAGCGCTGGCCGGGCTTTCTGCTACAGCGCTGTATTCCGTGTATCACGGCCTCTACTCGGAGGCTGTGGTTTCGTCGGTGGTCTCCGCTGTGGCGTTGGCAGAGGTGGGTCGGTTTAGGGAGGCGGTGCAGTACGTCCAGAAGGCGGCGAAGGCGCTGTATGAGGCGGCTAAGGAGGTGTTCGAACATGTCAAGATAACTGTCCAGCGCCTCGTGGAGCTGTTCGTGGAGGCGGTGGCGAAGGTGCTGGCTTGGATTGACGAGCACAAGGCCCATCTCTTCTTGATGGCGGCTGTGGCGGCTGGGGTGGTTGCGCTGTCCGTCGCGTTGAACTTGTGGGGTCTTGCGGAGCTGGATAGGCTGGCGTATGCGGCGTCTCTAACGCCGTTTATACCCGCAGGAGTCGAGAAGTACTCAAGAGAGGAGGCGTTTAACATTTTGAAGAACGCCCCAGACCCATACGAGAAGTTCAAGAAAATCGCCAAGGCGGCCAACGCCGGGGGGATGAGGCTGGCTGAGCCTTGGGAGTCGCTGAGGGGGTTGATTATGCCGAAGCGGTCTGAGGAGGAGAGGCTTATGCGTGGATGGGGCGCCGAGTCGTATTCTAAGTACCGTGAAGACGAGAACTACAGGCGCGCCCTATTCTACGCGATGCTCGCGCTTGAGGAGGCCTTCAGCGTCTACAGATCTGCGTTGAGAAAATACGCGGAGGGGCTTAAGGACACGGTGCAGAGGATGGAGGCGGGCGAGAAGCCGTTTAAGAAGGTTGTATACGCGGCGGACCTCAAACAGATAAAACAGCTGGCCGAGGAGGGCAAGGCCTTCGAAAAGGCGCTGGACATCCTCAGGACGAGACTGAACGAATACGCAGTCGGACACGGTCTGAGGGACCTCCTAGACGTGAATGAAGAGGTGGCCAGAAGGCTGGCTGAGGCGAAACATCCTGAGCTCTCCGAGTTTAACGACGTCAGCTTTGGCACTAAGGCTTACGCCGCTCTTATCGCCTATAGGGAGCATGCGCTGGGGAGGAGGGGCGCCTTCGGCACAGCGGCTGAGCACTGGCTTGAGGTGGGCGGGTCTGCCTGGCTCCTCTACTACACGCCGATTACGGCGCACCAAAATGCCGAGAAGACAAAGGCGGAAAAGCCCGTGGCGGTGGAGGAGGTAGTGGCAGAGGCCCTCCGCCGCCTCCTCCTAAGGCCCGGCGCCGACCACTACAGCCGCTTCGTTGAGCTTCTGGGGAGCGGTAAGCTGGCGCTGGAGCTTAAGAAGAAGACTAAGTCGTCCAACCTATTTAAGCTCTACAGGCTTGAGGAAGGCGACGGACTCGTGGAGTTGGGCATAAAACTGAGGATCAAGAAAGTGGGAGAGGGCATAGTCTACCACTTGGGCCTCGAGATAAAGAGGTGGCTGGGGTTCTTCAAGCAGGAGCTTGAGGCGGCAGAGAAAGCGGCGGAGGAGGTTGAGAAGCGTCTGCCCGTGGAGGACCGCCTCCCTTACATGGTGGGCTGGGTTAGGTCCGACGTGTCGATGAGCAGAAATAGGGAGGGCGAGAGGGTGTTGCAGATGGGCACCTCTCATCTGTGGCAGTTGGCGGAGACTCACGCCTTGTTCGGCTGGTCTGTTGTAGGGCTCTTCATGACCTTGACTCTTAAGGGACCTAAGCTAGCGGTTGATGATGAGACCCCCCTCGAGAGACTCGACAAGGCGATTAGAGAAAGCGCGGAGGGCGGGTGGCTTAAGATGCTGGGCATTAAGGCGGAGAGCTGGGACGACCTTAGGCAGAGGATTAAGGAGAACTGGGGCCTCGTGGTGAGTGCCGCAATGGGTCGGCTACGCGAGGTGTTGAAGGAGGAGGAGTTGGAGAGGCTCATGGCGCCGAAAGGCAGAGATGCGCTGGAGGGGCGCGAGGGCAGGCAGGAGGCGCCCAGAGACAAGCAGAAAGATGGCAAAAATGTGTGGGAGGAGTTTAGGCGCAAGCTGGAGGCGCTGAGGGACAAGCTGGACGACGACAAAATCGCGAGGGAGGTCATCGCGCCGGCCCTTCTGCTTATCCAGGCGGAGAAGCTGGCGTAAACGAGGAAACGCTGAGGTACTTCAGCGCTGTGATCTCCGGCGCTGTAGACGGCGACGGATACGTGTCAGCGGTACGGAAAGAGGTTGGTTTAACCAGTGGCAAACTCGAAGTCGCCTTGCTCGAGGCGGCCGCCCTCGCGGCGCATGGCATTAAGGCGAAGGTGAGGGTTGCAGGGAAGACACCTCGCGTGCTCGCGTTCGGCGGCGACGCGGTCAGACTGGCCGGCCTATACTTCCTCTACGGGGCTCACCCGCTTGAAGGAGACGATAGGCTTAAGAACCACAAGCTGGCTGGAGCCGTGGAGCTGGCGGCCGAGGAGCTTGACATCCGCTGGGAAGGGCTGAGGAGGAGGACTGAGGACAGCCCCGTCGCCGCCGACTTGATCATATCGGCGGGCGGCGCCGCCGTGAAGTACAACGTATATCTGAGCAGGAAGGATATCGAGCTCCAATTCCATTCGACGGATCGGAGCCGCGTGGAGCTCGCGGCTCACCTTCTGAGGCTTGCGGGCGTTAGCGCGGAGGTGGTGAAGGTGAGCGGCAGAGACGAGTGGCGCGTCGTAGCCACCACCGACAAGCTGGCGGGCGGACACGAGAAACTCAGAAAAGCCCTCGCCGAGATCGTCAGGAAGGCCGTCGAGAACGGCTGGGTGGACGCCAACAAGGCGGAGCGCTGGCTTGAGAAGCTGGAGGAGGGTCTCATATTGAGGGAGGGCTGGCCGAAGTACCACGTGGGGCTGTCCAGTAGTGGCGGGCTTGAGATCAGATACCAATCCACCAACCCCGACAGCATAAGGCAGGAGGCACAGCGGCTTGAGAACATGGGCCTTAAGAGGGGCGTCCACTTCACGGTGAAGATGCCGGATAAGGGCCGCTACGGCTACGTCTCGATTCTTAGTGAGGGCTTGGCGTATGCCGCGTACCTCTCCGTACGCGGCAAGGATGAACAGCAAAGGGAGCTGGCGGCCGCCTTCGTGGAGTACATACTCCAGAGGGCGGAGAAGGCGGGCAAAGACGTGTACAGAAAGGCCAAAGAGATCGAGGAGGAGGGCAAGGCATGGGGCTCCATGGAGCTGAAGAAGTTTGAGAAGGAGTTCGAGGTGGACGGCAAAAAATACAAGGTGAAGGTAAAAGGCGGAGAAGCCGAGATTGAGGAGAGTCGGCGCGACAGAAAGTTGCTGAGGATTAAGATAACGGCGGAGGTCAACGGTGTGGAGGGCGACTACGTGATAACATACAGCAGGCACGGAAAGCGCAACGCGGCCGTGGGCTTCGCCGTGGCGAGGGGCAACGCCCCCGAAGACAGAGAGGCAGATGCCGAGAGATTCGCCGCCGTGATAGAGGCGCTGACAGGCAAGAGGCCAAAGGTGTACCGCAAAAAGAACGGCCAGATAGTGATAGAGTGCTATAGAGAGCACCTAGACGGCTTCATTCGTTACGCCGAACTCGCAGACGACATCATAAGGTGGCTGGAGGAGACAAGTCGCCGGTAGCCCTCTAGGCCGTATAGATCCACGCGGGAGAAGCGGCCTTAGTGGCACTGGGATTGAGGTAGTAAAGCGGCGTGGAGTCTTTTACGCCTTCTATCTTTATCTCAACGGTTCTATCCGTCACGTCGCAGTAGAACAAGAGCTTTAACACACGCCGCTTTCCGTCGTCTATATATTCATAGGCGCCGCTGTGGCCGTTGATAGCTATCGACGTGCCTGCGATTCTTTTTCTGCCGGGCTTCGCCACCACTCTTAACGTATACGTA
>JGI20131J14367_1000105_pt1 | contig 10543 bp, 16 predicted proteins | sample ConCONMetagenome_FD_14367 | JGI IMG/M metagenome (IMG submission 14367)
GAAGAGCTGAAGAAGTACTTTGAGGAGGGGAAGGCTAAGGCTGATGAGGAGATCAAGAAGCATGTTGAATCAGCGAAGGAGCAAATTGATGAGTATGCGAGGCAGGCAAAAGAGAAGGCTGATAAGCAGGTTGCAGAATATGTGGATCAGGCGCGGAGACATGTGGAGGAGCATGTAAGGAATTCTAAGGCTAAGGCGGATGAGGAGATTAGGAAGTATGTGGAAGCGGCGAAGAAGCAGGTGGATGAATACCGGCAGAGGGCCATAAAGGAGGTTCAGGACTTCGTGCAGATGGAGATGGATAAAGCCAGGGAGGAGTACGCTAAGACGATGTTTACGCTGAATCAGGAAGTTGCGGCTAAGAGACATCAACTTGCAGAGCTGGGTGAGCAGGTGCGGAGACTTGCATATACCAGAGACATGTTGGTTCGGCAGGTGCAGGAGCTCCAAGAGACGGTGGCGAGGAGGAGACGGCTCGCGGAGGCGTGGGCATGATGGCCCGCAAGAGGGAGGTGGCGGCGGTGGATGAGGAGCGCTTCGCGCAGATGTTCGCGGAGTTGTTCGGCAGACCGCCCACCGCTGAGGAGTTCGAGGAATGGTGTACTGCGTGGGGAGGCGAGGTGAAAAAGAATAAATGCGTGTTTATAACAGTAGAGGCGGTATGATGGGGAGGAATAAAAAGAGCCAGTCCATGATGATCGTCATCCCGCCTACTCTGCCTCAGCCGCAGGTAGAGGAGGTGGAGGTATGCGAGAAAAACGGCGACAAGGTGGTGTGCAGGAGGAGGACGGAGAAGAGGGCTCTGTTAGCTTAAATATGTCTGCACCTGTAGTGCATATGCCAAAAGCCGCGCTGGCAACGGATGAGATCGAGCTTAAGGAGGGCGAGTACGAGGTGCCCTTTGGTAGGGTGGTTATCGAGAGGACTGATAGCGGCTTCAAGATAGTAATCCACATCAGCGGGAAGAAGCTTGGGCAACAGCTGGCGAAACAGATTGCACATACGCTCGTAGGCCCATACATAGCGAGAGGAAGGGCGACCTAGGTTATAGCTTAAATAAGTCTACGTCTTTTTTATCATGGTGGTAGTCAAGGGGGAGGGACGCTTCGCCGATGCTGTGCGCAGAGCGCTTGAGTATGCGCAGAGCCGCGGCGTAGACCTGTCCGGCGTCGAGGTGGAAGTGGTAGCGGATCCGTCGATTAAAGACTTCGGTGCCTATGCTGATCATCTTGGAGGGTTGAAGTTCCGCATACGGTACAACCCGCGCTATACCAACGACGTCGTGTTGGCGTCGCACGAGGCAGGCCACGTCGCCCACTGGGCTTGGGCCGTCAAGACCGGCATGACTCACTTCTTCGGCAAACCCGACGTAATTGAACCACTCGCAGAGGCCTTCGGTGCCGTAGTTGCGAGACAGCTGTTCGGCGTCCCGGTGACCTTCAAGGAGGCTCCGCACAACTTGACGAAGATACTGCCAGAGCGCACTACACATGTTACAGTCACCGTCGAGGGGAAGCCGATGCCGGTCAAGGTGCCTGAGTGGAGCGACTACAGGAGCAGGTACAGAGCTGGCGTGTTTGTCGCGCCGTATTTCTACAACATGACCAACTGGGCCCACGTCTTCGGCAACTTCACAGCGGCGCCTGCAGACGTTATAGAAACGGTGCACAAGGCATGGCAGAGCGGGGCGGTCGAGGTCGTGCCAGGCTGGGGCCCCGTCTGGAGAAAAGAACCAACATGGAAATGGCCTTCAACAAACAGGACTTCCGACGGCGCTGGTGCTTCAACACACGGCGCTTCAACACGGCAGACGACCTCTGACGGTGTAAAATCCGAAGCAAACACTGTGGTGATGAATAATACGCAGAGAACTAATGATTCAACAGTCGGTACCAATGTGCCGCAGGTAGTTAACACTGTGAAGCAGGACGACGCCGATCGGCAGAAGACGCCAGCAGTTGTGACTATACAGCCAACCGGAGACGTACCGCCGCTTTCACCGAGCACAGTACAGCGGCCTAAGTACTTTAATGAAGACATTGTGCCAAAGTACAGATCACTGTCTCCCGAATGGGATGAATACACGCATGGCAGAAGAGTACTGCTAGTGTTTAGAAACTGGGAACATCTCTCAGGCGGTAGGAGGGACTCAGTAGTAAGTGGCGGCACTCTTTTAATCGACAAGAACGACCCCGAACGGGATAGCAGAATTGTCTGGGATCGCAGAGTCCCCGCACCTGCCTTCTACGACCCGGATGCGTGGATCGAGATTGTCGACGAAAAGACAGGCAAAGTCCTCGCGCGACTCAGGTCGAATGAATTGTATAAAGTTGCAACAGGCGACAAGCGCTTCATAAACCTCTTCTGGGCGCACGTCGCGGCTGAGGAGAAGTGGCCAGGGTGGGAGCGCTTCATAGACAGAGCCAAGGAGCTGGAGGAGAAGCTGGGAGCATGGCGGCGGACGTCTGGTATAGTTGCCGTTAACCCAGACGGCACGGCCAGCGCTGTGAGGGTGACCAACGCCCCGACTGAATATGTGCCGCCTGAGGTGCCTGACGATGTGCGTAAACAGTTCGGGAGTCTGCTTTCTGACTTGAAGAAGCTGGGAGAGAAGGTGAATCTGAGGAATGTCGGCGAGGTGCACGACAGGTTCATTCAGCTGAGGGATGAGGCGTTGGGCATCGCGCGTGCTTATCCACAGCTCATAGACAAAGCCAACGAAGCCGTTGGAAGGGTTGGGAGTGCCATAAGAGCCGCTTCCAGCAAGCTCTACGATGCCTTAGCCAAGGCGGCTGGGAGGGACAGCTTCTGGAGGGGGGAGGGCGACGTGAAGACGCCCATCGGTGCGTACAGGTACGACCCAGCCACTGGCGCGTTCCTCCTGACTCTCTACGACAACAGACCAGTAGCTGAAAACATCGTTGGTTACATTAAGGACGACGGGACGCCGGTCGTGCTGAAGAAGACGCGGAACATGTCCGAAGCCCTAGAGGAGTACGACAAACTCTTGAAGAGTCCGACATCCGGACAAGACAGCTCAAAGCAGACTAGCGCTCAGACTACTGCTCAGCAGTCTAGCGGGAATCGGCAAGCCGAGTTGCCGTTTCCTCTCGACGCTCTGACTAAGACGCCCGTATTCGGCCCAGTTCTGCAGGCAACTAAGTTGTCTTTGCAGGCGCCGCCTTCTGGCGGTTCGAAAGCTGGCAGTGGTTCACATTCCGAACCCATGCCAGTTGTTCAGACCCAAACGTCTACACAATCCATGACGCAACCCAGCAGGCAGAGAGATTTCCTTTGGCCGGTTTACAGGGCCGTCGACTTCTTGGCGGATGCTCTTAAGGCTGGTGCGGGCATTAAGCTTGCGGCGTTTGGCGTCACGGCGCTCGGCGGTGCCAAGTCGTTTACAGGTAGCGGCTCTGGCGAACAGCAGTTTGTTGCAACCGCGCCGAAGCCTGCGCTTGAAAGCCGGGTTGTCTACAACCGGCGCCGCGGCATGCCTATCCTTGGCGGCACCAGCCAGCCAGACCGCTCCGATTATTTGGTGGACAGCGGATTCGCACAGCCGCCGTCTGGCAGACAGCAGAAGACAGGTGAGCCAGTCTCGATTAGACACGTAAGACCGCTTGACTACGTGCTTGCTGAACAAGAAAGCCGGCGCTCTGGAGCGGCGCAGGTCTCTTCTGACCACCGCCCGGCTGACTACGCCGTGCGCCAACAGTCTGGCGGCAGTGAGCGCCCGGCCCAGCCGCCGCCAAGCACGCAGTTGACTGAGGTTTCCCAGCCGCAGAGCGGCTCAAAGGAGAAGAGGTACCGTGGGAGACCTGTAGCGGTTCCCATTTAACGGCTTTTAATTTTGTGCGTTTTTCCCTACATGGTTGGGGAGTTCATCCAAGTCTTCGCTCTGCTCCTCTCGATCAGCGTGTTGTTGTTGATGTTCTACATGCTGACGGTGAGGAGAGACAGGCTGACGCCGCCGCTGGCTGTGTTCCTCGTCCTGCTTGTCTTCATTTCGCTGGCGCTGTCCTACCTCTCGTCGCGCACGTATATACCGATCCAAGTCAACGCAACTGCCGTGAAGTACTACCAGGATCCGTACGGCATAGGGTTCCTTTCTCTCGTCATGTCCCTCATATCGATCTTCTTGGCCATAGGCGCACTGCTCTTCGCCGCGGCAAGCCAAGGGATGAGAACGTTCAGAATCTAACGACTTTTAGCCAGCGTCGCCTTTTTCCACATGCACTTTTCCAAGACCAAAATAATTCTCTTGATGCTGATCGGAGGGCTTACGGCGGCTTCTCCCAACATCTTGAGAATCGTCGCTATGATCCTGCTTGTAATATACATAATTAGATATAGACAGGAAGAAGGCACCATGAAGATGGCGGCTTTCGTCGCAGTGGGGTACTCCGTGGCCCTCTTCCCAAGCCCTTGGCACGCCCTGGCGGCTGGCGTAATGCTGTACCTCATCTACAGGAGGTGGGACGACGCCGGGTTCCTCGGACTGCTAGGCGGGCTCTCCATGGTCACCGCCTATGTTTTCTACGCGTTTGCCGAGCAGAAGCTAGGCTGGCTCTACGGATTGCGTCTCTTCTACACAGACCCCACCACTTCGCTGATTTTGGGATACGGCTTGTTCTACACAGGCGTCGCCGTTTCAGCCATCTCCGCGTTCCTCATATTCATGAAGGTGGCTGAAGAGACCGCGAAGGCCGAGATGGTAGAGGAGCAGGCACTGAAGAGGTTGGCTCCTAAGCCGCGGAAAGAGGAGGAGAAAGAGACGGCGGAGAAGAAGGAAGCGGCGGCGAAAACTGAAGAAGAGGAGGAAACTGTGCTGGTGGAGAAGCCGGCTGAGACGAAAAAGACGAGGGTTAGGCTTCCTAGATCGGTTGAGCTATGATATTCGCCCTCGCGGCGGTGCTGGTTTTCGCGGGCTTCGTCTTGTTGCTTTTGGCGTACGGCAGGTACCTAGACGCCGACTTCAAAGGCGCCGTCGTGTACGGCTCAGCCTCAGGTCTCCTCATAGTCGCCAGCCTCCTCACCGCCAGGGAGCTCTCCGACCTCGTCGCCGCCATGCTCGTAGGCGTCTCCATAGTCTACGTCGTATTCATCGCCGCCCTTCTCCTCTGGCTCATGGGGCGCCCACCGCTCTAATGCAGGCATGCCGTACACCCTCGGCGACATGCCCCTCTGGCCTTGGCACCTTGGCGCAACTATCGCTGAAATTATATCGGAAGGGCTGAAGTCGCCCTCCGGAAGAGGAATGGGGTATATGTACACCTCCTCCTCGGCCTCCTCATCGCCGCCGCCCTCCTCAGCATATGCGGTGATGTATATGGCGAACCTGGGCCTCCTGCCCCTGGGCGGCCTCTCTCCTACAGTGAAAGATGGCGGATCTGTGAGAAACAAGTATGCGCCGAATGTCTCGTCTCTGTACACGACGCCAACCAAAGGATATGGAGGGAGGATGTCTAAATTGCGGTACATTACGTGGAGGACGTCGCTTTCGCCGACCATCCAGTCGCCACAGTCGCCGCTCCACGTCAGAGTCTTCCAGTCGAACTCGCCGCACGGCGACCTGTCCACGGCGTCGAAGGTGACGTACTGCGTGGTGCCGTATGTGACCCGCCATATGGCAATTGGAGGCCATGCAAGCAACCACGCCGCGCCGTCTTGCGCCGCGAAGCCGCTCCCAGATGTGCAGACCTCCCTGTTGCCCTTCTGTCTGCACTCGAAAGAGCCGAGCCACGCCCCGCCCTCAAGATCCCTAAGCCACACTACCCTGCCGCAAAGCGGCGCCCCTGGTGGGAACAGCGTAATCGGCGTCCCAGACCTCCTCAGCACCTCAGACAGCTGTACCTTAGACCCTGAGCTGGCAAGGCTCTCCAGCAGTTTGGAGACCTGCATAACCAGCGTCCTGGGCGGAGTTAATATGCCGTATGAGCTAGACCTAGCCGCCGCCTTCGCCTTAGCGTGCCATCTGGCGAAGCTCTACGCCACGTACTGCACCAAAGGCATGTGGGTGCCAGCAGGCGCGCTTGCGGTCGGATGGGGCGGCTTCAACATCAGGAAGCTCCTCGCCGGCTTCAGCGGCACGCTTGCCGAAGAACTGAAGAAAGCGGGCGGACTAGCCGTAGCTAAGAAACTCACAGCAAGACAGCTCTCCCCCCTCACCAAGTCCCTCATCTACTCAGCCGCAGACGCAGACATCGGCGGCGCTGTGGCCAAGGCCGTACCCTGCGGCACCGTGCTGAACGCCTACTGTAAGCTGAAGACACTGCTCGGCTTATAACCCTGCCGAGACACTGCGCAAGGAGAGCTGTGAACGCGGAACCCCGCGCCCCGCCAGAAGGATGCAGGAGACGGGACATGAAAGAACTAAAAAGAACTAATGCGGTTCGGTTTATAAGATGTAAGAAATGGTATGGACATGTCCGAAAAGGCTAATGTTGTTCTTGTCCCTACTCCGCGGACGCCGGAGTCTGCGCTGGATATTAAGATCGAGTTTGAGAAGGAACCTAAGGAGCCTTGGGAGGTGGCTCTGCTCGATGTTCTTGAACGGACGCTTGAGGAGATTACGAAACTGAGGTCGATGGCTGTCAACTACCTGTTCGGCGGCAACCCAGCAATGAATTTGCCCCCCGCGCCGACGGCGCTCCCCCACGTGCTCACCGTCATAGCCTCGCTGTCGAAGACCATGGCCACCGTCGCCGAGTCGCAGATAGCGAATCTTGAGAAGATGAGAGATAGGGAGGAGGCGCTGAAGTTCGTGTCCAGGGTGTTAGAAGTAGAGCGCAGGCTCTACCACGCGCTGGGCATGACGATAGCTGAGTATATATCTATAGTGGTGCACGGCTTGGTCACGGCGCAGGAGGCCAACTCCTGGGCGGTGGGGATCGCCACTGGCATGGTGCCGTTTAAGACGGGCGGAGAAGTGGCTGTCCAACAGGAGAGGAGATGAGTGAGCCCTTCCCAACCCCCGACCCGCCGCCGACGGCGCCGCGCGACGTGACCGTTATGGAGACGCTGGTCAGGACGGTGACGGTTACGCACATCCATACGCCTACTGCGGCGGCTGAGCCCCCGCCGGACTTCACTCTGTTGATCGCCTTGGCGGCCGTGATGGCGCTCTTCGGCGGACTCATTGTGGGGTACTTCCTGGCTAGGTTCCTGTTTTTGTCGAGGATGGATCAAGTGGCGCGGGCGTTTCTGGAGGGGCGTGAGGTGGCGCTTGCCATAGGCCGCGATCTGAGGCTCAGGGCGTACCCACTGAGGCGGCTGAGCCCCCACTTCGCCGTTTCGCCAGTCACCAACGCCTACATGGTGATCCCCGACGACTCCAGGCCCCTCGTGACTGAGGGGGGCCGGCAGGTGTGGGTGGCGCTTGACCTGGGGAGGGTCATAGCCCCGACCAGCTTCAAGTACGACCCCTACAGCGAGCTGTGTATGGTGACAGTGGTGCCGAGGGACTGCGAGGCGCTTGAGACGCCTGAGTGCTGGGAGAAGCTCGCCAAGGCGGCGGCTGAGCTCGGCGGGTGGCAGACGTTCGTCGGGCCGCTGAGGGTTATGGTGTCGATACCGACGGAGAAGGTGCTGTATCTGCTTGGTGCGAAGGCGATGCAGTTGATGGCGTCGATAGGCCACAGGCTGGAGGCGTTCAGCCTAAGCTTGACGAAGACAGACGTGCTTAAGTGGTTCACGTCGACGTTCCAAGCCACGATGCAACGGTACTGGGTATACATCCTGCTCATAGTGATCATAGCGATCCTCGGCATGGCCATAGTAGGCGCAGTGGGATGACGGAGATCGCCAGGTTCCTGGCATACTTCTTACTGCCGAAGGACAGCTACTGCCTCCTCGGCTTCTGCCTGCGCCGCGACAGCGACAGCCACAGGACGTATGCAAGGGGCGGCCTGTATGCGGCATTTGACGTGCTGACGCCCTACATGCCGCAGATCACCGTCCCAGTCGAGATCTTCGAACCCGCCGACATGGCCGCGCCTTGCGGCAGAGACGAGCCGTGCAGATCCAGCAGGTGGCAGTACGCAAACCTAGCCGCCCTTGTGAAGAGCGTATACGGCAGATCCGGCGTATTTGCCGCGGCCTACACAGCCGACGGCGGGGTTCCCAAGGTGCCTACGCGGCAACTCAGCATAAAGCCGCCTGCCCAGCCAGACGCCCGGTCGCTCAGAACCATCATGTCTGTCAGGATATCGGCGGTACGCGCATACATGCAGGGGAAGTGTGCGACCAATCACTGCCCAAAATACATCTTCATCGTCAACGGCGATGAGGAGTACGAAAAACCCGAGGACGTGGCGATGCAGATCGTGAGAAGTCCCACATCGGTCTCCGAAGTGCTGTACATAGACAGCAGAATCGCCGTCTACGCCGCATCTGCATCATATCTCCACAGCCTCGCCTTGACTGCGGAAGAGGGGAAATGAAGGTGCGGGTTACGTACAGGTCGAAGGGGTGGGGGTGGGTGAAGCCGGTCTTCCACGCACGGCTGGAAGGCGACTACGTGGTAGTTGTTGGCAGTGTGCGCTTCAGATGCACGCTTAGGAGGTATATATTTACGTCGTCGTGGCGCGGCAGGAAGTATACATACTACAGATCCACAGTGGACTGCCGCAGTTGCAGACTGCTGTGCGAAGCGCTGAGGAGGTACAGGCCAGCCGAGGTGGAGTTGGTCAAGCCACTTCAGCTGAGATTGGGACACCTCTGAAGAAGCTGTATACATTCGGCGGAGAACTACATATTTACGGCACGGATCAAGGCGAGGAGTATATATATTGCCGCTGTTTAGCTTTTTCCGCTTTCAAATCTGCGCTGAGAATATACGCGGCAAGCCCTCCGTTTGTTTATAAAGAACAAGCTTTACATATCCAGACTATCCAGCGGTGCTGTGGAGATTCGCCGTTTAGGGCCCTAAAATCCAGTGACAAGCGTCGTTGTTTTAATGTTCTATTTATTTATATAATTGGGTTGTAACATGTCCCCTGCAGTTGAGAGCGGTATGTTTCTGGCGGAAGTGGTCTACACCGACAAGAGGGTCTGTATAAGGATCCCCGCCCCGCCGCCGTCTGACGTAGTTGAAGTGGAGGTAGACGGAAGGCGCTTCCGCGCCAGGTACAGGAAAATACGCGTAAGAAGCAACAGCAGGGAGCACATCTACCACTACCTATCCCTAGGGTCGAAAATTGAGTTATTCGACCTATTGGGGAGGAGGCTGGAAGTGCGGCTGTTGACGCCTGCGGCACCAGCCGCCCCCTCCAGAGCCGTCGCCAGTACTGCAGAACTGCCAGCCCTCCCGCGGCAGTACCTCACGCTTCCCTGCGCGGAGAAGATAGTGAAGCTTCTGGAGCTGGCTGGCGGGTGCGTCGACATGAGGACGTCAGACGTAGGGATGGCTGTGATGTGTGCCGCAAGCACAATCAAGGCGGCGCTTAAGAGGCTCCAGGAGGAAGGTAAAATATTGGAAGATGGGTGGAGGATATGCCTGCGCTGACGGTCAAAAAGGCCAGGGAGCTGGCGCTGAAGGCGCTGTGCAGGAAGCTTAAGAGAGGCATGGGAGACGTGGTCACTTTGTCGACTAAAGACTTCTGCAGAGATGTGAACCCTAAGCCCTGCGGTGAGGCGCTGAAGGCGCTGTGCATCGAGTTTGGTTGCTTGAAGGTGTCGAAGCGGAAGTACCTCTTCAACCGAGACGCCGTCGTTAGCTTAAATATCTGCCGTCAAGAGACGACACATGTATAGAACAACACCAATGCCGCTAACACTGCCGATTCAAATGGCCGACTTAGAGGGGCTTCCGCGGAAGTTAATGGCCGGTGTAATAACCGTAGTGATGGGTTTGGTGGTGATAGTGATCGGCATAGTGATATTCGGCTCAACCACCGGCATCGCCGCCTATATCGATAAAATATTCGGCGACCTAGGCGTAAAGGCGAACATCACGCAGACCGTCAACTCGCTCAACATATCTACCGTATTCACGGTAATAGGCATAGTGGTCGTCGTGGTCGGATTTGCGCTCATACTGATGGCGCTGATAGAGATGGGCAAAGGCGCGCAGGGTCTCTGGAAAGAGTAAGGTTCAAAACACTCCCCTTTTTTCTATGTGTCTCCTTTTCGTCGTTTTTCTTTCCGCCTTCATGGCTGGCATCCTAGTCGGTGGGGCCGTCGTCCTGCCTGTTGTTATGTTTATGCTGTACCCGCAGGCCGCCCCCTTCGCCGTGATATGGGGCGGCGGGGTGGTCGGCTCACTTGCCGTTGTTGCAACGTTCTTGGCTTGGCGGCTTACCTCCACCTTGTGTAGATCAGCAGTACGACAAAGGTGAGCACCGCTATTAGTGCATAAGGCTTTATCGGATCCAATAGGTCTATGAAGTCGCGGCGGAGGGGCGGGTACCTGATTATAGAGATCGAGTAGTTGCCTGGGTCGATCGGCACTACTGTCGGGCCGCACCCGTGCCACTGCCATGTGGCGTTTGCAACCACTACGCATGTGGAGTCTGTGACGTTGAGCGCGGTCGACGTCCTC
>JGI20131J14367_1000106_pt1 | contig 10536 bp, 10 predicted proteins | sample ConCONMetagenome_FD_14367 | JGI IMG/M metagenome (IMG submission 14367)
CGCCACTGGTGGTCCTCCCGGGATTATAGGATTTCGCCCCTACCCCGGGAGTACCCTCGGCCTCTCCCGCCCCCTAGCCCGGCAGTATCCCCCCGCTCCTCGGGTTGAGCCCGAGGCTTTCAGGGGGGACTTACCGGGCCGGCTACGGCCGCTTTAGGCCCAATAATCACCCCGACCATCCGCGCCGAGGGTCCCAGGCTTGGGACTCCTCGGTCTCGCGGGGCTGGTATTACCGCGGCGGCTGACACCAGACTTGCCCCCCGCTTATTCCCCCGCCTCCTTACAGCGGGGAAAAGCCCCCACAAGGGGGGCACTCGGGGTAGCCCCGTCACGGTTTCCCGCATTGCGGAGTTTTCGCGCCTGGTGCGCCCCGTAGGGCCTGGGCCCTTGTCTCAGTGCCCATCTGGGGGCTCCCGCTCTCACGGCCCCTACCCGTCTTCGGCTTGGCGGGCCGTTACCCCGCCAACTACCTGATAGGCCGCAGCCCCATCCTCGGGCGGAGCGCAGGCGATGGCCCCCTGCGCCCCCTTTTGGCGGGGAACCTTTCCAGGCCTCCCCGCCTATGGGGGATTAGCCCCAGTTTCCCGAGAGGTTATCCCCCTCCCGAGGGTAGGTTAGCCACGTGTTACTCAGCCGTGCGCCACGCCCCGCAGCGGCGGGGCGTTCGACTTCCATGGCTTAGCCCTACCCCGATAGCAGTCGGGTCCGGCAGGATCAACCGGAGTCGCGGCCGCAGGCCGCTGTGGGGCGGGCTTTGGGGTTGGTTGTGTGGGGTGTTCTTGTGGTCGCTCCTCTAGCTTTTGTCGGGCTTGAGGGGGCCCAGCTTAGGGCTGGGTTTCCTCAAGCCCCCATTGGTTTGGCCGCCCGCTCTCTTTTTGTTGAGGGCGGGCGGAGCCATCTATTTAGTTAGGTTAGCCGGGGTTTAAAACCTTTTCTGCTAGGTGTTTGTGGTCTCTTATTGTGCCCGCGGCAGGAGGCTGGAGGTTCATTCACTTTTACCGGGGTTACCCGGTGTTGCCTCCGCACCGCCGCCGGGGGTGCCGCGGGCCTTTATAGTGTATGTTGGGGGAGCCTATTCTAGTTTGTTGCGGGCTCGGGCCTGCGCAGGCACTTCACCTTCTCCGCCCTTTCGAGCCTCCTCATAGCCCGTTTTAGCTTGGTGTCTTCTAGGGTGGTTAAATCCTTTAAGTCTCGGATCTATACTAGTTCTCTGGAGTTGGGAGGGTTGTTTTGAGTGGTGATACGTTAGTCTATGTTGTTGAGGAGCTTAGAAATTATGGGCCTTTAGGGTTAGGGGTGTTGGCTTTCATATCCAACTTAGTGCCTGGATTCCCTGCTGTATACCTATCACTTCTCGCCTCCTACGCTGTGATAGTAAGGGGTTTCACAGAGTCTCTGGTGGCTGTAGCTTCCGTTGGAGTTGGGGCTGGGTTGGGTAAGTTTGCATTATTCCTCCTATCTAAATCCCTTGGATCCAGGATTGGTGCTGTGAGGAGGAGGAGGGAGGCTTTAACACTTCTAAGGGCTAGGAAGGGTGGTTTAGCTTTAACAGTATTCCTCTTCGCAGCACTACCGCTACCCGACGACCTACTATACATACCCCTTGGGGTGGCTGGCTTCAGCACCCCCATATTCCTTATATCCGTTATAGCGGGTAAGACAGCTATGGCGGCCATGGTGTTCCTCATGGGGACACCTGCTAAATGGCTTATAGAGGCCACCGTGCCGAGGATGGGAGAGCTTACGCTAGCTAAAGTAACAGCCTTAACCCTGGTGACGGTTGTGCCGGCCGTAGCCATAACCTATGTAGTCCTAAACGTGGACTGGTTCAAAGTGTACAGTGCCTACGCTGAGAACGGAGAGAGGGAGGCTGCTAGAACGTTGGCTAAGGAGATTGCAGATATTATAACATTGAAGCAGGCGAGAGGTAGAGCGGGGAGAGCACGCCATTAAACCCCTCGCGAGGGGCTACAGCTCAAAGCCTCACCACACATAGAGTGTAGCGATGTTTAACGATGAAGTGTTGAGGTCGACGAGTATTCTAGGCCCAAATCATGTAAGGGGAGTGGATGCACCCCCGGTAGTGGGGGCGAACAGCTCCAATAGGGTGGTCTGGGCCTTGCTAGCGGTTGGGGGTCTGGGTGGTGGAGTGTCTTTTAAAGGAGGAGAGCTACTATCCACCGAGAAATGGTGGTGCTCTCGTTTGTAGAAAGCTTATCTTATGAGTATTAGTCTTTCGGAGTTGAAGGTTCTAATTGATATGTAGGATAGAGCTAGCTGGTATAAGGCTAGGATTGCTAGGTGTCTTAGGATACCGTTTAGATCGCCTAGAGAAGCCCACTGTACTACGAGTGCTGAGTGGGTGAAGGGGATTAGCTGGAGGGCTAGGGAGATCCAGGAGGGTAGCTTTGTAAGATCTACTATTAAGGCTGAGAAGTAGATGGCCATAGCTATCACCACCACTATGGAGGACATGACCTGCGCTGATCTAACGGTCTCGCTCCTAGAAGCTATTATCGTGGCTATAGCCACCGTCACCGTTATTGTCATGAGGGAGGAGAGGGTCCACGCTAGGGCTACTGTTAACGATATCTTAAGGGCTCCAAGTGCTAGGTAGAAGAATGCTAGGAGTGCGATACTATCAGCTAGAGCGGCTAGAAGGCCTAGGATTGTCGCTGCCACCATCTTACCGGCTAGGATCCCCCCTCTACTAATGGGGGCTACAAGTAGCTTCTCAATAGTCCTCCTCTCCCTCTCGCCCACAATAGCATCTGACATGAAGACTATAGCTGGGTATGCTACGAAGAAGAGGGAGAACTGTAGGATCTTAGCTGTCGCTGCCACCTCAGCTTGAACCTCTTCTGCCGGAGCCCCTCCAGCTAGGTGGTAGCCGGTGGAGACTAGTATAGGGTTTCTCAACGAGTTAGGGTTAACGGTTAAGTTAGCTATGCTAGCTAGCCTTCCAATCCTCTCGTTAACCACGTCAACGCTTATATCATATAATGCTTCGAGGACAGCCCTGTACACTATATCGCTTGCCGGAGAGCCTACAAGCTTACTTATAACCACCACAGCCTGCCCATCAAGTCTTGTTAAGTTGCCGTGGAAACCACGTGGTATCGTTATCCTTACATCAGCCTGTGTAACTTCAGACCCTTTAGTCACGGTCACATTAACATGAACCCCCAGCCTCCCCGCTCTCTCCTCAACCATTTTCGAGAGCCTCTCAGCTACGTCGAACGCCTTCTCGTCTTCGATGATAACCGCTACAGAGACCGACTGAGATGCTGCCAGGAACCCCGCTAGTAGTGCTAGGCTAGGAAGGGATACGAGTGGTAATACTACCACCGCTATAATGGTTCTATAGTCTCTAGACAGGTCTAAGAGCTCCTTCCACAGGACTACCCTAAACTCTCTCACCAACAAGTCTAACATAAGCCTCCTCAAGGCTCTCCACCCCCGTGGACTCCATGAGCTCCCTGGGGCTACCCTCTGCTACTAGCCTACCGTTAACCATTAAACCTACAACATCTGCTAGCTCCTCGGCATCCCTCATATCATGTGTTGTTATAAGGAATGTGGTCCCACCGCCAGCCATAGACTTTATGATCTTCTTAACCCTATACGATGATACCACGTCCAGGCCCGATAGGGGCTCGTCTAAGACGGCCACCCTCGGGTTGTGCATAAGCGTTAGCGATAGTAGAAGCCTCCTCTTCATACCCCTACTATAAGCCCCAGCCCTAGAGTTTAGATCGCGGAGCTCGAGACCTGAGATATTCACAGCTCTCGATACAATATCCTCTATGTTAGAGCTCCTAGCGTAGAGTCTAGCGTAGAAGAGGATGTGCTCCAAGCCTGTAAGCCTCTCATATGGTTGAGCATCTTCAGGTAGGTAGCCTATGTAAGCCCTAATCTCCCCACCGGCCACCTCTGGATCACGCCCTAGAATCTCAACCCTACCCGTATCCCTCCTAACCAAGCCTAGGAGTATCCTTATCGTAGTGGTCTTCCCAGACCCGTTAGGGCCTGCTAGCACGTAAACAGCGCCCTCGGGGACGTTGAGGGTGACCTCTTCTAAGATAACCCTGCCTTTGATCCTCTTACTAACACGTTCGGCTAAGATAGCGTACTTCAACCCATTACACCCAGTGGAAGCTGACGCCACTAGGTTGAAACCCCGGTTTAACTTTAACTTTTAAACCCTAAGTATACCCTCGGTAGGCTGCGGTTGGGTGTTGAAGGTAAGCTTAGAGAGTTTGTAGCTGAGTATGGCGAGAGAGCGTGTATTCTACTTAAAGCTATATACGAAGAGCTAAGCTCGGAGAGCGGGCTAAAGCTGGGAGATTTTAGCGTGAAGGGTCTTAGAAGCAGACTTAAAAGCTGGGGTATAGAGTACAACCCGGTCCCGCTCCTCCTGAAACTAGAAAAGGAGATAGGAGTCATAGAGACATCGTATAGATCAACAACCCAGAGGTGGTGGCACGTCATCGATAGGAGAGCCCTTGAAAACGCCCTAGGAGAATGCGGTGTGAGCTCCCACAATGAAATAGGAGATCCTAGAGCAAGACTACTTAGACTACAATTCCATGTGCTAAGACCCTATGAGATACTAGAGGCCTTCAAGAGAATACAATCACGAGGAGCAGTGTCTAGAGGCGACTTAGAGTTCGTAAGGAGAATAGCCTTCAACGAACTACCGCTCCTCATAAAGATAAAGGAGGAGGCGGAAAACCTAGGCTACAACATAGAGCTACGAGAGGAGATAGAGGTTATTGAGAAGATAGTAGAGGCTGCCGAGAAGGTTATTCTAACCGGGGATAGCGAGAAGGCGGGAAGCACCTGGAGAACCCACCAATACGCCTTAAGAGAGCAGAACAAACCTTACACTTTGACGGACAGCTCCTAGAACCCAACACTATGACCCCTCCCCGCCTGAAGGGCGCCTTTTAAGGCGGGGAGGGGTCGTATGAGTGGTGGTAAGAGCTGAACAGCCCTTTAACAGCCCACCTTGGAATGCTACACAAGATCTATAAGGATTTAGTCTAGGCTGGTCTGGGGAGGGATTGCGTGGTGGATAGGAATGTTGTTAGCCTATCTGCGTTTAACCTGTTTAGGGGTTTAGCTACTGGAGGTTATATGGCGTTATTTGCGGCTTACATGGCGAGGTATGGTTACTCCATGAGTGATATAGGGTTTGTTATAGCTTTGTCTAATGTGGTTGGGTTTCTCGCCTCGCCCGCGATGGGTTACGTCCTGGAGGTTCATAGTAGTAGGCTTGTCTCAGCTGCTACCGGGTTCTTGTTGGCTGTATCCCTATTTTTGCCTGCTTTCTCTGATAGCATGCTCTCTCTATCTGTGAGCTATTCTCTCTTCATGCTATCCTTTTACTTCGGCCAACCTGCTAGGATGACGTTTCTAGCTAGGGTTGTGGATAGGGGGAGGCTGGGTAGCGTTGTTGGTGTGACTGGTGCTGCTTTTACAGCTTCTAGGACTGTTGGGCCTCCCCTATCTGGGGCTCTAGCTCTCTACTATGGTTACTGGGAGGCTTTCATAATACTGGCTCTCCTAGCCCTAGCGGGATCCACCCTGTTTTACCTTACATCGACGGAGCTTGGAGTTAGCCCGGGTAGGAATAATTCAAAGTATGATCTCCTCGACCCCTATAGAAGGTTGTTGAAGCCTGATAGGAGTTTAGCTCTCCTCTACGTATTCGTAGGCCTTGATAGAGCTGCTTGGATGATGTGGTTCCCCATGCTTAGCGCCTTCCTAGTTAGGATAGGTTATGATGAAGCGGCCATAGGAGTCTTAATAGGGTTGTCCAACGCCTTGGAAACTCTATGCACCCCCATAATGGGTAGGCTAACTGATGTCCTCGGAGCTAGTAGGATGCTTGCCTTATCAGAGGCTAGTGCTGCGCTCTCAGCTCTAACACTTGCCACTATCAACTACACCGGTACAGCTGGGGCTGTTATGTCCATGAGCCTCATAGGCGTTAGCATAGGCTCGTGGATTCCAGCATACAACGTGTACGTAGCTAGGGTTTACGAGAGGCTGGGCGAGGCGTATGCTACTACTAATGCTATTATTAGAAGTGTGGCTGGTATACCTGCACCATATATAGGAGGGTTCTTGTATGAGGCTCTAGCACTTCATGCACCTCTACTAGTTTCAGCTGTAGTGCTAGCGTATACCACCCTAATGGCGTTAAAACCGCTTAGAGAGGTTGAGAGGTTAAAGGCCTCCACGGCCACCTCTTATAGGTGATGGGGAGTCCACGGGTCTGAGGGGTTGCCTGTGAAGACACCTGTCTCAACCGACGACTTCGATATTAGCAGTTACACGCTCACTTTAACCTTTTAACCATGACATACGCGTCCTCCCCATCAGAGTAGTATCCCTTGATTATCCTAGCTTTCCTGAACCCGTACTTCTCGTAGAGCCTTATAGCTGGTATGTTGGATATTCTAACCTCAAGGTATATGGAGTCTGTTTTGTAAACATCCATCATAGCCCTTATAGTCCCCTCTAGCAACCTTGATCCTACACCCATCCTCCTATACTGCTCCCTAACAGCTATTGAAACGAGGTGACCTACAGGTCTAGGCTCTGTAAGGCTTTTGAGCATAGATACAATGCGTTTTAAGAAACTGCCCTCCTCTTCAAGCTCTACTGTTAAACCCAGGAGTACTGGGTCCGCCTGCTCCTCAACTCTACTCATAGCGTATCCTACGAGCTTACCCTCAATCTCCGCTACTAGGAAAGCCTCGCCCCAGTTATCTAGGAGGTGTTTGTAGAAACCATACCAGTAGTTCTCCGGTAAAGTCTCCACATTAATCCTCATAACCTCCGGTATATCGCTCTCCCTAGCCCTCCTAACAGTAAACTCGGCCATAGACCACTAAGCCTCCAAGGTTTCACAAGATATGCTGGGGGGAGTTTAAAAAATATCCCCTCCAACCTAACTATAGGGTGTTGAGGAGGTTACCCTAAATTGAGGTTACCCGAGCATCACCCGGTAAAGGATATCGTGGGAGAGGTTAACAGGTACCTTGAAGGTAAAACCGTTATCCTAGGTATTACGGGGAGTGTAGCGGCATATAAGGCTGTTGATACTGCTAGGTGGCTTATCCGGAGGGGAGCCAGGGTAATCCCTGTTATGACCTATGAGGCTAGGAAGTATGTTGGAGAGATTCTACTACACTGGGCTACAGGCTTTAAACCCTTAGTCGAGCTAACCGGGGAGACGGAGCATGTAGGCCTTGTTAGGAGCTCCGATTCAATCCTAATAGCCCCCGCTACCCTATCGACCGTAGCTAAGATAGCATATGGTATTGTGGATAACCCCGTGGCTCTAGCAGCTGTCTCCGCTCTAGGTTATGGTAAGAGTGTTATTGTGGCGCCGGCTATGCACTCAAGCCTTTACGATAGTGAACAGTATAAATCCGCTGTTAAGAGGCTGGAAGAGCAGGGTGTCACTATTATACCTCCCGTTGTGGAGAAAGGAGTTGCTAGGTATCCTCAGCCCGAGCTTGTTGCCAGGATTGCGGCTTCGGTAACAAGTAGGGGTAGGGATATGAGGGGGTTGAGGGTCTTAGTTACAGCAGGGCCCACTAGGGAGTGGTTGGATAGAGTTAGGTTTATATCAAACCCTAGTAGTGGTAGGATGGGTGTTGAGGTGGCTGTAGAATCGTGGTCTAGGGGGGCTAGTGTAGACCTGGTACACGGCCCGATGAGCCTACAGCCACCTCACATGGTTAGGAGGTTTAACGTTGAGACCACCAGCGATATGAGGGATATAGTGTCTAAGCTTACAGAGGAGGAGTACGATGTCATAGTGGCTGCGGCAGCACCAGTTGATTTCACCCCAGGGGAGCGTTATGAAGGTAAGGTTAAGAGTGGGGTTGAGTTAATCTTAAATCTTAAGCCTACACCTAAAGTGCTTGAGGGTATTAGGAGGAAGCCTAGGGTTCTAGTTGCGTTTGCAGCTGAGCACACTTTAGATGTGGATAAGCTTAGGGAGGCGGCGTTAGAGAAGCTTAACAGGTATAAGGCTGACATAGTCGTAGCGAATCCCGTAGGCTTCCCTGGGACAGGTTTTGCATCAGAGACTAACATGGCGTTAATAGCCTATGGTGATGGTAGTTATAGAGTGCTAGGTGAGACGCATAAGGAGCTCTTAGCAAGGCTGGTGGTAGATGAGGCTTTGAAGATCTTGAGGAGAGGGTGAACCTTGAGGCATAAGATCTGCTCGACATCCCCCCACCATATTACAGCTTTATTCAAACCCCACACCGGAAAAGGGGGTTTAAGCGAGATAGGGTCTACGGGAGTTGGATTGGTGGTAGAGCCGAGAGCTAGGGTTTGCATCCCTGGCGAGGGGAGGTTGGATGATGTAACCATATCTACTGTGAGAAGGGTGGGAGAGCTCCTTGGACTTTATGATTTAAGGTTAGAGATTAACACCCCCCTCCCGCCCGGTGTTGGCTTCGCTGTTAGCGCGTCAACAGCCATAGCATCAGCTTTAACAATGGGGTTCTTGAGGGGTTTAACATATACTAAGTCCTTAAAGGTGGCCCATGAGGCTGAGATAATAGAATCCACTGGGCTCGGGGATGTCCTAGCTATATCATGTGGTGTCGGGCTAGCTGTTAGAATTAAGCCTGGAGCTCCTAGCGTAGGGCTCGTTGATTGTAAGCAACTGCCACCAGGCCTATCAATCCTAGCTTTAATGGTTAAACAAGAGCGTACCAGGGATCTGCTGAGATACTATGTTGAGATGGGGTTGCATGAGAAGGCAGAACCTCTAATAGAAAGGGTTATAGAGTCCATGGACTTCAACGTTTTCTCGGAGCTAGTGCTGAAGTTCAACGTGGACAATGGGGTGTTAAGAGGGCTTGTTGGGGAGAGCGGGGAGGAGCATCTCTTGAAGACCCCCGGCTTGGTAACGGTTTATGGTAAGAAGGGTGTTGTAGTTGCTGTTGTTGAGAGTGATAGGCTGGGCGATTCCCTAGGCCATCTTCAGAAGCTAGGTTATAAGATCTACTACCTAGAACCCTCAAGGGGTGGGCCTGAGCTCTGGGTGGCCTAGAGTGCACTGGGATATACCTAGGAGCCACCCTAGGTATGAATCTCTAGTTGTTAGGGAGAAGCTTGTAGAGGCTTTCATGGATGGTATTGTGGTACCTCAAGGCCTTATAGCCCATGGTCGCGGTGAGGCTTTCGACTACATACTAGGTGAGCGTAGCCACCCCTTCGCTCTAGTAGCTGAGGAGGCTACAGTGGCTAGTATGCTGCTAGCTAGGAAGCCTGTAATATCGGTTAACGGTAACTACGCCGCCCTAGCAGCTAGGGAGATAGTGGAGCTGGCTAAGCTAACAGGAGCCCTGGTAGAGGTAAACCTATTCTATAGAACCGAGGAGAGGGTGGCTAAGATAGCTAGGCTCCTAGAAAGAGAGGGAGCACAGAACGTCCTAGGAGTTGGGTGCGAAAAGGCACAGATAGAGGGCTTGGAGAGCCCGAGAGGAATAGTATGTAGAGACGGCATATACACAGCAGACTTCATCTTAGTAGCAATAGAGGATGGAGATAGAACACAAGCACTAAGAAAAGCTGGGAAGATGGTAGCAGCAATAGACCTAAACCCCTTCAGTAGAACAGCACAAACAGCACACATAACAATAGTAGATGAAGCTAGAAGAGCCACAAAGAACATGATAGAAATAGCCTTAAAACTAGGAGGAGCTGAGAGAAGCAAACTAGAAGAGATAGTGAAAAACTATGATAACAGGAAAGTGCTAGCAGAAGCATTCAAAACAATAATGATGAGACTATCAGAAGCTACAGAAAAGGGAGTTATAATAGAGATACCCTAAGCCGGGAAACCACACCCCAACTAAAGGTTAAAACCACCAGGGAATACAACCAAATAAAGGATGGGCCGGTAGCTCAGCCTGGAAGAGCGCCGCCCTCGCACGGCGGAGGTCCCGGGTTCAAATCCCGGCCGGTCCACCACCCAATAAATCCCACCAATCACTACAGAGCCACCTCTAGAAGAGGTGGTAGCAGCAATAGACTTAAACCCCTTCAGTAGAACAGCGCAAACAGCACACATAACAATAGTGGATGAAGCTAGGAGAGCTACAAAGAACATGGTGGAGATAGCCTCAAAACTAAAGGAGGCCGATAGGGGTAGGCTAGAGGAGATAGTGAAGAACTATGACAACAGGAGGGTGCTAGCAGAAGCATTCAAAACAATGATGATGAGGCTCTCGGAGGCAGCAGAGAAGGGGATCATAATAGAGGTGCCCTAAACCGGGGAGGTCAAGCACAGCTAAAGGTTAAAAACCACCAGGAGGTAAAACCAACTAAAGGGAGGGCCGGTAGCTCAGCCTGGAAGAGCGCCGCCCTCGCACGGCGGAGGTCCCGGGTTCAAATCCCGGCCGGTCCACCACCCAATAAATCCCACCAATCACTCCAGAGCCACCTCTAGCAGACTCCCCTCCATGATTTCCCCTCCGCATATCGGCTTTCATA
>JGI20131J14367_1000107_pt1 | contig 10511 bp, 13 predicted proteins | sample ConCONMetagenome_FD_14367 | JGI IMG/M metagenome (IMG submission 14367)
ATAGCATACGATGTAGCGGGGAGGCTAAAAGTAGATATAACACCGTTGGCAGCAGCACCACTAGCATACACACTACACCACATAGCAATAGTGTACCTAAGAGAGGCGGAGGCTGTGGAGAGCCTAGCATACTCAATAACACTAGGATCTGCAACAACAATAACGCTCCTATCACTAGCACTTATAACGAGGAGAACAAGGTAACACACAGCTATAATAAGAACGTATAGGAAAACACATAACAGGCTAACACCAACCATAAAGCTTTTAAACCAGACCATAACAGGTAAAGAGGTGGAGCAGGGTGGAGGGTTTGAAGGCTAGAAGAGGAGATCTAAGCGGACCAGTACTAGCAATACTAGTAACACTAATACTACTAGCAATAGGAGCAGTAATAATAGCTTACTTCACACTATTCGCAGGACAAACACCAACACCAGTACTAGCAGTAACAAGCCAACCAATAGCATACAAGGACGGTAATGATGCAAAAGTAGAGGTTGTAGTAGCAAACATAGGAACAGCCAGCGTGACACTCGATAACGCTAATACAAAGCTTAGAATAGTAAGTCCTTCCGGGCTTGTCACCGCGCTTAGCGGCGGCGCTGAGGTCTCTCTAGGCAGCACAGGCACAACTACTATTGCTCCAGGTGAAAGTAAAACATTAACGTTCACGTTCACCGGAGCATGGTCTAACTTTGCCTCCTATAGGATTGCTGGTGCTGTGCTAATACTCAAAGATACAGCTGATAACACTATCGGTCAGTTTGAGGTTAGCATTAGGATTGTAAGCAGTAGTTGAAACCTCTAGGGTAACACCTATAACCCCTCCCCTTATCTTTTTTCCCTTGGTGCTTGTTCTGTTGGAGTGGCATCTCTCCGTTGGTAATGTTAATGTTGATTTAAGCTTAGTCCTGGATGGCTACCCTGTTGCTGGTGTTAATGTTGTTGCTAGAGATTTATGGTTTGGTGTCGGTGGTGCTGCTGTTAACTACGCTTCCTGTGTTGTAAGGCTTGGTGGTAGGGCTAGCGTTGTATCCCTCGTTAGCCCCCATGCTGTCAGACTTGGTGTCCTAGATTGGCTTTCAAGGCTGGGTGTTGACTCTAGCTATGTTAGGGTTGTCGATGGTGAGCCCAGTGTAGCCGTTATACTAATGGTTCCAGGCGAGTCCCTTAGAACTATAGTATCGTACCGTGGTGTATCTAGAATGCTAAACCCGGACATGATACCAGGTGTGGGGGATCACGTTCACTTCGCAAGCGTAAACCCTAGGCTGGTGGTGGGGGCCGGTGCGAGACTAGGGTCTAGGAGCTCAAGCTACGATCCTGGAGGTGAAGCCTACAGGGACCCAGCTGGGGTTAGGGAGACTCTAGCATACGTTAACAGGATCTTCGTAAACGAGAGAGAGCTAGAAGCACTGGTAGGAGCAGGAGACCCACTAGAAGCTAGGAGGCTACTAAAGGGTAAAACAGAGATTGTAGTGGTGAAGAGAGGGCCCCGGGGGGCCATAGCAGTAACAAGGGATGAGGTTGTAGAGGTTAAAGCTCCAGAGGTTGAGAAGGTAGATGTAACAGGGACAGGGGATGCGTTCAACGCAGCATTCAACATATATTACCAGAGGACAAGAGACCTGGGGGAAGCATTGAAACACGCTGTAGCAGCAGGAGCACTAAAGGCAACAATCAGGGGAAGCAGTAACATGCCGTCGAGAGAGGAGGTGGAAAAGCTAGCATCACGACTCAACATAGTTAGAGCTCAAACATAACCCCTTAAGGTAACTCCCATATTATAATGGAGGTTACCTTAAACCACTCTGGACTACTAGAACCTTAGCTAAAACTCCCAACAACCATAGAGTAGCCCTGTAGCTGAGATTACAAGTTCTTAGAGCTCGTAGATTCTAAAGCTTAAACCACCAGGTCTGCGAAATCCGAGTTAGACCCATAGGTTAAAGTAACCCCTGCGATTGTGGAGCTTGAACCTAGATTAACCTAGAGCAGGCTCCACCTCTAACAGCTCTCAGAGGAGCTCAAGGGCTTGAATACGTGAGAGCTCTAACTGCAATGAGTTAAAGGCTACAACCATGGGAGCTACCATCTAACACCTTGTAATGAGCTCTCTAAGCTAGTAGTTAACACCATGTAATACTTAGCATTAGTAGCACAACCCCACCATCTCTAACCATGCGGAGAGCACTTAATGCAAGGACTTAGCGTACATCTAGGGAGCTCTAAGAGGTTAGAAGCTCTGAGCTCCCGCTGGTAGCTCTAAGTAACCCCTCGTGAAAGTAGCTAGGATCGCTTAAGCAATAGCAAGAGCTCCATCGATAATAGCTTTAAAGCTGCCTGTGATCCCAAGCCCCTAAGATTGGAAGTTGCTAGAGTACTGCTAGGAGCTCCCGGTCTAGTAATGCTAGCCCTAGGGAAAAGCTACGCTTAAGAGCTCCCAGCAATCCCCTAAGTAACCTTCATGGCTGTAATCAAGGTCATTAACTGGGGGGTTACTTAGAGTGATGAAGGAGGAATCTCCATGGAGGTAATGAGATTCTATACATAGATATTAGGTTTCTCTACTAAAGGTCGTATGTAAGGGTTGTGGTTGTCTATTGATTATGGTAGGTTGCTAGAGGATATTAGGAGGGCTGTTAGGGAGGCTGTGGAGGAGGCTAGGAGGGAGGATGTAGCTAGGATTAGTGAAGCTCTATCTAAAATTACATTGGTCTTAGAGGGTATGTTGGGGGAGCTTCGTGAACACCGTAGGATTTTAGAGGAGCATAGTAAGATTTTGGAGAAGCACACTAAGATCCTGGAGGAGCACACCAGGATCCTAGAGGAGCATAGTAAGATTCTAAGGGAGCATACCAAGATTTTAGAGGAGCATAGTGCTATGTTGAAGGAACACGGTGTTACATTGAAGGATCATAGTAGGATGCTGGGAGATCTTAGGGCAATGGTTGAATCTATGGGTAGGAGGTGGGGTAGGGATCTTGAGGAAACAGTTCTAGCAATATACAAGGATGAGCTTGCGCAGAGAGGGCTGGATGTAAGGCTTGCTAGGAAGTTCTCCTACGTTGATGTTGATGGTAGGTTTGGCTTGAAGGGCAACGTGTATGAATTCGATGTAATAATTGAAGGTGACGGTGTCACGGTCCTAGAGGTTAAATCAAGGGCTACAAGGGATGACGTAGTGTGGTTCTATGAGAAGGTTAGAAGAGTTGAAAGCCTACTAGGTAACGTTAAGAGGCTGCTAGTAGTAGCTGTTAACATAGACAAGGAAGCTCTAGAGAGAGCCCAAGAGCTCGGAGTAGACGCTGTTTACGGTGCTGTAATAGAGTAGCATGTCTAACTATAACCCCCCACCCCCATCCTCCATGGAGGGAGTAGGGTTTTGGGTGAGGTAAGTGGTAGAGTTGAGAGGAGTCTAGAGCAGATCTTAAGAGAGATCGCTGTGTATAAGCTAGCCTATACCTATGGTAAGAGTGGTAGGATTGAGTTCTCCTTCAGGGATAGGGTTGGTGAGATTTCAAAGTTAATCAAATTCCCCTACAGCGGTAACCCCGTGGCTATAGTCTATGGGCCTAAGGGTTGTGGTAAGAGNGAGCTCTCCAGAGCCCTCCTCTACGGGGCTGGTAGGGCTTACGATAGGGGTTNNAGCTTGGAGGTTCTCCTCTTAAGCGAGGTTAGNGGTGGTAGTGTTGAGGTTGCATTCACCCCTGGTTTTGAGAGGTTTCTTAAGAGTGTTCTAGGTGATATGGGTTTAAGGTATGAAGCTGGTGTTAGCCTAGGGTTATCAAGCCTCCTAGGAATCCCGGGTTTAGCCTCCATAAGCCTATCAGTAGGGGTTGAGCCTAGGAGTTTTGATATCTCTAGGGCTTCGATAGCATGGTATGCTTTGAGGAGGTTGAGGGATAACGCTGAGCGTGGTAAAGACTATATTGTTGTAGTTGACGAGTTTAGAGGTGCTACTGAGGGTGAGCTAGGCTCATTCGCTGAGAAGGTTGCAGATCACGTTGGTAGAGTTAACATTGAGACCTTGAGTAGGTTCAACTCCACAGTAGAGCTCATTATAACAACTAGTGATGCGATAGCAGCAAGGGAGGTTTACAGGTCCACGCCTAAGTTTCGCAAACTGCTCCTCTGGAGCCTAGCTAGAGGGGATTTCATGGAGTTGGTTGAGGAGCTCTTAAGGCTAGGTAGGCTAGAGGATCTAAGCCATCTAGCGGGAGATCTAAACCTAAACCCAGGGGAGCTAGCGTGGGCTCTATTCGGTGGTAACGTTAGGGAGCTCCTGGAAGCAGACACTGTAGGGCTCAAGACATGGATTAAGACGATGATAGACTCTCTGAGAAAGGTTGCTATTGAAGCAGAATCCCAGGGGGTTACTATGGGGGCGTTCCTAGAACACCTCAAAAGGGTGCTAGAGGATGGTGTAGAGACCCTTGGATCAAAGCCGTTCTACAACCTAATGCTTAAAGCTAACATAGCGTTAGAGGTTGTAGGCTCGCAACCTATATCAGAGCTCCCAGGAGAACCCTGGGTTTCGGAGATGTACGCCTTCCAGATCCCAGCTTACTACCACATAGCTAGGGCTATGGTTTCAAGGGGGGAGCTTGAGGTAGGGTACTCTGAGGTCTTAGAGGTTTTAGAGAGCTCCGAGGACGCTTAGGAGCTATCACATCTGTAATGAGTTAGCTATTTTAGCTTTGGATTTAGGTTTATCCTAGTGGAGTTATGCGGTGGATCTGGGGATGCTTAGGTCTAGTCAGTATATTACGGTTGTTGTCGAGAATGGTAGGGTTACTGTTGCCGGTAGGGTTTACGAGTCCGGGCATGTTATGCTTATTGGGGCTTCTGGTCTAACAGCTTCCATAAGCTATGGTTCTGTTAGGGCTGAAGCCTTATTCCCCTTGGAGCCTCAGGTTGAATCCACATCAGAGGATGTTGTTAAGGTTCAAGCTCCAGAGTCTAGGTTTGAGGTTGACACTTTAGGTAGTAGGATTGAGGAGGTTAGCAGGGTTGATGGGGGTGTTGTAATTAGAGGTCAGATTGTTTCAATTAAGTTTGAAAGCGACGATGAGTATAGTGATATAATTGTTAAAGTACCGAGGTTTAAGAAGCTTAGAGCTAAGAGGGTTGAAGTTATATCCGGTAAGAGGACAACATTGAATATGATGACAACACCTTTCACAATAGGAGTTCTCACAGTATACGATGCAACATGCACTATTAAGAGTGAGGGGGATAGCGTGGTGATAGAGGTTAGATAATCCTTTAAACCCCCACCACCCTTCATCCTCTGGTTAGCCTAAGATGGGCGGTGAGGGTAGGCTTACTCTCAACGACTGGCTACTCAACATCTCAACACTACTCTACGTCATAGCACTCCTAGGCGTCGCCCCCTACCTGCCTAGATACGCTATAGGGCTTGGTGCTGGCGAGATCGAAGTTTCAATGCTTGCAACTAGCTACGCTATAACAGCTATAGCTTTAAGGTTAACAGTGGGGGGTTTAAATGATAGGGGTTACGCTAGAGCTCTAATGATCTCCGGCGGTCTTCTCAACACCCTCTCCATAACCCTATACTCTATAGCATCAAACCTGGAGATACTATATGCTGGGAGGCTCCTACAAGGCGTCTCAGTAGCCCTATTCATACCAGCATCCCTATACTCAGCTAGCGTAACAGGGGCTAGAGCTCAGAAGGCCATAGTATGGAGGAGCACCATGTGGGGCCTAGGCTCAGCCCTAGGACCAGCACTACTAGGCCTAATACTACAAACACTATCCTGGAAATGGTTTTTCTACGTAGCAGCAGCTACATCAACACTATCAGCACTCCTAGCAACACCATTCAAGCTTGAGAGGGTTGAGGTTAGAGGAGGGGGCGGAGGGTCAATCCTAACGAAACCATTCATACTATCATCACTAACACTATTCACATACGTCATAGCATACCAATCACTCTCATACTTCCTCCCATCACTCCACGAAGTAGAAGGACTACCAACAACGGAGACAACAACATTCTTCACAGTAATGGCCTTAGCAAACCTAACAGCGAGAATAACGCTATCACTACAAGGAAACTTCAACCCCAAAAACACAGCTCTAGCAGGAGTATTAATAAGCATAGCAGGATACACAGTAATCACAGTAAAACAGGAAGGAATAGAAGCACTAATAGCAGCAACACTAGCAGGACTAGGCCTAGGACTACTATTCCCATCACTCCAAATAATATCACTCCTAGGAGTACCAAGACAGAGGAGGGGAGTAGCATCAAGCATATACACAGCAATGTTCGACCTAGGAGCCCTAGTAGGGCCACCAACAGTAATAACAATAGCAGGAGGATACAGAGAATCACTAACACTATCAACACTCATAACAGTAACAACGCTAATCCCAATAACACTACTCAAGACAACAGGGAAACCTAGGGGACAGGAGCCCCAACCATAGCCCTCCAGAGGAGTAGGAGAAGCGTACCTATAACACCAACGAGGATAGGAACGTTGAATGCTACAAACAACCTTACGAAGAGAGCCATCTGACCTTCAAGCCTACTAACCCTATCCCTAATATCAAGAACATCCTTCCTCAAACTATCAATCTCGCCTTTCAACTCCCCCCTTACACTTTCTATTTCTTTTCTTAGTTCGTTTCTCGCGCCTTCTATTTCTTTTCTTAGTTCTTCTCTCACGCCTTCTATCTCCTTCCTCAGCTCTTTCCTCGCACTATCCAGCTCGTTTCTCACATCTTCTATCTCTTTTCTTAGTTCGTTTTTCACACTTTCTATTTCTTTTTTCAGCTCTCCTCTCGTATTCTCTATTTCCTTCTTCAACTCCTCTCTCACACCTTCAGCTTCTCTTCTAACATCATCTCTAGTAGCTATATCCCTCACAATAGCTGTTAGCATAAGACGTCTAACCCTCCTATCCTTAACGATATGTGTTATAAGTTGTTCGACGAGCATACTCCTAGCCTCCTCATCTCCGGATAGCTCTTCAACAAGCTGTCTAGCAATAGACAATAATAGCACCCTAGTGTTAGGAGGTTCTTTAAGGCTTTTAAGTTTTAAGCTTGCTCTCGGGTAGGGTCTTAGAGTGAGTAGAAGCGGGGAAGGAGGAAAAACATGTTTAGGTTTGGGGTTTCCCCCGGGGTTCCCAGGGGTTTTACCTTTGGGGTCTCCATCCTCTTGGGGGCCCTCTTCTCGGTGGCCCTCTGGTTGTTTGAGTGTATTGTGTTTTTGGTTTTGGTGTATCCTCTGGTATATCATCTTCTCTTGCTACATCCTCATCTCCTATCCTAGCTATGTTTCCTTTTGCTCCAACGTTTAGCTGTACCTGTCCTCTATATGTTGTTGTCCACCCTCCTCTAATCTCTATGGCCTCTCCCTTCTTTATTGACCCTGCTAGTTTACCCCATAGTGTTAGCCTTACTCTTCCGCTATCATCCCCTACGACTGCCTCACTTATAGTTCTAGGACCGTTCTTAGTCTCTATGACCTTAGCCTCTCCAGCCTCTATAACCCTTACCTTCACGTTAACCCCGTCCATGCCCTCTCTTAGATCTATTACCCTAACCACGCTACCCACGCTCTACGCTCGCAACCAGCAAGACCTAACCCCTAATGGGGGGTCCCAGGAGGGGTTAGACCTTGCCAGCCGGCTTAGGGTGTAGGCTTTAGAGCTTATAAGCGTATAGCCTCCCCGATTATGTAGGTTGCAGGCCTTGGCCCGCCCATGTAGCTTTTGCGGTGTAAACGCTATCTTTGAATGCCCTCTATGCGGTAGGATTGTATGTGAAAGACACTATAACGCAACTAGAGGTCTTTGCACTGGGTGTATTGAGGCTCTATGCGATTTTTGCAACAAGCGCCTCTCAATAGCTAGGTGTATCTACTGCGGTAGGCTCGGATGCGATGTATGCCTGGTGCAGGTGGATAATGTTAGGAGGGCGTGTAGAGAGTGTTTAGATAGGAGGGCTCTAAGGTTGGAGGAGGCATGGAAGAGCCTTGAAGCTCTTAAACACCTAACCCTTAGAATGTCTAGAGCTTAAAACCTCCACCTCGACGCCTGGAAGCCTAAGCTCCTGAAGGGTATAAAAGGCGAGGATCTACCATCTACTGTGAAACGGTGTGCTCTGAGGATGTCCACTAGGGTTTTAGATTCTACTCATGCAACTCTAGAGTCTGTGATGAAGAGGGTTCCGAGGAAGGGTGCTAAGGCTACCTACGCTCTCAGCATACTATCGAGGCTAGATTGGGTTGTGAGGCAGTGTAGGAGTTTAACCCTTAAAGCTCAATGTCTTGCAAGTGCTAGAGGTCTTTGCATTGAGGGGAGGGATTCTAAGTTGTGTGATGCTAAGTGTGCCTCCATAGCAGTTTTGGAGAGGCAGGGGGAGCTGGTGGTGTATAGGAGGACTGGTAACCCGTTAGCAGTTAGGCTAACGCCTGAAGGTGTAGTTATAGCGAGGAGGGGTAGTGTGATAACAGTTACAGGGGCTAGGATTAAGGTAGAGTTGGTAGCAGGTGGAGGGGGGAGGGTGGAGAGGGAGGTGAGATTAGATGATGTGGAGGAGCTCCTGGAAAACGAGTATCTAGTGAAGCAAAGCCTGAAAGGAATTGAAACGCAGCTCTCAAACATAATAAGAAACCTAGCGGACTGCGCTAGGCTCACAGCAACACCCTGCCCGTGAGGGTTAAACCATCCTTCTTAAAGGAATCCTTTAATACTACCTTTAAAGATCTCCAGGGAGCCCCATATAACTCTAGTTTAAATAGACCAATAATGTTTAATAGCCTTGAAACACACTAACACCCCATGGCTGAGGTGCCTGGAGATGGTTAAGCTACCGGCAGTAAAGGTAAAGGACCCATCAACAGGTAAGGAGGTTGAACTAGCACCAGTTAAAGCATGGAAGCTATCACCTAAAGGTAGGAAAGGCGTTAAAATAGGTCTATTCAAGAGCCCCGAGACAGGTAAGTACTTTAGAGCAAAACTACCGGACGACTACCCGATCTAGATGGGTAACACAATCCACAAACTAGAAACACCCCTTTTTACCCTTCTCCCTTCTCTCTCAACACCGGTAACACTCTAGTTGTACGAAGCATTCCCCATAAATAGTTGTAGAAGTCAAACCCTAGAGGGGGTTGGGGTTGGGGAAGCCTATTGGTAGGTCTCTTGAGAGGATTGTGGATTTTGAGGTTAAAAGTTGCTCTCCGATCTAAGCTGGGTTGAGTATAGGCTTGCCCTCCTAGGTGGTAGTGAGGAGGATGAGATAGAGCGTAGGCTTTTAAACGTGCTTAGGAGGAATATAGTTAGGGATTTGGAGCTCCTCCTATCCTATAAGGGTAGGAGGTCTGAGGAGGCCCAAGCTTCTTAGATGTTCTAAAGTGTTAAATTAAAAACTTTTAAATACTACTAGTTTAAACTGGGAGTTTGTAACGGGGGTAGTAGACTATGGTATCCAGGCAGAAAGCCCTTAGTAGGGAGTTGGGGGAGAGGCTTAGAAAGCTAGTTCTCGATAAGTATAGTGAGATGCAGGAGGTCACAGAGGTAGGAGATATAAAGGTTGCCGTAGCCCTCGTAGACGATGATATAGAGAAGCTGGTACTCCTAGTACTAGAGGAGGCTAAGCAACCCCTATCATGGAGGGATCTAAAGGCCATATTCGGGGGCATAGTGGGGGAGGATAGGCTTAGAAGGATACTCGGAGCCCTTAAAGCCAAGAACGAGGTTGCAGAGCTCTCCCACACTAGATTCTCCCTACCAGAGTACGTCCCCCTAAGTGAGATTAACAGGGTTAAAAACCCGGGTATTATAAGTAAGATCCTAGAGCTAAAGAAGGGGGAGACTCAGTAGGCCATGGTTAGAGCGAAGGCCACGAGGAGAGGGCATATAGCATTCCTGGAGACAGAGCTAGGTCAGAAGGCTGTAGTACCCTGGGATGAGCTTTGCAACATAGCTAGGATGCTGAGGTTAAGGATAGAGGTTGAAGGCGTGGAACTTAAATGCGAAGATGTTAGAACCCACATTAAACCGGATTCCAGTACTTAAACTAAAGATAACGGTGTATGCCGTTCTGAAGCTGTTTCAAGTTTTATACTTATAGGGGTTGATGTTAGAAAACCTCAAACCCCACCCAATACTAGCATACAGAAATATAAGCCTCGATCAAAACACTATAGAGACCTCCCCCCGCTGGGGAAGAGAGGTTACACTATGTTGTATGTTAAATCGAAGAAGTCGTTGGATGTAAGGGAGGGCTCACTGTTAACCCTAGAACTTAAAAGAGCATACTATGTGCCTGTAAGAGATTCTAGGGTCTCAGATCTCATAACATGGTATTTTGTAACACTACAGAAGGCCGTAGACATAATATGGGGTAATATTAGGTGGGAGCTTAGAAAACCAAAGCTTGTAAGAAGAAATGGCACACTACAAGTAATAATGGGCTCTAAGCTACACAACCCAATAATACCCAAGGGTGAGAAGTTTAACAGA
>JGI20131J14367_1000109_pt1 | contig 10454 bp, 9 predicted proteins | sample ConCONMetagenome_FD_14367 | JGI IMG/M metagenome (IMG submission 14367)
TCCACCATCTCCTCCAAACTATCATCCTCCGATACTACGATCACATCCACCATAGGTTTCATAACCTCCTCTATACTCTTCTCGTAAAGGGATCTTAGACCCTTCATGAACTGCAGGAATTCCTTATCCTTGTAAGCGTAATTTTTAAAATCCTCCAATATTTTTGAAACTTCGTCTTTTCTAAAGAACATCCTTACTCAAGCCTGATCTTAAACAAGGGTTGCCCGTACTCAACGGGCTGTCCGTTTTCCACCAATATCTCCTCAACGACCCCATCAACATCCGACTTTATCTCGTTCATAATCTTCATAGCCTCAATTATGCAAAGAACATCACCCTTTTTAACCCTACTCCCCACTTCAACAAATGGTTTCGCACCTGGAGCGGGAGCTCTATAAAAAGTGCCAACTATGGGGGATTTAACTATGTGTATATTTTTCTCCTCTTTAACTTCAACCTTCGGAGCCTCTTGGGGTGGTTGGGTTGCTTGGGTTGGTTGGAGGTTATTTAAGGAAATTGTTGGTACCGCCTGAAATTCCCCGAATTTTGATAACTTTATCTTAAAGTCCTTTGTTGAGAGCTCAAGTTTTGCTATATCGCTCTCCTTAAAGATCCTTATAATTTCGCTTATGATCTCAAGGTCAAGTTTCTTTTCCATCATGCCCTCCCTATGTATTCACCTGTCCGGGTATCAACCTTTATTACATCACCCTCCTCTATAAACAGGGGAACGTTTACCACAAGTCCCGTCTCAAGCTTTACGGGCTTTGAACCCCCCTGAACCGTATTCCCCCTAACCCCTGGCGGAGCTTCAACAACCTTTAGCTCCACGTAAGTTGGAAGCTCTATGCTTACGGGCCTGTTATCGGCGTAGAGTATTAAAACCTCCAAACCTTCCTTCAGGTAATATATCATATCTCCCAAATCACTTTTGTGGAAGGTGATATCTTCGTAGGATTCGCTATCCAAAAAGTGATAGTAATCCCCATCAACGTAAGAGAATACCGCGAGTTTCTTTTCAACCATCACGTCCTCGATCTTATCCGTATCCCTTAGGGTAAAGGTTTGAACTTGCCCTGTCCTTAGGTTTTTAACTTTGAGGCTTATGGTCGCCCCACCCCTTCCCCTGTGCGAATGCTGATACTCAAGGATTATATACTCTTCACCTTCATACCTTATTACGGAACCAACCCTAAGTGCCATTTGCGGGTATTATAAGGCTGGCGATTTTATAATTTTCACCTTATGGAGAAAAAGTACGGAGAAAAGGCTATTGAGGAAGCGGAGCTTGAAGCTTGGGATAACCCTTATCCGGACAGGGATTATTGGATAGAGATCACGTTCCCCGAATTCACTTGCCTATGCCCGAGATCCGGATATCCAGATTTTGCAACCATACACATAAAATACATCCCCGACAAGTACATAGTTGAACTCAGATCTTTAAAACTATGGCTCAACAAATTTAGAAATAGGTACATATCCCACGAGGCGGCAACGAACGAGATCTTTGATGCCCTTTGGAACCTGTTAAAACCGAGAAAGCTTATAGTGATAGGGGATTGGAACCCTAGGGGGAACGTAAAAACCGTGGTAAAGGTAGAAAGGGAAAAATGATAAACCTACTTTTGGCGGAGATATTCTTTAAGGGTGGGTATCTCGAATATTTTCCACAAGAGGGTTTGATAGTTTTGTACGATAGCGCATATATAAGAACATCGGAGGGTGTTGAACTTTACGCGGATACGGTGAGGTACTGGAAGGAACTTAACGTTATTGAGGCGAGGGGGAAATTTTTGTTAAAGGACAGGGAATCCCAGACAACGGGGGAATACCTTAAGTATAATATAAACACGGGAACGGGAATAGCAAAGAAAAGCAGGACTTTTATTGAGAAAGGTTGGGTGGAGGGGGAGGTCGTTTATAAGACATCCGAAAACTCCGTTTACGTTGAGGATGGATCCTTCACAACTTGCGAGCTTGAAAGACCCCACTATAGATTCGTATCCCATCGGATGAGGGTTTTGAGGAAGGATCTGGCGGTTGTCCGTCCCCTAATCTTTTACATCATGGATCTTCCAATAGTTGCCTTGCCATTTTGGTTTTTACCCGTTGGGAAGGAAAGGTCTAGCGGATTTCTACCCCCCTCGGTTGGTGTAAGCAGTCAGGACGGGAAATATATAAGGGGCCTATCCTTTTACCTTGTGATAAACGGCTATCAGGATGTTACCTTCTCGGTAGATATAATAGAGAGAAGGGGGGTAAGGTTCTCCTCGGATTACGTTTATCACATTTATAAAACCCTCAAAGGGAATATAAATATCTCGTACGCTTATGACCTCGTGGGGGACAAAGGTTATAGGAGGCGTTGGAGCTTGAGGGGAGGGCACGAGCAAAGCTTATTTGGGTTTGATATCTCGGCTAAAGGGGACTTTATATCGGATGCTTATTACGTTCAGGATTATGCGGAGGTTAAGGATAACTGGGTTCAAAGCGAGCTCGTATCCTTCCTAACCGCAAGGAGGAGATTGAGGTTTGGCCTTCTTGGGATAAACCTTTACAATAGGTTTGATCCGCTAAGGAACAGGACGGAAAGGAGAATACCCGAAGCTTCCCTAAGCCTTTTACCCCTAAACCTCTTAGGATTTTCCCTTTCAAGCTCCTATAATTTTTTAAACACGGAGAATATAGACTCTTCGGGTAAAAAGGGGTACAAACTTCTGAGCTCTTCCCATAATATATCTACATCCTACAATCTTATCTTTTTATCCTTTTCTCCCTCCGCCTATTTAAACACCGCCACCACGGATTCAACGAATTTTGCAAAAGTTTGGGGGATAAATTTACCTTTATCAACCACCCTATATGGCGTATCCCTTTTTGGGATAGGTCCCATAAAGAGGTTCAGGCATATATTAAGACCCAGTATTTCCTTCTTCTATCAGGCTAGGGGGGATAGCATAATAATAGGGGGAAACAGGACAATTTTGGGACAGGAAAGTAAAGGTCTGAACATATCCCTTGATAATACTTACGAATACAAGATCCAAAGGGATACTTTGGTTAGAAAGGGGACATTCCTCCAGTGGGGGGAAGCACAAACTATATATTTGATAGCTCAAGAATTTCCCCGATAAGGTTAAACTCCAACTTCACACCTATAAGTAGGGTAAGTGCATCCATAATTTCAAACTACAACCATTACTCCAAAAGATTTTTCGGTACGCAGATAATCTTAAACTTTGGAAGTTTTAACCTCAACGAGATCTTTGGAATAAAAGACACGATAAATCAACCCCAAATACAACCATGGAACTTCGGTTTTACCTATACTTATTCCTTCGGGGATTTTATATCAAAATCCCAGAGCATTTTAAGGTTTTACATCTCCGGAGATCCAACAAAGAATTGGTCAATATCTTATAACTTCACTTACGACTTATTAAGCAAAAGGTTTTTGGATCAGAGCCTTAATTTAAGGAGGGATTTGCACTGTTGGGTTTTGGAGGGTAGGTGGTCTTGGTTCGGCGGAATTTCGGTATATGATGTAAAAATATATGTAAAGGCAATACCAGAAATAGCGATAAGGAGGGGATTTCTGGATATATTACTTCCCCGATAAATCCCCCCAACCCTTGAAGATCTCCCATAAAACTTCCTCCNCCTTCTTAACAATTATATCCGCAAACTCCTCCAGCTTCCCCTCATCAACATCATAGTCTTCATAATTACCTTCCCGATAAAGGAGTATAGATCTGGGAGAGGGGTAAGCGAAAACCCCATCTTTAGGGTGATATGCGGGGTATTTTCCCGAAACTTTAAAATTGGGATATGCCATATAAACCAAGGCGAGCTCCTCTATTCCCCCATGCCCTCCCATTCTACCGAAAACCTTTATGGGAAGTTCCTTCTCTAAAACCCACCAATCTATTGAAGCGCACCTTATCCCAAGCTCAGAATATACCCTAAAGAGGACCTCCCTAAGGTGTNGCGTATTCCCCCCATGGCCGTTGAAAATTACGACTTCCTTTACACCGNTAAACTTCAAGGAATNGCATACCTCGTAGATCACGTTTTTGAAAGTTTCCGGANAAATTGATATCCCACCCTTATAACCGTAAAGGGACCTGTTTATCCCGAAAGGGAACAAGGGTAAAACCCCAGCTTGAAACTTTTCAGCCAAGGAATTGGCGAGATACTCCGCTATTATATTGTCCGTTCCAACAGGTAGGGGACCGTGAGGTTCCACAGTCCCAACGGGAAAGAAAACCCTTGAAGGGAAATCATCAAAGGTGCTTAAAAATTCCCATTTCATTTCTTAAGAAACCTCCAAAAACCACCCTTCTTAGGCTTGTAATACTTTAAGTAATACCTCGCCCTTGATCCTACGAAGTTGAAGATCACTAAGCTCGGCTCAATTTCTATGCTCTCAAGGGCATCCCTGAGGGTATAGTTGTACCTGGTGACGAGAACGAACTTTACCGCCAACTTCTCAAGGAGCTTTATTTCGGGTGATACGCTACTGGTGCCATATCTATCACCACAAGATGGTCATCTGCGAGATGATCCAAAGCTTCAACGAGATTTTTAAATGCGACAAATATATCGGTTTCCGCCTTTCCTACGGGTAGAAAATATAGGTTTTCGGAGAGTCTGTAGGGTTCAAAATTCCCATCAGCGTACCCAATTTTATCTTTAAAACCAAGATATTCCGCAAGGCTCCTTGCCCTTACATCCCCATCCACCAAAAGGGTTTTAACGCCGGATATAGCCAAGGTTGCCGACAAATTTGCGCTTATAAAAGTTTTCCCTTCACCGCTTTGCGTGCTGGTTATTACCAGTATCTTCTTTAAGTTTTCAAAGGCACCGAGCTTAAAGGCAAGCTTCCTGAACTCGTTTAATGCTGACGAGTTAGGATCATAAAATCCATCTAAGATCATCCTTATGGGTAGAACTTCCCCTTCCGAAAACCTAGGTAAGGAAAAGATCATTTCTCTATTAAACGGGAGGTAGCTCTCATCTAGGACGTAGGCGGTGGTTAAATCCCTAAAAACCGCAAACAGGATCCCCAATATTATCCCCGCAAGGAATCCCAAAAGTATTACATTTCTCGTTTTTGAATACTTATTGTAAAGGGAAACCTTAGGCTCACCAACTATTTCTATACCCGACGACATACTTGATAGCTTAACCTCAACATCATTTAAATTTTGACCCAATAATATGTAAAAGTCCTCCGCATTCTCAAGGTTTCTCTGTGTTGTAAGTAAGCTCGCCCTTTCCTCTATAACTACGGGCAATATATCCCTGAAAAATTTTTCCCTGCCGTTTAGGAAAGCGATCCTCTCCTCTAAGCTCTTTTTCGTAAGATCATTTATCCTTTTAAGCCTTTCCTTCAACATTTTAACCTCGGGTGAGAATCCCCCAAAAGGGACCTAAGGGAAATATATTCGGATATTACCTTCACCCTTTCCCTTTGAAGTTCGTCTATGTTGGGATCACCTGTAAGTATCACGAAGGTGTCCATTTTACCGTCCGATATCTTTTTACTTAAATTTATCAGGGCGTTCCTCTGGTTGGTTATCTCCACCAAAAACCTCCTTATATCCTCCTCCCCATATTCGGGATACTTCAAGGTCTTCTTTATGTTCTTAAGCTCCTCCGCGTAAAGTCTATCTGCCTCTTGTAAGTTTCCATAAGCCTTAATATAGCTTCCTTCTGATTTAGTAGCTTTTCCTTCTTCACCTCCACCTGTTTTTTCGCTATCCATCGGGATATTAACTCCGCCGCCTTTTGAGCCCACCTTTTATCCGGGGAAACGTAAGAAATCTCAACGAAATTCACCGAAGGTGTTGATAAAGGATTACTTTTGTTTTCAATCTTTTTAGCGTCTATCCTTGCAAGTCTCCTCTGAAGGGAAATGGAGTCATAAATTATTAACTCGTAATCCTTTGAACATGGGCACAGAACTATATCCTTGCCAGTTTTTTCATTATATTTACCGGGTACGAACCTTTTTATCCCGCTTATTTTCCCCTTTAAAACCTCATAGGATAGGGATGTATCCCAAAATCCTTTATAAAACGATGGGAATTTTATTTTCGCCAGTATTATGTCGGTTTCGGAGCTTTGCTGAGCCGGTTGTTGTAATGTTGGTATAACCGAAATTTCAGTCTTCTCTGGGGAGATGACGATAAGTTGGGTTGCTTGATATATTGGGGCACCCCTGAAGAGGAAATTTAGAATCCCAGAAAACAGACCTCCAAGGATCCCAACGAGCAATATAGTTCTCCATTCCCTGTTAAATATTGCCCTTATTCTCTTATAGATCTCGTTTAGATCTGTTCCCCTCATTTACCTCCCCAACCTATCCAACGTTCTCTTTTTCATCTTTTGAACTTGCGAAATTACTTCTTTCAGTTCCCCCTTTACCTTCTGGGGAGCCTTTTCATAGTACTCCTCCGCCAAGATAAATAAACGTAAAGCGTCTTCAAATTTTCCCAAAAAGTATTTAACATATCCGAGGGAATAGCTAACATAAACCGCATTGTATGGGGAATCCGGCTGATCCCTTAAAACGAGGTAAAGGAGCTTTTCGTATATATCTTCCGCTTCCTGAAATCTACCCTCCTTGATCAAGAGGTATCCATAAACCCATTTGAAATACCTGCTTTCAGGATATTTTTCAACGTAACCCTTTAGAATGGGTATGGCTTCTTTGCTCCTACCTTCCTGGGAAAGCACCCAGGCGAGGGTGAGGGCCGAGATCACGGATGTATATCTCCCCCTTTGCCAGGCGAGGGTTAGATACTTTATACCCCTTTCCTTATCCTCTTCCCTATTTCTTGAGAGCACGAAAGACGGGATGAAACCTATTCTACTTGGCGCCTTTGATAGGGCATAATGGTAGATTCCTAGAGGGAAATAGGCATCATAGAGGGTGGAATCTTCTTCAAGGGCACTCTTGAGCGGTTTTAAACCCTCTATTGCGTATTTAAGGGCAACTATGTAATTCCCCTCCCTTCCGGCCCTCATGGCTCTATAACCCGCAGCGCCCGCTATATAAAAGTTCATCCATGCCCTCTCCTTAGGATCTGTTAAGGAATTTAACTTAGCCTTCGCCTTTTTCTCAGCCATCTCCATATTTGAGAAGAACTTATCGGAGTATTTGTCCGTGTGGTAATCCTCCATGTAGTAGTCGTAAATGGCAGCTTTGAAGAAATATCCGTCTGGTTCTTGGGGATACTTTTGAATTATTTCATCCGCTATTGCCAAGGCCGCACCATAATTTTCCCTATATGTGAAATCAAGCAGAACTTTAATTAAGCTATCTATCTCCCTGTTAAATGGAGTGTTTATGAGGAACAAGAACATCTTCTATCACCGTATAACCGTTTTTTAGGGCGTAATTTATCTCCTTATCGTAAAACAGCCCCCTAAAGAGCCAGAGGTTCTCGGGTAGATCCTCCCCTTTAACCCTTACCTCAAACTCCTTTCCGTTAAGTTTTATGATCACCTCATCGTTTTCCTTTATCCCTAGCCTTTTCATATCGGAATATGGAGCAAAGACAACACCCTCGTCTATATAGGGCTTCTGGATGGGGTTCCTGAAAGCCCAATAGCTTCCCTTATATATATGCGGAGCCCATAAAAGCACCCTTCCCTCAACCTTTTCCGAATCTTCGGAATATCCCATACCTTCAAAGGTAAAGTTGTATTCCACCTTTGGCGTCCTATAAACCTTCTTTAGCTTCCTTATCGAAGGTATATAATCGGGGTAGGGGAGCTCCTCGTATTCAAGGTTGTAAGGGTCTATGTTTGAATAGGATTTTATCCTCTCCGAGATCTCCATAAATACATCCTTGGCGCACTTCCAATCGGCTTTACCTCCAATAGACTTTATTAAGTTCTTAAAGATCCACCATGCGGGCCTGCTTCCCTCAAAGGGCCAAAGGGCATCTTTCCCATACTGCACCCTACCCTCAAGGTTCGTCCTCGTTCCTTCCTCCTCATAGGGTATTGTTATTGGAAGCAGGGCGGAGGCAAACTCCACGGAAGGGTCCCAGAAGGAGCTTAAAACCACCAAGAATTTTACGTTTTCAAGGGCGGAAACTACGAGATCCTTATCGGGATATTCCCAAAGGGGCTCAACCTCCCAAAGAATAAGGAAATCTATCTCCCCCTTACTCGCGGCTTCCAAAATCTCTTTCGTATTCATTCCGTTGGGTTCGGGTGTAAATCCAACATCTATGAAACCCTGGGCGTTGGGTAAGGTCCTAAGGATAAGGATCTTAACGTTCTCGTTTATGGCGGAGAAAGTGGCAAAGTTCCTCTGAAGACCTTCTGGCATGTCGTCCTGGAGAAGGATCAATACCCTCTCGTTTTCAAAGTTTCTTAAGGTTTCCTTTATGAAGTTTGCACTTTGAAGGTTTTCGGAACCGGGAGAAAGCGGAACCCAGCTTGCCCACCCCTCCTTTACATACCTTTCCTTGTAATAATTCAACACGAAGAGCTTTGCTCCCCTCCTCACCGCCCTTATCAACCTTATTCCCAAACCCGGGACAGTCTCCCTAAGATCCCCAACTATAACTATAACTTCCGCCCTATCAATGTCCGTTATCTTTCCGGTGGAGGCGGAATAACCGAGGATGGATTTTATGGGATCTTCCCTGAAGGATACGTGAGGCTTTCTAAAGTCAAGGTTGTCCGAAAGAAGGATATCCTTAAAAAGTTTCCTTGCGGCATAGGCACTTTCGTTCGTTCCCCTTGCCCCCGATATTATTGCAGGGTTTTTTGCGTTTTTAAGGTTCTCCACCACCCAATCAATAGCAACCTTCCAGTTTACCTTAAACCACCCTCCATCTTTCAACCTAAGATGTGGGTAATCCACCCTGTTTATGTTGTTGTACTCATGCGAGAACCTGTCCCTATCCGTGATCCAGAACTCGTTTACATCGGGGTTTTCCCTACCGTTTATCCTGATTATCTTATGAAGATCCTCCCTCCTCCCTGCCTTTACGAAGGGACCCCTACTGAAAGGTTTTCTCTTCCTTACATCCACATACACGTTTGAACCTAGGGAATCTTCGGGACTAATTGCGGGAACGCTCTCTATCTCCCAAGGTCTGGTAAAGAACTTATAATCCCTCCCCGTTATAGCCCCCAAGGGGCAAACCTCTATTAAGTTTCCGGAAAACTCGTTTTTCAAGAACTTATCCTTTTCCGGACCGAAGAGCGTGTACCAACCCCTATCAAACGTCGCCCAATCCCTACCTCCTCCTATCGTCCAATAGAATGTGGAACACCTATAGCACTGTATGCACCTCGTGGGATATAGGTCTATGAAAGGCCCAACTTTCTTTATCTCGTATTTCCTCTTTGGAAAGGTGTATCTGCTTGTCGTATTTCCATGGGCAAAAGTTATCTCTTGGAGGTCGCACTCCCCTCCGGCATCACAATTCGGACAATCAAGGGGATGATTTAAGAGGAGAAGCTCAAGTACGGACTTTTGGGCGGATCTCGTTTCTTCCGAGTTTGTCCAGACTTTCATGCCTTCCACCGCTGCGGTTCCACAGGCGGGCATAAGCCCCTTCCTACCCCTCAATTCAACCTCAACCAAACACATCCTACAACCTGCAAAAACGGGTAGCTTGGGATGATAGCAGAAGACGGGAATATTCTCCCCCTCCCTCCATGCTACCTGCAATATCGTTTCCCCCTCCCTAAACTCCACCTCCCTGCCGTTAAGTTCCATTTTTGGCATAATCCGATATTATACCGTTGAAGTTTCAATCATAAAATAAACTACTATGGCGAGGTACGTCTACTTCTTCGGGAACGGTTTCTCAGAAGCGGAAAAGGTGGATAGGATGCTCCTTGGGGGAAAGGGTGCTGGATTACACGAGATGGCAAAGGCGGGATTACCTGTTCCCCCAGGGTTTACGATAACTACGGAGGTTTGCTCTTACTATTACAAAAATAATAAAACCTTCCCAGAAGGCTTGAGGGAAGAAGTTTTGGAAAATCTCAGGAAGATAGAGGAAGCTAAGGGTCAGAGGTTTGGGGATCCCCAAAAACCCTCTCCTCGTCTCGGTAAGGTCGGGTGCTCCGGTTTCAATGCCCGGGATGATGGACACGATCCTGAACCTTGGGCTAAACGATGAGACGGTAAAGGGACTCTCAAATCTTGGGGGTGAGAGGTTCGCTTACGACGCCTACAGGAGGTTTATCCAGATGTTTGGGGATGTGGTCCTGAAGGTTGATAAGGAACACTTTGAGAGGGAATTGGAGGAACTGAAAAGGGAAAAAGGTAAGCAGAAAGATACGGATCTGACTGCGGATGACCTTAAGGAGTTGGTGGAAAGATTTAAGAGGGTTTTGAGGGAGCATGGTAAGGAGATACCAGAGGATCCTTATGAACAGCTCTGGATGGCTATAAGGGCGGTGTTTGATTC